>SXGT01178452.1_pt1 | contig 36708 bp, 25 predicted proteins | sample 3176221 | NCBI WGS metagenome assembly SXGT01 (sample SAMN11356862, study PRJNA531348) | freshwater metagenome | isolation source: freshwater sample F1-120 | place: China: Fuxian Lake, Yuxi | collected 2017-12-25 | reverse complement strand
GTCGTCGTCGTCGTCGTCGTCGGCGTCCTGCCCGTCGTCGGCGTCGTCGTCGTCGTCGTCGTCGTCCTGCCCGTCGTCGTCGTCGCGATCGTCGTCGTCGTCGTCGTCCTGCCCGTCGTCGTCGTCGCGATCGTCGCCTCCATCCCAGTCAAGCTCGTAACGGTCCGCGCTGACATCGAAATCGTCAGCGCTGGCGAAGTCCGAGGGCGTGATCTCGCGCACCCACGCCGGCTCTTCGAGGTGGATGCGCGGGCAGTCGGCGAAGAGGCGGTCGAGGTCATAGTACTCGCGCACCGGCCGGTGGAAGACGTGGACCACGACCTCGCCGAAGTCGAGCAAGATCCACCGGCCGCCGCGCATGCCCTCTTCGCTGACCGTGCGCATGCCTAGATCGTCGCGCAGGCGCTGGATGACGCCGTCACCGATGGCGCTGGCGTGGCGATCGGCGGCGGCAGAGCAGATGACCACTGCGTCCGTGTAGTCGACGACGCCGACTACGTCGTAGGCTCTGACATCAAATCCTTTCTTGTCCCATATCGCGGCGGCGATCCGCTCGACGAGGGCACGATCTGCGCTAGGCATGGTGGACACCGCCGATGTGCGAGGCGAACTCAGACGCGAACATGGCCCTCTCCGACGACGACCGTGCGTATGGCCGTCAGTGCCTCGAGCCCCATTGGCCCATAGGCATGAAGTTTGCTGGTCGAGATCCCGATCTCGGCGCCCAGCCCCAGCTCGCCGCCATCGTTGAAGCGGGTGCTGGCGTTGATCATCACGCAGGAGGCGTCGACGCCGGCGAGGAAGCGCTGGCTGGCGCCGACATCGCGGCAAAGGATCGCTTCGGTGTGTCCGGAGCCGAACCGTGCGATGTGATCGATGGCGCCCTCGACCCCGTCAACGACGCGCAACAGGCAGACGAGATCTAGGAATTCACGACCGAAATCGTCGTCAGCTGCAGGAACAAGCGCCGACGCGATCGCAGGCGCCCAGGCCAGCGCGCGGCTGCGATCGCAAGCGCGAATCTGGACCCCAGCTTCGAGCAGGCCGACGACGATCGCCGCGACAGTGGCTGGCGGAGCCGCGGCGTCGATGAGCAGCGCCTCCATGGCGTTGCATACGCCAGGCCGCTGCGCCTTGGCGTTGACGACGACGCAGCGAGCAAGCTCGGCGTCGGCGTCGTGGTGGACGTACACGTGGCAGACTCCCTGGTAGTGCTGCACCACCGGGACGCGCGCCCAACGCTGTACCGCGTCGATGAGGGCAGTGCCGCCTCGCGGGATGGCGAGGTCGAGGCCGCCTGGCCGGCAAACCATGGCCTCGATCGCCTCGTGCCCGGGCGTCTGCGGGGCCTGAGCGGCGTCAGCCGGCAGCCCCACCGCGAGCAGGGCGTCCCGCAGCACCAAGAGCAGCGCTGCGTTGGTGGCGACGGCGTCGCTGCCGCCGCGCAGCACGACCGCATTGCCAGCCTTGATCGCCAGCGCTGCGGCGTCGATCGTGACGTTGGGTCGCGCCTCGTAGATCATGCCGATGACGCCGATCGGGATGCGGACGCGGCGAATCTCGAGGCCGTTAGGGCGCCGGCCGCCGCCGACGATCGCGCCGACGGGATCGGGCAGGTGGCGGACCTCGTCCACAGCGCGGGCCAGCGCCTCCACGCGATCGGCGTCGAGGCGCAGTCGATCCAGCAGCGGCGCCGAACGCCCGGCCGCTGCGCTTCGCGCCAAATCGCCGGCGTTGGCCTCGCAGATCGCGGCGCGGCGCTGGCGCAGACCCACGCCGACGGCCGCCAGAAACGCGTCTTTGGCGGCGGTGGTCTGGGGGGCGAGGGAGCGGGCAGCAGCGCGGGCACGGGCGGTGATCTGCTCGGCCTCGGCCAGTGCGAAGTGCAACGTGGATGTCAACGCCGATGCCCCCTGCGCCGCTGCGAGAACCCTTCGCTGGAGGACGCCTCAAGGCGACCAGCGGGCGCTATGCTAGGGTCGCGGGCCGTGGATGGCAAACACGCGATCGGCACGGCAAACTGGGCACTGCAGCGTGGCGGTGCGAGCGCCCGTCCACCGCGCGGAGGGGTCCGATGTCGTTGCGCAAGTCGGCCACGGAGGTTCGCCAGCTTCGGCGCGCTGGGGCCATCGTCGGTGACTCCCTGCGTCTGCTGCGACAGCTGGCGTTGCCTGGAGCCCGACTGTCTGACCTAGACGCCGCGGTGGCGAAGCTCATCCGAAGCCGGGGCGCGCTGCCCACGTTTCGGGGATACCACGGCTTTCCCGCCAGCATCTGCGCCAGCGTCAACGAGGAAGCGGTGCATGGGCTGCCTGACGGTCGGCGCCTGCGCGACGGCGATCTCGTCTCGTTCGACGTGGGTGCCACGCTGGACGGCTGGGTCGGCGACTCCGCGATCAGCGTCTGCGTTGGCGGCGGCACTGACTCTGACCGCGCCTTGGTGGCTGCCGCCTGCGAGGCCTTGCGCGCTGCCATCGCGGCCGCCCGCGTCGGCTCTGCCCTCGGCGACCTCGGCGCGGCGGTGGAGGCGGTCGTACGTCCGCGTGGGTACGGCGTCGTCGAGTCCTACTGCGGGCACGGCATTGGGCGCGCCCTGCATGAAGATCCGGTGGTGCCAAACGTCGGGATTCTGGGCGTCGGGCCGCGAATCGAGGACGGCTGGTGTCTGGCGATCGAGCCGGTGATCACGGCGGGGAGCGGTGCGGTTGCGCTGCGCCCGGATGGCTGGACGGTGGTGACGCTCGACGGCGGGCGCGCCGCCCACGTCGAGCTGGCGGTGGCGATCACGGCGAGCGGCGCAGAGATCTTGACCCTGACCAGCGACGGCGAGCTGCCTTGACTCCAAGTGGCAGGCGCCACCACCGCGCCGACGTCCGCTCAGCAGCGACCCTCTGTCATGGACCTGCGCCTCCTCGCCGACGCTGCACGCCTGGTCGCACCGGCTTGCTGCCCGCTCTGCCACGCGCCGCTGGCGCTCGCCGCGTCTCCGCCCTGCCGGGCCTGCGAGCTCACCGTCGAGTCATTGGACCGCCTCGGCGTCGCCACTGGGCCCCTCGGCGCGCCGGTTGTGGCCGCCTATCGCTACGGCGGACCCGTGGCGACCGCGATCACGCAGGCCAAGTTTGGCCATCAGCCGCCTGCGTTCGGCGGCCTGCTCAACCCGTGGGCGGCGGCGGCGATTGCGCAAGCTGCCGCCGCTGGGGTCGAGGTCTGGATCGCCGTGCCACCACAGCGCGACCGCCTGCGCGAGCGCGGCTGGCATTTGCCCGACTTGCTGGCGTCGACGTTGGCGGCGGCCGGACCATGGCCTGCGAAGCGCGCGCTGTGCCGGGTCGATGGCGCCGCGCCTCGCGCTACCGGCTCACGCACGGCGCCAGTGTTTGAGCAGGCGCGGCGCGGGTGGCCGTGGCCCAAGGGGTGGCACCTCGAAGGGCGCGCAGTTGCCCTGGTCGATGACGTGTTGACGACCGGCGAGACCCTCTCTGCGGCGGCCCGAGCCATCTGCGAAGCAGGCGGGCGCGTGGTGATGTTCGCTGTGCTGGCAGACGCACGCGCCAGCGACCGGACCCGGCTCAGTTTCGGACTAGGTCGCCCGGCCGTGGGGTCAGGGGCGGTGTCCGCTCAGGGCATCCAGGCTGAGGCGACACGCCAGCCTGCGGCGCCACCGACCAGGAGGAGGCCAGCGGCGCATTGAACCGCGTCGAGCGCCAGCCGGTGCAACGTGCCTGGCGGGCTCCGGATGAACGCCCCCAGCGCGCTCGTCGCGGCCAGGGTCAGCACGCAGGTGGTCGCCGGATCGGCGATCCAGCCCGCGCCGACGACCATCGGGAGGGTGGACGCCAAGATGGGCGCCGCCATCGCCGGGATGAGTCCGATCCATGGCTGCGCTCGCGTCAGGGCTGGCCTGGTCCCGATAGCGGCGCCAATATCGATCGGCCCAGCTTGGCCGGGATAGGCGAGCTCGAGCGCCATCGCTGTCAACCCGAGGCGCAGGGCCACTGGCGCCAAGCTCGGAATAGCCGGCCGCGATCCGACGATGGCGAGCGGCCCGTCCGCTGTCGCCAGCTCCGCGGCGTGCCCGACATCTTCGAAGGACGCCCAGCCAAGGACGCCGGCTGCGATCGCCGCGAAGGCTGAGATCGACGCGGCGGCGAGCGGCCACGCCCGGCGCCTCGTCAAAACCAGCGCCACGGCGGCGACGCCAGCCCAGCGGCCCAGCGACCACAGCTGCGCCTGCAGCGCCGACGCAGGGGCGAAGGCGGCGCTGGCTCGCGTGGAGACCGCGAGCCCGCCGTCGTCATGCGGTATCTCGACCGAGATGTCGACGCCGAAGAGCGGGCCCGCCATCGGCAACGCGGCGAGCGCAGCAGCAGCGGCGACCCGCGACGCCTCGGACAGCGCAGACAAGGGCTGCCTGGCGGCGAGCAGGGCCGCGATCGCGCTCAGCGTTGCCAGGGGCGGCAACGTCGCCTGCCAGTCGTAGATCGGCCGCAACTGGCCGCCGTCCAAGGCCGCAGCGAGCAGCATGAGGGTGGCGGTCGCGATCGGCCGTCGACGCCGTGCGGACCCGAGGGCTGCCCAGCCGAGGTGCACCGCTGCCAGGGTCAGGGCCAACGTCCCGAGTCCAGGGGTATTGGCGCGGGCCATCGCCAGGGCAGCGGCGGCCGCTGAGAGCACGGCCAGCGCGCTGCTGGCGTGAGCCCTGGTGCGGAGGCACAGCGCCGCGAGGCCGGCGGCGGCGATGGTCAGCGCGAGCAGCGTCGAGGGTGCGACCGATGTCATCGTTTCACCCCCCCTGGCCCGCCGTCTAAGCCCAGGTCCATGAGATCAGAGCTATCGCGCAGCGACTCCGCCGCCGCGATCGGTGCGCTGCGCCGCCGGCCAGCGACCGTCGCCGCCAGGGCAAGCAGCCCAAGCAGCGTCAGCGCCACGACCGCGATCGCGGTGGGTGTCGCAGGGCCGGCCTCGACCCGCGCCGCGCCCGGGCTGCGCCAGCGGCCGGCCGGCGCGCCCGCCACCCAACCTGGCGCGGCCAGCCACTGTGCCGGCTCTTCCGCCCGAGCGACGATGGCGATGGGGCCGCTGCGGGCGCTCGGCTCTACGGCGACGCGTGCGCGCAGCGCGGGCACGAGCGTAGCCGCGCCGGCGCGAACAGCGAACGCCACGGCATCCTGCGGCGTTGCGACTGGGCCGAGCTCGAGCGTCGCGGTGCCAGCGTCAGTGGCCGGTGTGGTCGCGGAGATGCGCCAAAGCTGGCCGTCCACCAGCGTCGCGTACGGGCCGTCGAGCGCGACCTCGACCGCGCCATCGTGAGCACAGCGCAGCAGATCGCCGTCGCGACGGCAGCGAGTGGCCGGCGCCGGGTCGGCAGATGCCAGAAAGCGCCCGCTCTCGACCACGAGTGGCGCCATCCACGTCGGCGCCTCGCCCGGGACGCCCTGCCAGCGCCGAGGTGGCTCGCCGGCTGCGGCGAGCGCGAGCGCAAGGGCAACGCCGCCGAGGCCGAGCGCGGCGACGCCGAGCAGAGCGGCGTGGCCGCGGGACCTGATGGGCTGGCCGACCCGTTCACTCGCAGCGATCCAGTGGCTCGCAGCGACCCAGATCGTCGTCGTCGCTGCCAAGAGCCAGGTCAGCGGCCCGCCGGCGAGCCGGTGCAGGCCTAGCGCGCCGATCAAGCGCCAGTCGCCAGCCGTAAGCCCGTCGCTCGTCGGCATCGCAGCGTGCTGCTGCGGCAGTTGGCTCTGTAGCAGCAGCCAGCCGCCCCATGCGAGCACAAGCAGCGCGTCGAAGCGGTGGTGCTTGGCCCACCAGCCGAGCAGCTCAGGACCACGCGGCGACACCCAAGCCGCAGCCTCACTCGTCGCCGTTGCAGCGGCCGGCTGGTCAACGGCGACGGCGCGGTGGCGCGAGGTCTGTCCTGTGGGGGCGCCGGCGAAGTCGCTCGGCTCCTGGGGTTCGCGCATGGCCGACGTCAGTCGTCGATGACCTGCACTTGCACGCGCTCGCCGTGCAGCGCAGCCGCCGCCTGCACCAAATTTCGAATCGCCCGCGCGGTCCGGCCCTGCTTGCCGATCACCTTGCCGATGTCATCTCGGCGCACCGTAAGCCTGAGCTGCACGCCGCCGTCATCGAGCGTTGTGGCGCTGACGAGCACATCTTCAGGGTGGTCGACCAAAATGGTGGCGAGGTAGTGCAGCAGCCGAGCCGGCCGACCGCCCTCGGCGGCATGGGCCGCGGCGCCGAGAGGCTCGGCGGCGAGGCGCGCGATCGCGGGCCCTTCGGCCAACGCGACCTCACCTAGCGCTGCCGGCTCGCTGTCGCTCGTCGCGCTCATCGTCCGTCCAGGCCTGCGCGGCGGTACAAGAGGCCGCGGGGCGGAGGGGAAATGACCAGGGCTTAGGCGCCCTTGGTCAAGCGCGCTACGGTCTCGGACGGCAGCGCGCCGTTCGCCAACCAGTAGTCATAGCGGTCGCGCTCGAGCGAGACCTTCGGCGGGTTGACGTTGGGATCGTAGGCGCCGAGCTGCTCGATGAAGCGACCGTCGCGGCGCGACTGGGCGTCAGCGGCGACGATGCGGTATACGGGGTGCTTTTTTGCGCCATAGCGGGCGAGGCGGATGCGGACGGCCATCGGTCTGTGCTCTCCTGAGTGCGGCCAGGGTAGAGCCCAGGCCGAGCGGTCGGGCGAGATACGCGATGCCCCAGGCGGTGTCAAGCGAAACCGGCCGAACGCGCCGCCCACGGCCTGGCGCGCGAAGAGCCCCAGACGCCCCATCGCCAGACTTCTCGTCGTTCCGCAGGGCTGCTGCTCGACACCGGCGCGGAGTGAACCCCCGCCGCCATCGATCCTGGGCGCCCCGCTCGCCTCCGAGGGCGCCCTTGGTTGATTGACCGTGGCGCTGGGAATTCGGTAGCATCGTTGGTTTGCGGTCGCCTGCCCGTTTGTCGGGGGTCGACCGGCCCTCGGTTGGGCAGCGGCGGAGGATGCGATGCCCTTGCGAGCGGCGATGGAGAGCTGGCGGCGTGCGGGTGCGCGCGCTGCGGTGCTCGGGCTCTCCCTGGCGGTGGCGACGCTGGGCGTCGTGGCCGGCTGCGGCGGCGACGAGCCGGCGGGTACCAAGCCAGACGCGGCGACTGCGGACGTGGGCGACACGGGCGGCGACGACGCGATCGGCGGTGGTGACACTGCCTCCGGCGACGCCGACGCCGTCGAGGTGCCTGAGGGCGCCGTATGCGCACCCGGCAGCGTGAAGGGCTGCGCCAGCGACGCCGAGCTTCTGGTCTGCGCTGCCGATGGCTCGGGCTTTGTCGCCACGGTCTGCTACGCCTCCGACGGCACGCCCACCAAGTGCCAACTGCCCGGAGTCTGCTCGGAGTGCAGCCCAGGTCAGCAGCGCTGCGACCCAAAGAACTCGGGCGTGGCGCAGAAGTGCGACGGAGAGGGCAAGTGGCAGCAGGAGCAGGTCTGCGATGGCGCCAAGGGCCATGAGTGCTTCAACGGCATCTGCGGTGAGGCCTGTACCAACAACGTCAAGGCCAACAGCTACATCGGCTGCTCATTCTGGGCAGCGGACCTCGACAACGCCTTTGTCCCGGGCGGCCGGGCGGGCTACTACGACGCCGCTGGCGCCCAGTATGCGATCGTCGTCAGCAACGCCAGCGAGTCCCTGGCGGCCAACATCCAGATCTCGAACAACGAGGGCCCGGTCACCTACGACTCGCAGGACGACGAGCTGGACCTGAGCCCGCTGGCGCCAGGCGAGCTGCGGATTTTCAATCTGCCGGCGCGCAACGTCAACGGCACGGTGAAGGCCAAGCTCGCCTACCGGGTCAAGTCATCGGTGCCGATCACCGCCTACCAGTTCAACCCGCTCGAGAACGTCAACGTCTTCAGCAATGACGCCAGCTTGCTGCTGCCCGAGGAGCTGCTGGGCAAGTACTACATGGTGATGAGCCGCGAGCAGTCGTTCGGCGTCCTGCGCGGCTTCTTCACCGTCATCGCGACGATGGACGGCGTGACCTCGGTGACGTTCACCCTGCCCAAGACGGTCGCCAAGACGCTCGCCAGCTCGGACGGCACCATCAAAGTGCTGAAGGCCGGCGAGTCTGCGACGTTTGAGCTCGAGCAGTGGGACACGCTGAACATCGAGACCGACCAGGTCGGCGCCGATCTGACCGGCACAATCGTGGTCGCCAACAAGCGGGTGGCGATGTTCGGCGGCTCGGAAGCGGGCAACGCGCCGAACACCAACCACTGCACGATCGACAAGTGCACGACCAAGCAGTTGGACTCCGGGACCAAGTGCGGCACCTGCGAATTCGACGGCAAGACCCCGTGTTTTAGCAACGAACACTGCAGTGAGTTCATCACCTGCTGCGCCGATCACCTTGAGCATCAACTGTTTCCGGTCAAGACGTGGGGCAGCCGCTACGTCTGCGCCAAGCTCTATCCCCGCAACCAGGAGGCCGACTACTGGCGGATCGTCGCGGCGGAGGACGGAACCAAGGTCACGACCATCCCGACGGTGAAGAACCTCAAGGGCAAGGCGGTTTACGTTCCAGTGCTGAACAAGGGTGAGTGGTTCGAGATCGAGACGCGTCAGAGCTTCGAGATCATCGCCAAGCACGCCGACGGCAAGCCGGCGCCGATCATGGTGGGTCACTTCATGGCCAGCCAAGACGCGCCGGATCCAAACACGGTGGGTCCGCAGCCTGGCGACGCCGGCACCGGCGACCCAGCGATGATGCTCGCGATCCCGGTCGAGCAGTGGCGCAAGAGCTTCGTCTTCCTGACGCCGAACAAATATGCCTTTAACTACATCACGATCGCGGCCCCGATCGCCTCGACGGTCTCGCTCGACGGCCAGCCGCTGCCGCCCGACTTCTGGCAGAAAATCAGCAAAGACTATAAGTTCAGTTCGCTATTTGTCACCGAAGGCACGCACCGGGTGACCGCCGATCAGAAGGTCGCGGTCGAGGCCTACGGCTTCGATCAGTATGTGTCGTACGGATACGCCGCCGGGCTCGATCTGACCGACCTCGGGTTGGTCAAGGAGCCTGGCGAATAGCTCCAGGGGCGAGCGGCTCGGTGCTGCCGGGCCGCTTGCGCAACAGCCACCGTCAGCCCGCTGGCGGTCAGTTTGGAGGACGCGATGGACGCCGCCCGTGTCGATGCCCGCTTCGGATCGCCGATGATTTCCAGCGGATGGAGCCAGCGACCCACGCTCGGGCTGCCCCTTTGGTTGGCGGCACTCGCGTTGACTGCGGGCGCCTGCTCGGACCCAGAGGTCGATGACGACAAGCCCTCTGCAGGTGACACCGCGGTCGCCGCTGACACGTCAGGCGGTACCGACGCGGCGACGGTCGAGGAGATCGCGGCGCCAGACAGCGGCGGCGGCGGCGAGACCGAGGCCGACGCCAACGACGAGGACGCGGCACCTGAGCCCCTGCTGCTAGAGAGCATAGACCCCGCCAGCGGCAAAGCCAGCGGCAATCAGCCTGCGATCTTGTACGGCAAGGGTTTCCAGAACGGCTGTCAGGTCCTCTTCGACGGCACGCCAGTGGACGCGGAGCAGGTCTTCTTCGTCGACGACACTGAGCTGCAGGTCCAGACGCCGCCGCATGCGCCGGGGTTGGCGAGCGTGACGGTCATCAACCCGCCGCCGGCGCCGGGCGAAGACGCGCCGACATCGGCCCTGCCCGACGCCTATCTGTTCTACAACGATGTCGTCATCACCAAGATCGATCCGGCCGCCGGCCCGGCTTTTGGTGGCACGCCGATCACGATCACGGGGACGGGCTTCGCGGGCCAGACCAAGGTGCTCATCGGCGGCAAACCGGCGCTCGGCGTGACGGTCGTCGGCGACGATGAGATCTTGGCGGTCACCCCGCCCGGCGTCTTTGGCGCTGCGCCAGTCCACGTCGTCAATGAGCGTGGCACCGCGCTGCTCAAGGACGGCTTTTTCTATAGCGCGGCCCCAACTTTGGAGCGGGCGGCGCCAGCTGCCGGGCCGACCGCGGGCGGCAACGAGATCGAGATCGAAGGGAAGGGACTGCTGTCGACAGGCGAGATCCGGTTCGGCGCCTCGGTGGCGGCGATCCTCTGGGTCTCGAAGGACCATCGGCGGGCGCGCGTCATGGTGCCGGCGGGCAAGCAGGGGCCAGTTGACCTGCACGTCACCACCAAGTTCGGCAAGGCGACGCTCGCCGGCGGCTACGCCTACACCGACGACCAAGGCCAGGGCGCGACGGCGCTGCTCTCGATCGCGCCTGCGGTCGGTCCGCTCGCCGGCGGCCAGTCGGTGTCGATCGCAGCGACGGGTCTGCTCACCAAAGAGGACACGACGGTCCTGTTCGGCGGCCAGTTGGCGACCATCACGGCGTTCGACGCCATCCACCACACCGTCGTCATCAAGACGCCCAAGGGCCTGAAGGCGGCCAAGGTCGACGTCGTGCTGCTGACCAGCAAGGGCACGGATACCAAGGTTGGCGGCTACGAGTACCTCGACCTGCTGTCGATCGCGTCGGTCGCGCCGGCGTTCGGCCCGCCGACCGGCAACACCAAAATCACCATCAAGGGCTCCGGCTTCACAAAGCCTGGCCAACCGGTGGTCCGCATTGGCGCCCTGCCGGCGACCACCGCGGTGGTGATCGACGACTCCACGCTGCAGGCGGTGACGCCGCCCGGCGCCGCGGGCTATGTCGACGTCAGCGTCGAGCTGGGAGGCGACGTCGCAGTGGCCCACAAGGCGTACTCGTACACCGGCGACGGCATGTCGCTGTACGTCGTCTTCCCGGACTACGGAGCGCAGGCCGGCGGCACGCAGGTCCACGTCTACGGCAACGGATTTGCTCCCAAGACCGCGATCTGGTTCGACGACAAGCCAGCGACGCACCTGACCTTCGTCGACCCGACGCACATCGTCTGCAAGACGCCGCCCGGCAAGGTTGGCACCGTCGCGGTCAAGGCGGCGACCGGTGCGTTGGCTTCGGAGCTCAAGCAGGGCTTCACCTACTTCAACCCGATGAGCAAATACGGCGGCACCTGGGGCGCCACCATCGACGGCGCGGTCAACGTTACGGTCCTCGACGGCGGCGACGGCGCGCCGATTCCAGACGCCTTCACGATGCTGTGGACCGATCCGACGACGCCGCACCAGGGCTTCACCGACGCCGCGGGCCAGATCACCTTCAGCGGCGACGACCTGCTCGGCGTGCAGATGATCTCGGCCAGCAAGGCGGGCTACGAGTCGGCCTCGGTCATCAAGTTTGACGCCACCAACGTCACCATCTACCTGCAGCCGATCCCGCCGCCGTCGCCTGGCTCCCCGCCGCCAGGTCAGCCGCCGCCCAAGGTCAGCGGCAAGGTCATCAACCTCGACAAGTACGTGCAGGTGCCGACCGGCAACTGCAATGAGTTCCTGAACAACCCGAACGTCCCCAAGCCGACATGCTCGCCGTGCAGCGTCGACTCGCAGTGCGCGAGCGGCGGGCCGGACTTCGCCTGCATCGACATCGGCGCCAGCAACGGCAAGCGCTGCGTGCAGGACTGCACCCAGGGGGTCAACTGCGCCACGGGCTTCTCGTGCGTGCCGCAGGCCGGTGGACCGGCGCGTTGCCTGCCCAAGGCCGGCGATCTCGCAGCGGTCTGCTACCACAGCAAGCCCAACTTTCTGTCGCGCGAGAACTGGCCGCCGGTCGGACCGGGCTTCGAGGCGTCGCCACAGAACAGCTTCGCCTACAACATCAACACGGCGTTCGGCGAGATGGCGATCGTCTGCTTCGGCGGCTACAAGCAGAGCGGCGCCGTACTCGACGCCGACGACGCGCAGTCGATGATGGCCTTCACCGCCACGGTCATGGGCGTCAAGCGCCACCTCTTCGTCGGCCCAGGCGAGAACCCAAAGGACGTCAACATCGTCCTCAACATGCCCCTAAGCCGAAAGGCGAGCCTGCGTCTGGATCGGCCGCCGACGTGGACGATCCCGAATGGCGCCTACATCGTCGACGCGGCGATCTCCTACCTGACGCTCGGCAGCGACGGCGTCGTCAAGATGCCGACGCAGGATCAGAAGTTCCTCGCTCCCTTCCAGTCGAGCCAACCGGACAAGCTGGAGATCGACAAGCTGCCGGCGGCGTTCGCCAATGAGCTCTTTGACGCCAGCCTGACCTTCCTCGCCTTCGTCGTGCAGATCGCCGGAAATGAGCAGATGCCGGTGTCGGTCTCTGTGCTCAAGGACGTCAAGAGGCTGAACAACGACGACATGGTGCGGCGACTCGACGGCGGCGACCTCGAGCTGGTAGAGACCGGCGTCGCCAAGACCGTGCGCGGCATGTGGGGCAGCGAGCTGACCAATACCTATGCGATCGGCGACGGCGGCGCGCTCTACCTCTTTGGCGGCAACGGCTGGACTCAGCAGGCCGCGTTCACCGACCTCAACCTGCTCGACATCCATGGCACCGGCCCGGACGCGATCTGGGTCGTCGGCGAGCAGGGCACCGCGGCGCACTTCAACGGCCAGAGCTGGTCGCCGGTGCCGATGTGGCCGCCGACGACAAAGCCCAACCTGAATGCGGTGTTCGCCGCCAACAACCCAACCACCAAGAAGCCCGAGGTGTGGGCCGCCGGCCAGTCGGGTACTTGGCGTTTGGAGGCGGTGAACGGCGTTGAGTCGTGGAAGCAGTACCCACAGGCGCCCTATTTCAACGTCCTGGCCATGCATGGCACCGGCGTAGACGACGTCTGGACCGTCGGCATGCAGGGCAAGATCAACCACTGGGACGGCAAGGTCTGGAAGGCGCACACCTCAGGGACGGCGATCGCGCTCAACAGCGTCTGGGCCGTGCACAAGGACGACGCCTGGGCGGTCGGCGAGGCTGGCCAGATTTTGCGCTGGAACGGCGTGAAGTGGACCTCCTTCAAGTCGCCGGTGAAGACCACGCTGCACTCGCTATGGGCGGTCGGCAAGGACGAAATCTGGGCCGCCGGCGCCCGCGGCGTGGTGCTGCGTTTCGACGGCAAGGCGTGGATCAAACATGACCTCGGCGACGTCACCAAAGCGCTGTACGCGGTGTGGGCAGACAGCAAGGGCAACCTGCTGTCGATGGGTGAGCAGGAGCTGCTGATCGGCCCGCTGCTCGACGCGCCGCACGCCGTTATGCCGAAGAAGAACGGGGTGTTGACCGGGACCACCCTCGACTGGGAGGTGGGGCCGGACACACCTGAACCGCACTTCAACTACGTCACCGTCGGCATTCCGGGCATGGGTGGCGACACGCCGGTGTGGAACATCATGTCGGCTGGCGACCTGACCGCGGCCACACTGCCCGACTTCCCGAACATCCAGGGCACCCCCGGCATCCCCAAGGGCACCCCGCTGCGGCTGACGATGATCCGCGGTTACAAGGAAGGCTTTGACATCGACGCCTACGACCTCACCGACCTGAACCAGCTCACGTGGCGCTCGTGGGCGTTCAATATGTTCCTGTTCACACGCCAGTAGCCCGCGCCGGCGGGACTCGACTGGGCGGCGAGGCAGCAGAGGGGAAGTCACGTGTGGAAAATTGAAGGCAAGTTCAAGCGAGCCTGCGCAGCCTCGCGGCTGGTGATGGGTCTGTGCCTCGCGCTCACCGCTAGTTGCACCGGCGACGACGGCGAGACCAAGCCTGACGGCGGCGCCGACGTCAGCGCCGACATCGGGTCGGAGGACTCCGTCGCCGACGCGGTCGACGCCGGCCTTGACGGTGGCCTTGACGCCGGTGACACCGGGACCGCCAGCGACGGCGACACGTTCGAGACTGAGACCGGTGGCGGAGGCAGCGCGCTGCTGAGCGCCCGCTCGCTGCAATTCTCCGAGAACTTTCACGGGGTATGGGGCAGCAGCGCGCAGGACGTTTGGTGGGTGGGCAGCGGCGGTCGGCTGTTGCATGACAACGGCAAGACCTTGGTACCCCGGGACTCTGGGACCAAGAAGGACCTCTATGCGGTCTGGGGCCGCGGCCCCAATGACGTCGTCATCGCCGGTGAGGGCACGCTGCTGCATTGGAACGGCAAGAAGTTGTTCAACAAGCTTCCCAAGGGCCTCGAGAACGTCGTGCTGCGGACCATTCACAGCCCGGCGGATGGCTCGACGCTGCTTGTGGCGGGCGACGACGGCGTGGTCCTGCGGCTCGTCGATGGCGATTTTGTACAGGAGACGACGAATTCAGCGCTGCAGATCCGCGCGTTGCGCGCCATCAACGCCGGCAACGTCTGGGCGGTCGGGGCCAAGGGGCAGGGCCTGCGCCTCAACGGCGGCAGCTGGACAAGCTTCTCGATGCCGAGCGCGGCGGAGGCGCTGACCGGCCTCGACGTCACCAAGGGCGGCAAGCTGATGGCCTGCGGCCTCGACGGCTTCCTCGCCGCGACCGAGGACAAAGCCTGGACGGCGACGCTCTCAAACGACCCGAAGAATCGCGATCTCTATGGCATGTGGGCCATCGACGATGTGACCGCCTTCGCGATCGGCAAGGACGGTGCCCTGGTCGAGCTGACCGGCGCCAAGTGGGGCCTGCGCGACCTGGACGACGCGACCTATATGAAGACCGCCACCTTCCGCGCCGTGTTTGGCTTCTCTAGCAAAGACGGAACTTTGCAGGGATTCGCCGTCGGCGACAAGGGCGCCGGCCTGCGCTACGATGGCGCCACCGACAAGTGGCTCGACAAGCGCGCCGAGACCTCGGCCAACCTGCTCTCGGTGCGCGCCTTGGCCGACGGCCGTGTCATCGCGGTGGGTGGCGGCGGCGTGCTGCTGCAGGCAGCCGACGCGAGGTCGCCGCTGGTCGATCTGCACGTCGACGTCACCGGCACCGACCTATACGACGTCTGCGACGATGGCGACGGTGGCCTCGTGGCCGTCGGCGACGCCGGGGTCGTCGTCCACCTCGGCAAGACGGGTCCGGCCCAGGTCTCGACCCCGGCAGCGTCGAGCGGACTGCAGCTGCGGGGCGTCGCCAAGGTCGGAGGCGCGGTCGTAGCGGTGGGCGTCGGCGGCGTCGCCATGGCCTTTGTCGGCGGCAGCTGGAAGGCCGAGAACACGGGCACCCAGATGGATCTTGAGTCGGTGACGGCCGCAGGGGACGTCGCCTTGGCGGTCGGGGCCTTTGGCACAGTGCTTCGCCGCGGCAAGGACGGCGTCTGGAGCAAGGAGTCGTCTGGGACCAGCACACCGCTACACCGCGTGGTCGGCGCAGCCAGCGGCGAGGCAGCCGCCGTTGGCGACAACGGCGTGATCTTGCTACGCAAGCCGGAAGGCACCTGGTCTGTGGGGTTCGAGCAGCCCGGCCTCTTTCTATTCGGCGTCGAGCGCTTGGCCGATGGCCGAGTGGTCGCTGTCGGCTGGCAAGGGAGCCTGGTTGTCGGCAAGGCGGGCGCCTTTCAGGTGCGTACCTCGGGCGTGAACAACGTGCTGCGTGGTGTCGCTGTCAGCGGCAAGTTGGCGGTGGCGGTGGGCCATAAGGGCGGCGTCTATGACGTCGCCGAGGGGCTGTAATGGCGCGACGAGGGCCAGGGTCGCGGAGCGCGGCGCATCTTTGGGTGATGGCGGCTGCGGTCGCTGCGCTCGGCGCCTGCGGCGAAGAGGACGGGGCAGGCACCGACAAGGACAGCGCGGCTACGGCTGCAGACAGCGGGTTGGCTGATAGCGGGGGCGTCTCGCCCCTAGACGCCAGCGGCGCCAAGGACTCCGGTAGTCCGGCCGCCGACGCCGACGCGGTGGCGGACGTACCGGCGGCGCTCGACGTTCAACTGCCTGACAGCGCGCGCAATCCAAACACCACGGGCTTGTTCGAGCAGCTCAAGGTGCCTGGCGACGTCAACACGGCGTGGCACGCCTGTTGGACGGAGGGCAGCACGCGCGCCTACCTCGCCGGGACGGGTGGCCACATCGCAGGCTGGAACGGCAAGGCTTGGTCGATCTTGTCGCAGGGGGCGTTCCAGACCCTGCACGGCCTCGCTGCGACGCCGACTGGACTCTACGCACACGCGGTCGGCATCGCCGGCACGTTGGCCCAGGGCAAGCAGCCTCCCAAGGGCCTCGCCGGCCAGTGGGGCGCACCCGGCGGCTGCAAGGCGATGGCCGACTGCAACGACGGCGACAAGTGCACGTCGGACTATTGTGACGCCGGCACCTGCCGCCACACGCCCTCGGGCGCGCCGGGCTGTTGCGGCAGCAAGCCGCTGCAGGAGACGTTCGTCAGCCTCGCCGGGTGGTTGGTCAAGGACCTCTACGAGGGCAGCGCTGACAAGGGCGGTGTGCTCTGGTCGGCGGCAGGCATGACTGGCGCGAAGGGCGAGCTCATCGCGACGAGCCCGCCGAAGGCATTGTATTTCGGACGCATTGATGTCCCGTGCGCCAGCGACCCTGCCAAGATGTGCCCGACGTTCGGCAACGGCAAGGTCGTCGGCGGCAGCGCATTGTCGGCGCCCATCACGCTGCCGGCGGCGAGCAAGACCGAGCAGGTCAGCCTCAGCTTTCAGCTTCGGATGCAGGCCGAGAACGGCACCGGCTTTGACGCCCTGACGGTCAAGGTCATCGAAGGCAACAAGAAGACGGAGATCTGGAACAAGGACAAGATCGGGGGCTCCGGAGACACCGAGGGGGCGTTCGTGCTGCAGCAGGTGGACCTCGCGGCCTTTGCCGGCAAGGCCTTTCAGCTCGAGATCGCGTTCGACTCGAAGGACGCGTCGCTCAACGACGGCGAGGGCGTGTTCATCGACGACCTGGTGGTGTCGACGACCTGCAAGTCGGGGGACATCGCCCTGAGCGGCGTGAGCCAGGCGACGTTTTTCGACGTCTGGGCGGCCGACGATGAGCACGCCTGGGCCGTCGGCACCGACGCCTCTATCGCTCGCTGGGACGGCAAGGTGTGGGCGATGCAGACCGGCGCCGCGCCGCCACGCGACTCGCTGGCGCTCGGTGGCGTCGCTGGCGGCCTAGCGCTCGGCGTCGGGCAGAAAGGCAAGGCCTTCACCGTGGCGCCTCAAGGCTTGGGTCCGCTGACGGTGGCGACCGCGCTCGATCTCGTCGACGTCGACGTCGATCCGACGCCGCCGGCCGGGTCGCCTCTGGCGATCGCGGTCAGCAGCAGCAGCCTCGTCTACGAGTATGACGGCACGACCTGGAAGCCGGTGTCGGTGCCGGCGTTTGGCATCAAGGGCGTCGCCGCGCTGGGCAACGGCGTCTGGGCGGTGGTGGCCGGCGGCATGGTCATGGAGCGCAGCGCCACCGGCATTTGGGGCATGAAGGCGGGCACGATCGCGGCGCTCAACGGCGTCACCGGGCTCGGCGGCGGCGGAGCCGTGGCCGTCGGCACCGGCGGCACGGTCGTGACGCGCACGGGCGGCCAGTGGGTGGAGGCCAACGGCGCGCTGGGCCTGAGCCACGCCAGGGCGGTCGCGAGCGCCGACGGCGGTGTCGCATTCGCGGCGGGCGAGAATGGCCTCGTCGCGCGCCTGCAAGGCGGCGCCTGGACCCAGCTGAAGTCGGGGACGGGCAAGCACCTGAACGCGGTCTGGGCGCACAGCGCAGAGCTGGCGTGGGTCGTCGGCCTCGGCGGCACAGTGCTGCGCTGGAACGGCACGAACTTCGAGGTCGTGGCGACGCCCTATCCGCAGGCCGACTACCTCGCGGTCTGGGGCTCCGACCCGAACGACGTCTACCTAGCGGCCAAGGGCGGCTTGCTGCTGCGCTGGAACGGCGTCTCCTTTCAAGTCCTAGAGGCTCCGGTATTTGGCACACTCCGCGATGTCCACGGCTTCTCCGCCGAGGACGTCTGGGCGGTGGGCACCAAGGGCGGCGTGTTCCACATGGTCAACGGTTCTTGGACGCAGGTGCCGATCGAGCCTTACCAGGTCGCTGATCAGCCGGAGTACAAGGTGACGAGCGACCTGTACGCCATCTGGGGTGCTGGGCCCAACGACATCTGGGCCGCTGGCGCGCCCGACAGCCAGGGCGAGGGCGTCCTGGTGCACTACGACGGCAAGGCTTGGCGCTACGTGCCGGCGTTCAAAGACGAGGTGCGCACGGTGCGCGCGATCTGGGGCTGGGCGGCCGACCGAATGCTCTTCGCCGGCACGCAGGGCATGGTCTTGGCATTCGATGGCAAGACATTCACGGCGCTGGAGAGCGGGAGCATTACGGCGTTTCATGACATCTGCGGCTGGGGCAAGGACGCGCTGCTCGTCGGCGGCATCGGCACGGTGCTGCGTTACCTGCCGCCGTTGCCTGCGGCCACCGCCGAGGCAGACGCCGGCGCCGACGCGACGCCCTAGCACGCAGGAGGCCATCGATGAGCGTGCGCAGCGAAGTGATACCCCGCTCGGCCTCCGTTCCGGCGGTGGCGCTTGCCAAGGGGCCTCATGGCGGGCACTGGATCGTACTCGCAGCGCTGCTCATGCAGATGGGGTGCAGCGCAGAGCCGACAGCGGGCATTTTGCTGCCCTTCGCCGACGGGCGAGCCGGCGCTGGCGATGGATCCGTGTTCGGTGGCGATGGTTTTGGTGTCGGGCAGTTCGACGCTCAGGCGCCCCAGGACGCGCAGGACGGCATCGCCCCGGCGGATGGCGAACCGGGCGACGTTCAGGGGCCTGCCATTGAGCTGCAGTACGCCCTAGCCAACGGCAACAAGGACGACTTTGGCGGGCTCTGCAAGGCGCTTTGTAAGCTGCAGCTCAACCAGAACAGCGTGCGCAAGGTCGCGGTGAGGCTGGTGGTCGACGGCGAGCCGACGGCGAACGCCCCGATCCGCTTCCTGCTGAAAGACCCGGTGGCAGCCAGCGGCCTCGGCGAGGTGCTGCTGGAGGTGGCGCTGACCGACGAAAACGGCGTCGCTACGACGGAGGTGAAGGCGGGCAGCCAAACGGGCGTCTTCGACGTGGTGGCGTCGGTCGCTGAGGCCGATCCGACTGTAATTGTGCCAAAATTCTTTGAGTTTCATGTCTTGAGCAAGGCCAAGGGGCCGCTGACGATTACTCCGCACTACCTCGGGAGCAACAACCCGATGGATTACAGCGACATCCGCATTCGACTGGTGCAGCAGGCGGCGCCAGGACAGCCGGCGTGCCAGGACCTCGACCTCGGCGACGTCTTGCCCACCGCGCAGTGGGAGAGCCCGCCCATCGGCTGGGACAAGCCGTGGGCGGTAACCTATCCGCCCTTCTTGACCTGGGTGCAGAAGGAGCAGAGCAAGACGGGGCAGCCCATCACCTTTACGGTCCTCGGCATCGCCCGCAAGACGTCGGCTGATCAGGTGCGGGCAGGCGGCTGCCTCGACACCGGCGTGCAGGTGGCCTGGAACCCGCAGACGATGGCGCTTGAGGGCGACTCGGTCACGGTCATCGTCAAGGACTTGCCGCCGCGCATCGTCGGCACCTACGAGATGACGACGGTGCTCGACCTGCTGAGCGTGTTGCCGGACTCGGTTGAGTTCGCTTTCAAGGCGATCTTCGACATCTTGTCGGACCCGATCGCTGGCATTTTGTCGCTGGCGTGCAAGCTCGGCGGCAGCTCGCTCGACTCGTTCTGCGGGTTGATTTTTGAGAATCCCAAGTCGCCGGCGATTGACGACCTGAAGCAGCCGTTCGGGGCGCTCATCGTCAAGTTGCTGGACTCCATCCTGTTCCTCTACCTGCCCAAGGACGTCCAACAGGGCCTGACGGCGGGCGCCGATCTCGGCAAGATCCTGACCAACCTAGAGGTCGGCGGCGTCATCGAGATCCAGAAGGAGCCGGGCGCCGACGGCAAGCTCAGCAAGGCCTACACCCGCGACGAGTGGATGAGCGTGACCTACAAGTGGTCGCTCGGCCAACCGTGCAGCCCAAAGGACCCGGCCTGCGGCAAGAAGACCATCAGCTTCGCGCAGTTTCAGAACGAGGCGATCGTCGGCCACTTCGACATGACGCGCGACGGAATCCTCTCGACCATCGACATCGCTAAGCACGGGCTCTTGGTGAAGTGGGGCGCTTTGGTGAGCTTTCTGGTGCAGAAGCAGCTCTTGCCGCTGCTGACCGGCAACCCAAAGGTCGACTCCTTCGAGATGATGATCAAGTCGCTGTTGGCGGGTCAGCAGTGCGTCGCCAAAGACACCTGCTGCGCCGATTTCGCCAAAGACCTCGCAAAGCAACAGTCATTGGTCGGCGAGAGCTTTCTGACCGGCGTCTGCGAGACGCTGGTCAAGCTGGGCGCCGGGTTCATCGAGGCCCAGCTCGCCACCCTCGATGTCGACACTAGCAAAGGCGAAGCGATGACCATCTGGACCGACGACTGCCCGATCTTTGACGATGACCAGAACATGATCATCGACACGCTCGGCAAGCAGGCCCTGCCCTGCAAGTGGAACATGACCTTCAAGGTCGGCGGCAACAGCGTCGGGCTGGACGCGGTGTTCTGGGCGGTGCGCCAGCAATAGGCAAAGCAGCGCCCAAGACGCGGCGCGGCGCGGCGGCTCAGCCAAAGTCGAGCGGATCGACGTCGAGCAACAGGGTGACGCCTGACGGCAGGGCCTGCGGCGCGCGTGCAGCGATCCACTGCAGCCGGTGGTGCAACGCGCTACGGTCGTCGTCACGCAGCAGCGCTTGCAGCCGCCAGACGTCGCGAATCCGCGAGATTCCGGCCGGCAGCGGCCCGCGGACGTCGGCGCCGTCCTGGCGCAGGGCCTCGACGAGAGAGAGGAGCCCGGCCTCGGCGCGGCTGGCGTCAGCGTGGCGCACCTCAAGCAGCGCCAAGTGCCCGAATGGGGGGTAGTGGGCGCGGCGGCGCAGCGTCAGCTCATTGGCCAGGAAGGCGTCGTGGTCTTGGGCCAGCGCGCTGACGATGGCTGGATGGTCGGGTCGAAAGGTCTGAACGAGCACGCGCCCCGGACGTTCGCCACGACCTGCGCGACCAGCGACCTGGGTCAAGAGTTGAAAGGTGCGCTCACCGGCGCGGAAGTCCGGAATGTCGAGACCGGCCTCGGCCAGCACGACGCCTACCAGGGTCACCGCTGGAAAATCATGGCCTTTCGCGAGCATCTGCGTGCCAACCAGGACATCGAGCTCGCGTCGGCGGAAGCGGTCGAGCAGGTCGTGCAGACGCAGCCCCTGGGCCGTGTCGCGATCGAAGCGTCCTATGCGCGCGCTGGGCAGCTCTCGCTGCAGGGCCTGCTCAATGCGCTCGGTGCCGGCGCCAACCTGCAGACGCGCTGTGGCGTGGCAGTGGACGCAGGGCTGCTCGACGGGCGCAGCGTAGTCGCAGAGATGACAGCGAAGGCGGCGCTGGGCCTGGTGTAGCACCAGCGTGACGGTGCAGCGTGGACACTCCAGCGCGGCGCCACAGCCACGGCAGATCAGCGTCGGTGCGAAGCCGCGCCGGTTGTGCAGCACGATCGCCTGCTCACCCCGACCCACGGTCTCGGCGATGGCGTCAACCAGTGGTCGGCTTAGCAGCGAGGGCCGATCGTCGCCGGGGTCTTGCAGGCGCTCGGCGACGCGCAGATCGATGACGAACGCTTCGGGCAGGCGGCGCTGCAGCACGCGCGCTGGCAACTCGACGAGCTGCAAGCGGTCTGTCGCGGCGAGCTGCCACTCCTCGCAGGCCGGCGTCGCCGAGCCGAGCACGACCGCGGCGCCATGTCCGCGGCCGAGCAACAGCGCGAGGTCGCGGGCGTGGTAGCGCACGCCCGTCGCCTGTTTGAACGAGGCGTCGTGGCACTCGTCCAGGATGATGGCGCCTACATCGGCCAGCGGCGCGAAGAGCGTCGAGCGGGGCCCGATCGCGACGACTGAGCCATGTCGCCGCAGGTGCTCGAGCGCCGCCAGCCGCGCCCGGTCGGTCATGCCCGAGTGCAGCGCGACGACCCTGTCGCCAAAGCGTGCCTGGAAGCGCTCAACCAGCTGCGGCGTCAGGGCGATCTCGGGCACGAGCACGATGGCGCTGCGACCACCGGACAGGGCCTCGGCGATGGCGGCGAGGTAGACCTCCGTCTTGCCTGAACCGGTGACGCCGCGCAGCAAGAAGCCCTGGTATCGCCGCTCTCGCACGGCACCGCCGATGGCGCTGACGGCGCGCTGCTGGTCGGCGCTGAGCGGCGGCGCGACGTCGGGCGCCGGCAACGTGGCGCCGGCGAAAGGATCGAGCTGCTCACGCTGTTGCGACAGGCGAAGGAGGCCGGCCTGCTCCAACTCGACGAGCGCGCTCTGCGGCACTGCGACCGCCTTGGCGATGCCCGTGGTGGGGTCTACGTCGCGGCGCAAGGCGGAGACCTCGCAGGGTCCGATCGCGAGGAGGCGCTCGAGCACGCGCCGCTGCGCCCGCTTGAGTCCGACGGGCCAGTCTACGGCGGGGACCAACTCGGCATGCCATGGCAGGCGACCCGGCGCACGATCGTGCTCTGCCCCAGTGCGGCGCAGTGGACCGGGGAGCGCCGTGCGGACGACCATGCCGAGGCGGCTGTGGGTGTAGCGAGCGAGCTGCGCCAGCGCGCCCCGAAGCGCCTCAGGCCAGAGCGCCTCCTCATCGAGCAAGGACGCGATCGGACGCAGCTTCTCGACCGCCACTTGGCACTCGCTGGCGGCCATGCGACGCCAGATGACGCCGACCTCCAGCCGCCCGCGCACCGGGACGCTGACGCGACAGCCGGCCACCGCACCGTGGCCATGTGTTGGCAAGCCATAGGTCAGGAGGTCGGTGTCCGCCGCGACCGCGACCTCGACCACTTCGAGGAAGGAACTGCCGGGTTGCAGGGCATCGCCGGCGCGCGGCCGGGGCCGGCGAGCGGCAGGCCGCGCCGGTGGCGGCATGAGGTTGGTTTGGCGGGCGTTGGGCGGCGGCGACATCGCAGGCAGGGTGCGCGCCCCCGACCTGGCCATCAAGGTGGGGGCTGTCACAGGTTGTCCGATAGGGCCCGCCGTGGCACGAACTCGCAAAGACCTGCTGCTGAGTCGTTGGCCCTCGGGGCCACGGCGGCGGGACCGGCAGGCTGATACCAGGGCGCCTCGTCGCTGGCGGACGAGCCGTCCCCGCGCCACCGCCGACCGGGCAGCGCTGCAAACCTGGCGAGCCAGCGGCGCTGCCCTGCGGCCGGGAATGCGCGCCGAGGGGAGCCGGGCGTTCCGGTGCACCCGACCTGGGCGTCCCTTGGGAGGCGGATCAGGACGTGCCGGCGTCCAGCTGGTGGCAGCCCCGCTCCATTGCCAAGCGCAGGCGCCCCCCCTATCCTCCGCGCCATGTGGTTTGACACCCCCGCCGTAAGAGCCCTCATCGACCTCGCGCTGCAGGAGGACATCGGCATCGGCGACGCCGCGACGATGGCGACCGTCGGCTCGACCGCGCGGGGCCGCGCCGAGGTCAAGGCCAAGAGCGCGACCATCGCATGCGGCCTGCCGCTCTTTGCCACCGTGATGCGGCGCGTCGATCCCGGTCTGCAGGTGCAGCTGCTGGCCCACGAGGGCGAGTCGGTCGATCGCGGCAGAGTGGTCATCGCCATCGAGGGGCGCACGGCTTCCATCTTGACGGCTGAGCGGACAGCGTTGAATTTCATCAGCCGCAGCTGCGGCATCGCCATGGCGACGCGGACGGCTGTGCAGGCCGTCGCGGGCACCGGCGCCACGATCCTCGACACCCGCAAGACGGCGCCTGGCTTTCGAATGCTCGACAAGTACGCTGTGCGGGTCGGCGGTGGCGGCAACCACCGCAGCGCCCTCGACAGCGGCGTGCTGCTGAAGGAGAACCACGTTACTGCCGCCGGCGGGGTCGCCTCCGCCGTTCGCGCGGCCAAGGCGTCTTCGCCACATCTGCTGAAGATCGAAGTGGAAGTTGAGTCGCTTGACCAGTTGACCGAGGCGATCGCGGCGGGCGCTGATCTGGTGATGCTCGACAACATGGACCTCGACCTGACCCGCGAGGCGGTGCGGCTGGCCGCTGGAAGGATCCAGCTCGAGGCCAGCGGCAACATGACCACCGATCGTCTGCGCTCCGTCGCCGAGGCCGGCGTCGACTTCATCTCGATCGGCAGCTTGACGCACAGCGTCAAGGCGGCCGACCTATCGCTGCGCCTCGTCGCGACCGCGTGAACGCTGCATTGCCTGCCTCGGCCGCGCTCGAAGCCCAGATCTCGGCGCTGCGTGCCGCTTGGGGCCGCGACGAAGGCGACCGCTGGCAGTTGGTGGCGCTGGCCGAGGCCGACTCGACGCAGCGCTTGGCGGCAGAGATCGCGAGGGTCACGCCAGGCCTTCACCACCGCTGGCTGATGTTGATCACGGCGGACCAGCGGACTGGCCGCGGCCGCAGTGACAAGGCCTTTGCCACTGCTCCGGGTGCGGCGTGGACGTTCACGCTGGGCGCCGAGCTGACCCTGCCGGCCGAGCGCTGGCCGCTGGCCTCGCTGGTGGTTGGCGAGGCTCTAGCGCGGGCGCTGAGCGCGGCCACCGGCGCCGACGTTCGCATCAAGTGGCCGAATGATCTCGTGATCGTGCGCGAGGGCGCGTGGCGTAAGCTCGGCGGGTGCCTCAGCGAGCGCGTCGAGCGACAAGGCCTTTCGCCGGTCTGGCTGTGTGGGATCGGCATCAACCTCCGACGCGAGGGGCTGCCTGCAGGCCTACGCGAGGCGGTGGCCTGCCTCGACGATCTGGGCGTCGACACCGCCAATGGGTCGCCGTCGCTGCTCGTAGCGGTGGTGGCCGCTGTGCGGCGGGCCGTCGAGGCGTGGCAGGCCGACGGCGGGGCGCTCGACGTCGCGCGAATCGACGCCCGCTTGGCGTTTCTCGGCGCACCCGTGACGTTGCTCTTGGACGACGGCGGGGAGCGCTGCGAGGGCAGGCTGCTTGGCGTTGCGGCAGATGGCCGCTTGCGGCTGGGCGAGGGCAGCGGTCAAGAGCGCGACGTGCTGCCCCTCTGTATCGAGGGTGCAGGCGGCACTGTCCCGTGGCATGCTCCGCCGCCGTTGGCGCGCCACTCGTAGCCTGCGTGCCCGGAGGTCGGCGATGCTGCTCGCGATCGACATCGGCAACACCAACACCGTCATCGGCGCCTATCGCGGCACAACGCTGGTGGATCACCTGCGTCTCGAGAGCCGTCGCAGCGCCACCGAGGACGAGTACGGCGCGCTGATCACGACGCTGCTGGAGCGGCGCGGCATCGTCCTGCAGGACCTCCGCTCGGCGGTCATCGGCTCGGTAGTGCCGCCGCTGACGGACGTGTTCGCCAGCCTGTGCCGTCGCTGGTTGCAGGTCCAGCCGCTGGTCATCGGCCCCGGCGTCCGCACCGGGATGCCCATCCTCTACGAGAACCCGCGCGAGGTCGGCGCCGATCGCATCGTCAACGCAATCGCGGCCTACGCCCGCTCCGGGCGCGAGACCATCGTCGTCGACTTCGGCACCGCGACCACGTTCGACGTGATCTCGGCCCGCGGCGAGTACCTGGGCGGCGTCATCGTGCCAGGCATTGGCATCTCGGCAGAGGCGCTGTTTGCCCGCGCCTCAAAGCTCCCGCGCGTCGAGATCCGCCGCCCCGACAAGGTGATCGGCCGCACCACGGTCTCGGCGATGCAGTCCGGCCTGGTCTTTGGCTACATCGGTCTGGTCGAGGGCTTGGTCGCCCGCATCGCCGCGGAGCTGGGCCAGACGCCTTACGTCATCGCCACCGGTGGGTTGGCGCCGCTGATCGCCGGCGGCAGCGAGTCGATCGAGGCGGTGGACGAGTTCCTGACCCTCGACGGCTTGCGAATGGTCTTCGAGCGCAACGACGAGCCCGCCCGATGAGCCTGGATCGCCCGGCGTCGCCCCGCGCCGTCGAGCGGGTCGGTGTCAGCGAGATCTATGGCTCGATCCAGGGCGAGTCGACCCATGCCGGGCGGCCATGCGCTTTCGTCCGCCTCGCCGGTTGCCCGTTGCGCTGCCGCTGGTGCGACACTGTCTACTCGTTCGACGCCGGCGAGGTGCTGACCATCGACGCCGTCATCGAGCGCGTCCGCGCCTTGGGCCTGCCGCTGGTCGAGATCACCGGTGGCGAGCCGCTGGCCCAGCCAGGATGCGCGCCGCTGGTGGCCGCGCTGTGCGACCACGGCCACGAAGTGCTCATCGAGACCAGCGGCGCCTATCGGTGGTCACACATCGACCCGCGCGCCAAAATCATCGCCGACCTCAAGTGCCCCGGGTCTGGCGAGTCGCACCGGAACCTTTGGGACGCGCTGGCAAACCTGCGACCGGAGGATGAACTGAAGATCGTCGCCGCCGACATCGTCGATCTCGACTGGGCGCTCTTGAGGCTGCGCGATGAGCTACGAGGCGTCGCGGCGACCATCTTGTGGTCAACAGTGCATGGCGAGCTGGCGCCGGCAGAGCTGGCGGCGTGGCTGCTGCGCGAGCGAGCGCCGGGCCGCATACAGCTGCAACTGCACAAGATTATTTGGCCTGAAGCGGCGCGCGGCGTGTAGCGCGGCGCTCAGCGCCGGACGAAGCTCAGACCGAGGCTGCCGTCGTCAGCGCAGCGCACGGCCGCCTGCGTCTGGCCATCCAGCAGCGATCGGACCTGCGCGCCGACGAGCTCAAGACGCCAGCCATGCAGGCCCAGCCTGTCTAGCAGGCCGTTGTCACACTTGCAGCCGTCTTGCAGCGCCTCAACGACCTGGCGACGCTTGAGGAGGAGCTGGGAGGCGACGCCCTCGCGGGCGGCGATCTCGTTGACCAGCAGGATCAAGAGGCCCGCCACGGCCTCGACGCCTGGCTCCGGCGGCGGCCTGCCAGGCGGCAGCGGGACGGGCGTGGCGAGCCCACGGCGAATGGCGTCAAGCCAGCGATCGGCGTAGCGCGCGAGGTTGCGGTTACCCATCCGGCGATCTCCGATCAGGGCGTCCCGATCGGTGGGGGCGTGGCGCGCCATCGTCAGCAGCACGTCATCGGAGACGAGGAAGTGTGGGACCGTATCTACCTCCCGGGCGATGGCATCGCGCTCGGACGCCAGCGCGACGAGCACCCCGAGGTCGCGCGGCGGCAGCTTCCGCGCCGGCCCGATGCGCTGCCACGCCTCGGCGGGATCACGGCCATAGCGGTCAGGGCTGCAGAGCGCGCGGCACTCGGTCTCGACCCACTCGACCCGGTCTAGGTCGCGCAGGCGCCGCGAGAGCCGCTGGTACAGCGCCTCGAGGTGCAAGACGTCGTTGGCGGCGTAGGCAAGCTGCTTCTCTGGTAGCGGCCGCCGGCTCCAATCTGCGAGCTGTGCGCCCTTGGGCAGTCGCAGCGACAGCGTCCCCTGCAGCAGGGGGGCGAGGCCGATCTGGAGCCCGTAGCCGCAGAACGCCGCCGCGATCTGGGTGTCGAAGAGGCGCTCAAAGTGGACGCCATAGACCGAGGCCACGATCTCCAGGTCATTGTGCAGGGCGTGGCCGACGATCAGCGCGCCGCTGTCCCGCAGGCGACCAAAGAAGCCGCGCAGGTCGAGATCGGCGCGGGCGTCGATGAGCGCGACACAATCGGGCAGCGCCACCTGGATCAGCATCAAGTGTGGGAAATAGCTGCGTTCGCCGTGGAATTCAGTGTCAAAGCCGATCCGCTCGCTTGCCTCGATCCGCTGGCAAAACGCGCTCAAGTCGGCTTGACGATCGATCCACAACGGCGGCGCTGCAGGGCCCTCGACCATGGACGCTCCTACGCGATCTGGCCGCGCCCGTGGCGGCGATGGCGCACGGTAGCACGGTGGTGGGCGCGTACCAGACCGCGACACAATCTCCTGGCCGGGTGGTCGCTCCGAGTGCCTCGCTGGCCGAGTCAGACCTTGACCCAAGGCTCTGCCGGACGGGCACTTTGCTGCGGCGAGCTGCCCCTGCCGCGGCGACGTCGCTGCGGCCACGGGCCCACCGCTTGACCTGCTGGGCGCCGACTAGGCGACGCGCAGCGGTCTTTCGACACTCGCCTCGATGCGCTACCCTTCAAGGCCGCAGTCACGCCGAACAGCAGCGCGAGAGGAGGCGAGATGGATCCTCGACACGGACAGGGCGACGGCCTGGGCTTTGAGGACTTGCTCGACGAGCTGGAGGCGATCGTTCAGCGTTTGGAGGGCGGCGAGCTCTCGCTGGAGGAGAGCCTGACCGCGTACGAGCGTGGCGTGACCGTCTCGCGCCAGGCCGAGGCGATCTTGGGCGCCGCCGAACGACGCATCGAGGTCCTCAGCGAGACCGGCGATTCGACAGCGCCCCTGGCCGGCGACGCGGCATGACTCCGCTGCAGCTGCGCTTTGGCGTCGACGTCGGCGGCACGCGGCTCAAGTTTGCAGCGGTGCGCCAAGGGCGAGTGATCGGCCGCCATGTCGAGCCGACGCCGAGGACGGGCGTCGCGGCGCTGGTGAAGGCGCTGGCAGACGGCTGCGGCGCGCTCGCCGACGCGGTGGGGGCGGCGCCAACCTCTATCGGACTCGGCGTCGCAGGTGTGCTCTCGCACGACGGCGCTCGGGTCCTGCAGAGCCCCAACATGCCGTGGCTCGACGACGCCCCATTGTCGGCGCTGCTGGCGACGGCGATGGCAGTGCCGGTCCGGGCGGAGAACGACGCCAACTGCATCGGCTGGGGCGAGGCGCGCGCCGGTGCCGGGGAAGGCGCACGACGGCTGGCCTGCTTGGCCCTTGGGACCGGGCTCGGCGGCGCGCTGGTGCTGGATGGCTGGCTCGTCCGGGGCGGCCGCGGCAGGGGCGCCGAACTCGGTCACCTGATCGTCCAGGCTGACGGCCCCGCCTGCGGCTGCGGTGGGCGCGGCTGCGCGGAGCAGTTCGCGTCGCAGACCGGCATCGCGCGCATGGCGGCCGAGACGGGCTGGCGTCCTGGCATCGGCTTGGGGCCGGCGGCCTTGGTCCCAGCCCTCTTGGACGCGGCGCGTGACGGAGACGCGATCGCCGCAGGCATCACGGACCGCGTCGGGGTCGTGCTCGGCACGCTTGGAGCGCGGCTCGACGCCCTCTTTGGTCTCGATCGCTTGATCATCGCCGGCGGGCTCTGCGCTGGCCTCGACCTCTTCGCGCCCTCGGCAACGCGCGCCGCGGCGGCCCTCAGCTCCCTGCCTCTGCCACCGCTGGTCGCGGCGTCGCTCGGCGGAGATAGCGGACCGGTCGGCGCGGCGATGCTTTTCGATGCGCCCACGACAGCCAAGGCGTAAGCCGTCGCGACGGCAGGCGCCAGGGTCGCCAGGCCCAACCGGCGCCCCCGCCGGGTGGATGACGAATCGACCGCACGTCGACGCCAGCGCCCGACGCGGCCCAGCGCTGCCGCCGGACAACGTCCCAGGCCGCCGTCTGCGATGAGCGCCGCCGGAGGCTCGTTGGGCGCGCGCCCACCGACGAATGGGGAGCCTAGAAGCTCTCGCCGCAAATTTTTGCGTTCTTGATGTCGAAGGCGCTCTCGAGCGCGGCGAGGAACTTGACTGGGTCCTCGGCGTCGGCGCCGAGCAGCTTGCCGTTGCCGGAGATGGCGAGGCTCATGCTGTTCTTGGCGTCGGTCGATCCCGAGATGTCGACGACGTGTACTCGGACGCCGAAAGGCTTGCCGTCAGGCGAGCGCAGAACGTTGTCCTTGGCGACACCGGCGGCCGCGGTGAAGGTCCCACGCGGGTCGGGCGTGCAGGTGCCGGCGCAATGAGTGGCCTCACCGACCTGGGCCGTTGGCAGACAGGCGGCGCCAGACTTCGAGCAGAAGTAGCCGGTGATCGAGTACTTTGGCAGGCACTTGCCGCTGGTGCACACGATCGGCTCGTCTGAGGTGCCCCCAACGCAGTCCGCGTCGCTCTGGCAGCCGAGCCCGAACGCCATTCGCTTGGCCTGCACCCACGGCGCGAAGTAGTTGCTCGCGCTGTTGCTCTCGCCGCCATCGGTGAACAAGATCAAGATGATCTCGCGGCAGGATCGCGCCGGGTCTTTGCAGATCCCGTCCTTGCACTGGTAGTTGACGTTGCCGCAGTCGGCGTCCGCTGTGCACTTGCGTCCATCGACTACAACGCGGTTGCGTAGGTACTCGCCGACGTAGAAGAGCGTCTTGCCGATCGGGGTACCGCCCGTCGGGCGCAGCTCCGGATCGTCGTGAATCCAGCAGGTTCCAGAACAGCAGGTGCCGCCGCAGCCGTTCACCGGCGCACAGCTCATCGTCGAGCCTCCGCCACAGTTCCCGCTGTCTGCCATCGACTCGCTGCCATTCATCCACTTGAGGATCTGCGCCTTATTCGCGGTCTTGTCGTCCTTGGGGAAGTCGACACATGCCGTCTCGTTGAGCGAATCCCAGAACCAGGAGGCGCTGTCGCCTTCGACCGACTGCAAGTTCGCGACGTCGGTCGAGAGCTTGGACTGGCCCTGGTAGTAGCCGGACATGCAACTGTTGGCCCCCGTCTTGTAGTAGAGCTTCTGCGGAAAGCGAAACAGCGCCATCCGCGTCAGGGCGTCGTCGATCTTCTCGAGGGCCTTGGTGAACACGACCTTGCTGACGTCCATGCGCGTGCAGGCTTTGGTGGGATCACAGGTTGGCCAGGTTTGACCACTGACGCTGCAGCTGTTGACCTTGCCCGTCATCGAACCGGAGGTGTCGAAGACGATCAACAAGTTGTTGCTCACCGGGGCGCAGACGCCGTTGCTGCACGTCTGGCCTGGGAAGCAGTTGCTCTCAATCCAGCCGTCTTCCAGTGCACCGCAGGTGCCGATCTTGGCGCCAATGCACTTGGTCTCACCGGCGTTGCAGACCTTGATCGGCTCGGCATCTTCGTCGATTTCTCCAGCGCCATCCTGCGGCTCTGCGTCGGAGCCGGATCCGTCCGCCACGCCGTCGTCGGTATCCAACCCGTCCTTCTGCTCGCCGAGGTCGTCGACGCCGTCTGAAGAGACGTCTGCGCCGCTGTCCGCGATCACCTCACCGGTCGCCGCGTCGCTGCCACCGGTCACGGCGTCCGGCTTGGCGTCAGGGAGCGCGCCGGCGTCAACGCCGTCCACGCCTTGACCGCCTGTGTCGTTGTTCGCAGTGTTGCCGGTCGCGGTCTCAACGGCGCCCGACGCGTCGTCGCCCGCTGCTGGATTGGAGCATGCGAGCAGCCCAGTGATCGCTAGGAATCCAAGCACCCGGACCGATCGCTGGTTCATGCCTAGCCTCGACGGACGTTCAACCCACTGCGCCCAGAGAGCTCGCGCCATCTAAGCTTGCCAGTTCCATGACCTCTCACAAAATGTTCCCACATGCCTTACTGTTTTTCAAGTCGAGTGCAGCGTTCAGCGTCGCCAGGAACGCGGCTGGGTCCGCGGTGTCGGCGGTCAAGACCCGGCCGCCCGCGGCCGTCGCGAGGTCAAACGACTGAAAGAGCGACGCTTCACCGCTGACGTCGACCGCCACCAAGCGCACACCGAAGGGTTTTCCATCGGGTGCCCGCAGCACGTTGTGGGCTGCAACGCCGGCGCTCGCGGTCTGCTGGGCGGTCGATTCCGGTAGGCAGTGGCTGCCGACGCCGGGGAGTGTGGGGCAGTGCAGCGGATCGCCGACCGGAGCCCCTGGCTGGCAGGCCGCGCCGGTCGCGAGGCAACGCAGCCCTGTCGCGCTCTTCGGTAGGCAGCGCCCAGCGTCGCAGACGGCGCCCCCGACGCAGTCGCCGTCGCCGCTGCATGCAAGCCCATAGCCCAGCCGCTTGGCCATCGGGAGTGGCGAGAAAAAATCCGTGGGATCACTGTCTTGCCCACCGTCGGTGAACAAGACCACGACCGTATCGCGGCAATGTCGGGCGGGATCGACGCACCGCTGCTGCAGACACCGGTGGTGAGGCGTGCCGCAGTCACCGTCGACGGTGCAGGCGGCGCCATCGACGACCACGCGGTGACGAAGGTACTCGCCGACGTAGAAGAGCGTCTTGCCGATCGGCGTCCCGCCAGACGCGCGCAGCTCGGGCTCCACGGACTCGATGCAGCCCTGGGCGCAGCAGGCGCCCTTGCCGCAGGCGGCGACCGCCACGCAGCCTTTGTGGGACTGGGCGCCTGCGCAGGACGCGCCCGTGCTCTTGATGCTCTCGACGCCGTCCATCCAACGCGTCAGCTCCTTGCCGCGCGATGTCGCCTCGGCAGGGGTGCGCGGGAACGGGACCGCCATCACCTCGTGCAGCGCTGACCAATACCACTTGGTCACGGCGGTCACGGCCTGCGACCCAGGATCGCCCGACATGTGATGACTTCCCACTTGGTGCCCTTCGACGCAGTCGGGCGAGGGCGGGGAGTTCAGCCCGGACGGAAACCGAAACAGCGCCATCGACACCCGCGCGCCGTCGATCTTCTTCAGCGCCTCGCGGAAGACCACCTTGCTGACGTCCATCCGCGAGCAGCCTTTGGCTGGATCACAGTTTGGGAAGCTGGTCTTGCCGCAGGCTCGGCCGCCGACGGTAGCGCTCATGGAGCCGGATGTATCGAAGATCAAGACCAGATTGCTGCCGATCGGTTGGCAGCTGCCGTCGACGCAGGCCGTCCCAGGAAAGCACGCTAGGCGAACCCAGCCGTCGCCAGCTGGGACACAAGTGTCGAGCTCAACGCCGCCGCAGCGTGTCTCACCGGCGCTGCAGGGCCCTTCAAGGCTCGGCAACGTCGGCGGTTGCACATCGGCAGCTGCCGCAGCGTCGCCGCCCCCGGTGGTGATATCGGGTGCGTCGGCATCGCTACTGCGCTCAAGGCTTGCGTAGGGCTCGGCGTCGTCATAGCCATCTGGCGCCGGCGATCGGCAGGCCAGCGCCCAGACCATGCAGGCCAGCGCCAGGGCGTACCTGGAGCCTACCTGCAGGGGCATCGTCGCGCCTTCATGGCTGCGGCCGAGCCTTCTGCTTGGCGATCTTGGCGAGCGCCTGGCCGACGGATACGGGCACGTCGAGCTCACAAGCATACGACTGGGCGCGGTAGCCGCAGCTGATGCCGACGGCGCGGTCGGCCGGCAATTCGATACCTGCCAACTCCGGAATCGCCTTGCTCATGGCGCCGACAGCAGCGCCAAGGTTCAGGTAGCCGAGCCACACCGGGGAGGCGACCGCCTTCTCGGCCGTCGACTTCCAGACCGGCGCGGCGTCGAGACCGCCAACCTTGCCGGTCGCGGCGCGGCGCCCCTGCTCGAACGCGCTCGGGCCGATGGTGACTACGATCCGATCGCTGCCGGTGCACAGGGCCATGGCCATGTTCTTGCCGGTGAAGCGCTCGACTTGCTCGACCTCCTCGCCGCCGGCCGCGGCCTTGATCTTGGCCCAGTCAAAAGTGAAATCGAGGACGTCGCAGGCCGCGCCGTCGGCCTTGGTCGTGTTGGCGGTGATAGTGACACCCGCCTCCTTCGCCACCGGGCCGAACGCCTCGATCAGCGGGTCGACCTTCATGTCGGTGACAGCCTTCTTGACGATGCCGAGCTTGGGATCGACGGGCGCCTTGGGGTCTGCGGCCTTGGCGCGCGCCTCCTCGGCCTCGATCGCCTTGAGCAGCAAAAGCGAGACGACCTTCTTGCCGAGCTTGAGCACAGCCTCCGGATCCTTGGCGCCGGCGAAGGCGAGCAGGCCCACTGCGGCGTCACCGTCGGGGTACACAGCCAAGCCGCTGGTGCCGTCCTGCTTCTCGATCGCCATGCGGAGGTCGGCCTCTAGGCCGTCAACGGCGGCGGCGTCGAGCTAGATGAGCTCGCCCAGCATTTTGATCGCGTCGCGGACCTGGTCGACGCTCGCCAGCGGGTCGATGTTGGACACGAAGGCGAGGTAGGCATTGGCAGGCAGCTGCGCAGCGATCGGCAGGGCCAGCCGGCCTCGGCTGCTGGCCATCTGCTTGCCGAGCTTGCTGTCGGGCACAGCGTGCAGCCGCATCGCTGCCTGGACGTCGTCAGTGGTCGCGTCGACCAGCACCTCGACTCGGGTGAGGCTCTGGGTCCACTCGCGCAGCATCTTGCCGTAGTAGTCCACCGACGCGCCCGCGCCTGGCTCCTTCGACCCTTTCCCGATGGCGTCGAGGCCGGCAAACGCCTGCTCGAGCTCCTTGGCGCGGGTCTTGACCACGTCGCGCACCGAGATGCCGAGGTAGACGGCTGCGGGGACCTCGACGGCGCCGAGACGGCCGGCGAACGCTTTGACCTTGCCGAAGCGCTCGCCGTCGATCGTCAGGACGGCGGTCTTGTCCAAGAAGTCGACGAAAATTTGATTTGTGCCCACCGTCAGCATGGCCTCGTGCCCTGAGGCTTCGGCGCCCTTCTTGGCGCCGGTCATGGCGTCAAGGGCCTTCTGCTTGTCCACGACGGGCAACAGCACCGCCACGCCGCTCTGCGGCGCCTCGGGCTTGTCATCCTGGTAGACGATGTGAATGGCGCGCGTTTTGTCGATCCACTCGTGGCCGACGATGCCGACAGAGGCGAACCCCTTGGTCAGCTCGTCGAGCGCTGCCTGACGCAGCGATACGCCCGGTGGCGCCGCCTCGAACTTGGTCGCCAACAGCTCGACTGCGTCAAAGGTGGCGGCGAACGAACGCATAGAGAGCCACGCCACCACTCCTTCCCCAGCTTCTAGAGTGACGTCCGGCGGCGGCGGTGCGGCCGGCGGCTCGGCCGGCTTGGCGGCTTCGGCGACCTGCGCGACAGCGGCGGCAGACTCCGCGACCTTGGCTGCGGCTGCAGCGGGCGCCGGCTTGGGCTCTTCCTTCTTGCCGCAAGCCGCGAGCCCGACGATGATCGACGCGCAAATAGCGGTCATTGCGATAGAATTCTGGAAGCGGGCGAACATCATGGCGAGCACTCCTACCGGGCGTGTTTTCGGACGCGCGGGAGTATGGGAGTCAACGCTGGCGTCGTCAATGGTGAGGTTGCGGCACGACCTTGCTGCCCAATGCCCCGGGCGGCCTGCAGCCGGGTCGCGGCGCCAGTTCCCGGCAGTGCCCGCGAAGACACCGGAGTTACGCCCGATGGTCACACCTTGCGGCCAGCGGGCTGCGAGCCGCCCGGGTCAGGCCTACGCCGTCAGCCAACGCCAAGGCACCGCGACCGAGGCGGTGGCGCCGCCCAGCTGCGTCATCACGAGCGTCGCGAGGGCGTTGTCGGCGCGGGGTGCCGAGAGCGCGCGCAAGGCCGCCGACCAGACGCGCTCGCGGTGGGGGTGTGCGCCAAGGGCGAGGCCGGCGTCCACAGCGGCGCTGGCCAGCCCGACGGCGGCGACCTGGGCGTCGACGCTACCGGCGCGCGGCAGGGTCAGCGCGGCCTCGATGACCGCCGCTCCGAGCGGCGTCTCGGGCAACCCCATCAGCAGGTAGGCGCGCAGCGCGCCGATTGAAGCCATCGCGTCGCCGCGCTGCATGGCGAGCACGACCCGCGCGACCTCTGGGCCGTGGTCCCAGGAGGGCGCCAGCGCGAGCGGCTCCGGCAGGTTGAGCCGCTCATCGCTGGGCGCATCAAGCGTGGCCCCGACCTGTATGGCCCAGGCGCAGTACAGGGCGAGCCCGAGCCAGCCAGGCGCCCGGTGGCGGACCTCCAGCCGGCGGGCAGCCTCGCAGAGCCGCAGGAGCCAGGCGACGTCGGCCCAGCCCTCGCGGCGGTAGGGGTTGGCGTCAATCGCTTCGTCAAAACGCAGCAGCCGCTCCGCGGCCGCCAGCGCCAGCGAGCTGCAGACCAGCGCGCGAGGCACGCCGAACGCCAAGGCTTTGGCCAATGCCCGCTCGGCGTTGGCGGCGTCGCCATCGATGAGGTGAGCGCGGAAGCGCGGCTCCTGAAACGCTGTGGCCTTGCTCGGCTCTTCGGCAGCAAAGACCTGCGCGGCGGCGGCGAGGATCGGAGCGACGCGCCCCTCATGCCCGGCAGCCAGCGGCCCAGGGTCGACGGCGGCGGCCTCGCTCATGGTGGCCGCCAACGAGGCCAGCAAGTCGGCGCCTGCCTCGGGCTCGACGCTGGCCCGCAGAGAAGCGACCGCCGCCACCAGAGGGGCGAGGTGTCCAATTCGGGTCGGGGCCCGGTAGAGCCAAGCGACCAGCGCGGCCTCGACCGCGGCCGCTGACGTACCGGCGGCGAGCGTTGCACGGACCGTCAGCGCGGCGCCAACCGGATCGCCTGCGATCTCATGCTCTTCCAGGGATGAAGCCGTACCCTGACCTGAATACCTCGCAGCGGGCGTCGCCGCCACGAGCCCCGCCGCGATGGCGATCGGCAGCGCGGTGCGACCGTGTGGCACCTCAGCGGCGGCGCGCAGCGCGTCGTCGAGCGTAATCCAGCTATGGTGCAACCGCTGCGGCGCCCCCCCGAGGCGAGCCGCGCACAAGCGCGACGCCGCTGCGCCCGGCGATGCGCCACCGGCGATGACGGTGACGACGGCCGCTGCGACCTCGCGAGGCGTGGCGTCGCTGCGGTCAAGCACCGCCGCAGCCGACGCCGCGGCCTGCGCCGACTTGGACCCCGGTGTCGCGGTCATGACTCCTCCTCGATCGGCAACGGCTCGCCGGGCGCGCCCAACCGCCGATACAGCGTCCGCACGCCGATGCCGAGCAGCGCGGCCGCCCGCCGCTTGTCGCCGCCGGTCAGCGCCAAGGTGGCGTCGATGGCTTCGCGCTCGATCTCAGCCAGCGCAGTGCCGACCGGGAAGCTGAGCACGCGGCGCGGTCCGTCGCTGACGCGCAGCTGCAGGTGACTCGGCAGGTCAGCGAGCGTGATGGCGTTGCCACGCGCCAGCACCACGGCCCGCTCTATCGCGTTCTCGAGCTCGCGCACGTTG
>SXGT01340358.1_pt1 | contig 36730 bp, 29 predicted proteins | sample 3176221 | NCBI WGS metagenome assembly SXGT01 (sample SAMN11356862, study PRJNA531348) | freshwater metagenome | isolation source: freshwater sample F1-120 | place: China: Fuxian Lake, Yuxi | collected 2017-12-25 | reverse complement strand
CGGTCAGGTCAGGAGCTTCGCCAGCCAGTCTGGATGGAACGACAGGCCGGCGAACCCGGCGACGCCGAGGGCCGTCCCGAACAGCGCGAAGACCGAGGCGACGACGAATAGCCACCTCTTCTGCGTGAGCGCCGTCACGCCGAGGAGCGCGATGGATATCGAGATCGTCGCCTCCGCCATGTCGAACTGGTCGTCGCGGACGTTCATGCGGTCGTACTCCTGCTCCAGGCCCTCCGCGCCGCGCTTGATGTCCTCCTTCTCCTTCTCGTAGCGGGCCGTCCGCTCCCGGTACGTCTGTATCCTCGCGTCGATCGCGGGCCTCGCCTCGGCGGGCGCGAGGTCGCGTTGCGCGCCGAGGGTCTCGATCATGGACTCGGCGACCACCTGCTTCGTGCTCTTCGCCTGGTAGTACGCCCACTGGTCCACCGCCTTGGCCTGGGTCTGCGCCATGCCCTGGACGATGTTTCCGTCCTTGACGTTGCACAGGGCCATGAAGGTGGCGGCGACGGCGACCACGAGCGCGACGGCCGTGTTGAGCTTCGACTTCGCCTCCTCGGCTCGCTCCACGGCCTCGCCGACTGCCTCCGAGACATCGCTCATCGTGTCCTCCTGACGCGAGATTCGCAGGACCATGAAAGGTCCGCCACAAGATTTCTCCGGCGCGTGATGGAGGCGTCAGACCCCGGGCACCTGGGTCGCCGCCGCCGCTGACGCCGCCGGACGGACCGCCGCCCTCGACACCTCGCGCTCGCGTACGAAGACCGGCACCCCACCGCGCGGCGCGTGGGTGAAGCCACGGAGAACCGTGCGCGCGGGTCGCCGGTCCTCGGGCTCGAGCTCGACCCTGGCGAGGATCGCCGAGAGCACGACGCGCATCTCGAAGAGCGCGAAGGCCATCCCGATGCAGCGGCGGATCCCGCCGCCGAAGGGGAGGAATGCGTAGGGATCGGGCTTCTTGCCGAGGAAGCGCTCGGGGCGGAACTCGTCCGGATCGGGGTAGAGGTCGGGCTGGCGGTGGGTGAGCCACACCGCCGGGACGAGGAGCGTCCCCGCCTCGACGCGGTGGCCGGCGACGACCGTGTCCCTCTTCAGGCGGCGCGCGACGGCGGGGACGACCGGATGGAGGCGCAGGGCCTCCTTGATCGTGGCGTCGACGTACGGCAGGCGGTCGCGATCGACGGCGCCGTCGATCTCGGCCCGTAGCCGGTGGAGGACGCGTGGGTTGCGGAGGATCACGTCGAAGGTCCACGACAGCTCCGTCGCCGTGGTCTCGTGGCCCGCGGCGAGGAGCGTCATGAGCTCGTCGCGCAGCTCCGCATCCGTCATGGGTTGGCCATCCTCGTCGCGCGCGTCGAGGAGCAGCGACATCACGTCCTCGCGGCGGGCGCCTTCCCTGCGCCGGCGCGCGATCTCGTCGTAGATCACGGCGTCGACGCACCTTCGGGCGGCGTCGAAGCGCGCCCAGGGCGACAGCCCGAGGAGATCGTGCTGAAACGCCGGCAGGGAGGCGAACATGCTGAAGGGCTTCGCGACTTGCTCGAGGAGCCCGAGCATCGCGGCGCGCAGCTCGTCGAGGCGCTCGCCCTCCTCGACGCCGAACACGGCGCGCAGGATGACCTCCAGGGTGATCTTCTGCATCTCGGCGTGGAGGACGATGCGCCTCGCCCCGCGGGGAGCCCGAGGCGGCCTCCCGGCCCCCTCGCGACCTGGCGCGGCCCGGAGCCAGCCGTCGATCGCGCGCTCCGTGATCTCGCGCATCACGCGGCCGTACGCGGTCATGCGCTCGCCGTGGAAGGGCGGGGTGAGGAGGCGCCGCTGCCGGAGGTGCTCGGCGCCGTCGAGGAGAAGCACGCTGCGCGAGCCGACGAGCGGACCGAGCGCGACGTTGGCCTCGCCGGCGCGGAGGTCGTCCGGGTCGCCCGTGAAGACGCGCTTGATCTCCTCGGGGCGGACCACGCACACCTCGGGACCGAACACGACCGTGGTGAGCTTGAAGACGTCGCCGTGACGGCGGTGGCAGTCGGCGAGGTACCCCTCCGGCCTGGCGAGGTAGAGCAGCGTCTGCACGATCGCGGGCGAGCGAGGACCGGGGACGCGGCTCATGGCCCCGATTGTACCACCTCGGTCGTGCGGCGCCCGGGATCGAAGCGGAGCGATACGCTCGTGTCCGCGCTCGTGACGACGCTGCCGACCATGGCTAGCGATGTCGCGCGAACCACGTACGCGTGCGCGCCGGCGGGGAGCGTCACGAGGACGGCCCTGCCCGGGCGCAGGTCGGTCCGAGCGACGGCGGTCCCGGTCGACACGTACAGCGACGCGGGCTCGGTCGTCTGGGCGAGGATCGCGCCGAGCGGATCGTCCTCCTCGGTGCGGGGGCGCCGCACGCGGTCGACGACACCCGCCTCGCAGGGCTCCGGCAGGAGGAGGATCGCCTGCGCGTCGCCTGTCGGGAGCAGAACGGGCTCCCTCGCGACGAGCGCCGTGGCGGCCCGATCCGCGTCGGCGCGCTGTCCCACGACGTGCACGGTCACGACGCGCGCGTCCTCGGGGAGCACGGCCGCCAGAGCCCCGGGCTCGAGATGGGCCTGCCCCCACGCGAGCGCGACGCGCGCGGGCGCCGTCCGGCGGGAGAGCGCCTGGCGCATGACCATGCCGCAGTGGAGCTCGCGCGCCCGCAGCTTGGCGTCCTCGGGGAGGTGGCTCTTGTCGAGGAGGGCTCGCGGCGCGTCGCAGCCGCGAAGCGTGATCGTGCGCGCGCGCGCGGCGGCGGCGACGGCAAGGACACCGTCGACGTAGCCGAACTTCCACGCGGCGTAGTCGTGCAGCTCCTGGGCCGCCTCGAGCGCGGCGAAGTCGCGGGCGGAGCCCGTGTCGAGCCAGCGTGCGAGGGCCGCGTCGTCGCCCGCCTGGTCCGCGGGCGGCGCGCCGTCCCAGCGGCCGCCGCCCCGCATCTGCTCGAGGAACACGTGCGTCAGGCCGGGGACGCCTCCCGGTCCGATCAGGCGGCGGACCGCGTCCATCTGACCTGCGGAGTCGTGGTGGACTCCGAACAGGAGGTAGCTCCCCTTCCCTCCCCCTCCGCCGAGGGCGCGATCCAGCCACGCCGCGATCTGCGGCCAGCCCACCGCGATCGCCCCGTGGCCGCGGAGGCCGGGGTGCGAGCGGATCGCCGCGGCGTCGAGCTCCGGAGCGCGCGACACCGAGGGAGCTCGCCGGGAGAGACGTGAGCGGGCGAGGCTCACCTCCGCGGCGTTCGCGGGGAAGGCCCCCCAGCCCTCGCCGCGCGGAGGAGGCGCCGGGCGCGCGCAACCGATGACGACCACGGCGCCCAGCACGAGCATGGGCAGCCGCGGCTGAAGCGCTTCAGCCCGGTGTGCGCGGCGACGCCGGAACGGGGGTAGGAGCATCGGTATTACCGGTTCGTCCACTCCGCCGTGATCACGCCGTAGAACGGGAAGGGCTGGGCGTCGTCGACGCGCACGGACTGCCCCGCCGGCGTCGCCGTGACCGGCGGGCCGGACAGCGCGTCGGCGCACGCGGCCTCGGGATCCAGCGCGAGACGGGCCTTGCCGGCGTCCGTGGAGAGATTGTCGCCGATGAGCTTGCGAAGATCGATCGGCTTGCCCACGGACGCCGCGAGGATCTCGTTCACCGACTTCCACGGCAAGGAGCAGCTCCGGATCGCCACGTCGACCGGGCGGTACGCGCCGGGCGCGGCGTGGACACGGGCGCAGCCGGTCGTGGCGTCCGGCGTGATGGTGACCTCCGCGCCGCGACGGACCACGACGTCGTGCCGCACCTCGAGGGTCTTCTCCTTCGGCCCCGGGGCGCACACCACGAAGTCCGCGGGGGCGGCGCGCGCCGCGTCGACCAGCTCGAGCGAACGCAGGCGGTCGACCGCGCCGGTGTCGAGGCCGATCACCTGCTGCACGAGGACCCGCGGGAACGGCCTCACGGTGCCGAGCCGCGCCTGATCGTCGACGAGCCCGAGCTTCGTCGCGTCGAGGGCGAACAGCTCGGTGTCGCGGTAGGGGTTGTAGAACATCCGCGTGGTGGCGCGGGAGCCTTCGGTGTGCGTCCACGCGAGGAAGGTCGTCGTGTGGATCTCGGTGCCATGATCCGCGTGGCGACAGTCCACGACGAAGCGCCCCATCGCGAGCACACGATCGCCCGGCTGCGGTTCGTCGAAGCCCGGCTGGAACCCCGCGTGGTCCAGCGCGCGATCGGCGGACGCGCGGTACAGCTCGCCCGTCGGGGGGCCCGGCGCCCGCGGCAAGTGCGGCACGAGGCCGCTCGAGAGGCCCGCGCGGACCTGGCCGTCCGCGAGCTCGCCCGCATCGGCGCCGAGGCGACGCGCGAGCGGCGCGAACGGTGGATCGAGATCGACGACCATCCCGAGGTCGTCCCCGAACACGTGGTTCATGGGGAGGCTGCCGGCGACCCGCCCGGCGGACGCCACGGCGCCGCTCGCCATGATCGACTTGCCTCCCTCCACCGTGTCGCCCCACTCCTTCATCACCCTGGCCGCGAGCGGGGACGTGTCGGCGAGCTCCGCGAGGTAGAGCGCCGTGTCGGATCCGCACGTCACGACGAGGTCGATGTCGAGTGCCGGCCCGTTCGCCGCCTCCGCCGCTCCCTTCACCCAGGCGATCGACGGCGGGGGCGCGGAGGATGCAGAGGCGGGCACGACGCTCGAGCACGCCACCGGTAGACCGGCGAGCAGGACGGCGAAGGCACGAGGGAGCGCGCGAGCGCACGAGCGCGGCATGGCCCCACGCCATACCGCGACCGCCAGCCGGTTGCGAGCGGAACCGCCCCGGGGAGCGCCAGGGCGCTCGCGGCCCGTCGCACACGCGGGCGATCACATGTCGCGGATGATCGGCAGGAGATCCATCGCGGAGATCACGCCGATCATCTTCCCCTTCCGGGTGACGAACACACGGTGGATCCGGCCCGTGATCATCGCCTCGGCGACCTCCTGGACCGGGGCGTCCTCCTCGACGCTGAACACGACGGGCGTCATGAGATCCTGGACCGTGGTCTCGGCGGGCGCGTCGACGTGGAAGGCGCGCATCTCCTCGCGGGCCATGGTGCGGTCGAGCCCGGCTCGATAGTAGGCGGGGACCTCCCGGGAGGCGGGCAGAGCGCCGTTACGGGCGACGTCCGTCAGGGATACGACGCCGACCGGCCGATGGTCGTCGGCGACGACGGGCGCGCCGGAGATGGAGTGGTCGACGAGGAAATCGAGGAGCCGCTCCATCGGCCAGTCGAGGCCCACGGAGAGGACGTCACGGGTCATCACCTGCGATGCGGTCAGTTTCACGGTGTCACCTCACGGCTGCCTTCATGCAAGGAGCGGCCCGAGTGCCCGACGGCGCGCCGACCGTTCGCGCGCCGGCCGCTCGCACGCACGGATCGTCGTCGCCCGGCTGGCGAGCCGCGGACGGTGCGCGCGCACGCAAGGGTTGCACACGGGCGGAGCCCGGGGATATGACGCGAGAGCGATGTCCGACGAGACGAAGCCCGCGGCCGGCGAGCCGCACGTCGACCGCGAGCTTCTCCTGACCGAGCTGCGCGAGGGCCGCATGGACACGCGGATCTTCTTCCAGCTGGTGGTGGGGTGGTTCACGTTCTTCCTGTCCGTGATGCTCGCCGCCATCGCATGGACCGCCAGGGCCGCGAGCGAGAACCTCAAGAACCACCAGACGATCGTCGTCGTGTCGACGTTCTTCGTGGCGCAGATCGTGCTCGGCCTGGTCGTCTGCGTCGTCGTGCGCCGGTATCTGACGCGCGCGACAGCGGCGCGCGCGCGCATCGAGGCCGCGATCACCAGCCCGACGCCGACCCGCGTCACGCCGGCGGACCTCGACGTGTCGAACAGCTTCATGCGGCACGTGCTCGTGGTCATGATGGTCACGCTCGCGGTCTACGCGGTGGCGTGGCTGGTGTTGCCGCACGTCGTGTAGTCAGAGCGTCTTCAGGTACTCGAGCACGCTCGCGCGATCCTCGTCGCCCAGCCTGTCGCCGAAGGTGTGGCCGGCGTTGCCGTAGCCGGGGCGCGTCGTGTCGTACAGCTCGGCCTTCTTCTTCCCGTCGGACTCGCCGTCCTTGCCGTGATCCACGACCGTGAAGTTCCACCCGATACCCACCTGGTCGAGGTCGCTGGAGTCGAAGGTTCGCGTCCAGTAACGGGGCCGCTTGGTGCTGTCGAGGAGGGCGGCGATCGTGGGTACGCTCCCGTTGTGGAGGAACGGCGCCGTCGCCCAGATCCCGTCGAGCGGGGGCGCGACGTAGCCCTGCTGGGGCTCGAGGCGCGCGGTCTGGCCGAAGAAGCTCTGGTTGTGCCACTCCACGAACGGCCCCGCGAACTGGGCGGTCCCCGACGCGAGGAGGCCGTCGGTGCCGATCTCGGGGAGCGAGATCAGCCGGTTGGGGTACGAGCCGCCCGCGCCGTGCGTGCCGTGGCAACGCGAGCACGTCGCGTCGAACACGGTCTTGCCACGGGCGGCCTTGGCCTGGTCGATCGGGAACGGGTACTTCGGCGGCGCGAGGCTCGCGATGTACGCGCGCACGTCGCCGAACCACGCGTCGATCGCCTCGGCCTCGGCCACCGACGAGATGCAGAGGATGGACGCCGTCATCATGTGGCGCGCATGGTCGCCGCGGCCGGCGGACACGTAGAACATCGTGTTCTTCTTCGCCATGCGCCACCAGGGCGGCACGTCGACGGGGAGATCCTGGGGCGGAGGGACGGGGAGCGCGGGCTGGGTGAGCCATGCGAGCGTCTTCCGATCGTGGTGCGCGAAAAGGGTCGCAGTGAACGCGTCGGCCGGGTTCGGGCCGCGCGTGTCGAGGTGGTTGTAGGGTGCGACCACCGTCACCCTCTCCTTCCATTTCTGCCACTCGGCGATCTCCTTGGGATCGGTGAGCAGGAGCCCGACGGCCTCGAAGATCTGCTTCTGCTGGGCCACGGGCGAGGTGAAGTCGCCAGCCGCGTCGCCGAGGCCCACGACGAGCTTCCCCTGCAGGCGACCCGCGTGGCAGGAGAGGCAGTTGGACGTGACGAGCGCCACGCCCTCCTTGGTCGTGTACGCCGTGAAGTTGTACGGGAGCGCGGCGCTGGCGGGATCGCGATCGGGGAGGCGGCTGTCGGCGGGCGCGGCCGAGAAGACGCGATCGTAGGCGCTCCGGGGGATGCCGCAGGGTACGTAGGGTGCGTTGACGAGCGCCTGGTACCCCTTCTTCGGGTCGCCCGCACGCTGCGGCTCCGCGGGGAGGGTCACGACCGGGTAGGACGGCGGGGCGGCGTCCGCGGGGGCGGCGTCCGCGGCCGCGCCACCGTCGCCGGAGGGCGTGGCGCCGGGCGCGGTCGACTTGCTGCCGCAAGCCGCTGCCAGCGCCCCCCACGCGACGAGCGCGAGCGGGAGGAGCGCGCCACGGGGACCTGCGGCCACGAACATGGGTGAACGCATAGCACACGGTCGGCATGGGGCACGCCGAGCCGAAGCCGGGGAGCGCCCTGGCCCGCCCCGGGCCCGCCTAGTACCCGCTGTCCTCTTCTTTTTCCTCGGCGTCGTCGTCGTCGTCGTCGGCGTCGTCGTCGTCGTCGTCGTCCTCGAAGTCGTCGTCGTCGTAGTCCTCGGGAAACTCGTCGTCGTCCGTCGTCTCCTCGCCGCCAGGGGCGGGCTTCACGGCGTCGTCGTCCGTCGTCTCCTCGCCGCCAGGGGCGGGCTTCACGGCGTCGTCGTCCGTCGTCTCCTCGCCGCCAGGGGCGGGCTTCACGGCGTCGTCGTGCGCCGCGGCGTCGTCGGTGACGGCAGGCGGCTCCCCGGGCGCGGGCTCGCCAGCCTCGCCCTCGGCCTCCCTGCGCAGGTAGGCGTCCTCGACGCCCTCGCCGGTCTCGTCCTCGTACACCCGGCGTGAGTCGTCGGACAGATCTGTGAACTCCTTCAGCGTCGGGAGATCCTTCAGTGACTTCAGCCCGAAGAGCTCGAGGAACTCGGCGGTCGTGCCGTAGAGGATGGGTCGACCCGGCTCGTCCTTCTTGCCGAGGATCCTCACGAGATCGCGCTCGAGCAGCAGCTTGAGAACAGGCCCGCAGTCGACACCCCGGATCTCGTCCACCTCCGGCCGCGTGATCGGCTGCCGGTAGGCCACGATCGCGAGCGTCTCGACTTGCGCGCGCGAGAGGCGCACCGGCTTCTTGCCCGTGACGTCGCGCACGAACGGCGCGTAGACGGCCGCCGTGCGGAAGAGCCAGCCCCCCGCGACCTCGTCGAGGTGGACGCCGCGGAGCGAGTACTCCGCGCGTAGCTCCCCGAGGAGCGGCCTCACCTCCTGGACGGGCGCAGAAGCGGCGCGCGCGATCTCGCCCGTCTTCATGGGCGCATCGGCGACGAAGACGATGGCCTCGAGGAGCCCCTTGAGGTGAGCGCGGGCCACGGCGCGATCCGCCACGTCGCGACCAGCCATGTCGCGACCAGCCACGTCGCGACCCGAGAGCGCCACGGTCTCGGCGGCGTCGTCGACGACTCCGCCGTCCTGCTCGTCGTCACCCTGAACGGACAGGTCGCCCTCGTCCTCCGCGTCCGCCCCAGAGGCGTCGAGCGTCTGCGCGGCGGAGCCGTTCTCGCGCGCGGCGCGGATGCGATCGAGCGCGCGGCTCATGTCGTCGGGGAGAAACGTCTGCGTGGGGCCCTCGAGATCGTCACGCCCGGGGAGCCGGAAGAGATCCCCGGAGAGGTTCACGGTCATCTCGAGATCCTCCGGGATGTTCGAGATGACGGGATCGTCGGTCGGCATCGGCGGGAACAGGCCCGACGACGGCGGCTCGCTCTCCTGCATCCTGGCGGGATCCGCGGCGGGCACCGGCTCGGGCTCGGCCGCGGGCGCCTGGGGCGTCGCCTTTCGCGAGACCTTCCGGGCCTTCGCGCCTGACCCCTTGGCGGCCGCGGGCTTCGACGGCCTCTCCGCCTTCTTGCCGCCCTTCTGCTTCTTGTCTTCCTTGTCTTCGCGCTCTGTCACGGGGGCTCCACCTGGTCTGTCCGCTCGACGCCGGGATCGGCGGGCCCGGTCGCCATCTCGACGAGGAGGGGGGCGTCCGGGCCTTCCTGCGAGAGCCGCGTCATCTTGAGGCGGGTCATCTCGAGGAGCGCCAGGAACGTTATCACGAGCTCGGAGCGCGTCGCGCCCTCGGAGAACAGCTCGTCGAAGGCCACCCTGGGCCGGACGCGCAGGAGATCGGCGAGCTCGTGGATGCGATCGTTGATGGAGATCCGATCGGCGACGACGTCGTGCGAGATGCGTACCTTGGTGCGAGCGAGCACCGCCCCGAACGCCTCGACCAGCCGGAACAGCGGGATCTCCGCGAGGGGCGCCGGGCCCGGGTCCGCGTCGCCCGCCGGCGCGCCGCGTAGGAACACGTCACGCCCGGCCACGCCGCGCGCCTGGAGCTCCTCGCCCGCCTTCTTGTACTTCTGGTACTCGAGGAGCCGGCGGATGAGGGCCTCGCGCGGATCCTCCTCGAGCTCGCCGATCGTGTCGTCCTCCTGGCCCGGGGGGGGAGCCGGGAGGAGCATCTTCGACTTGATGTGCGCAAGGGTCGCCGCCATGACGAGGTAGTCGGCGGCGAGGTCGAGGTCCATCAGCGTCATGACCGCGATGTACTCGAGGTACTTCTCGGTCACGAACGCGATGGGGATGTCGAGGATGTCGAGCTCGTGCTTCTGGCAGAGGTAGAGGAGGAGGTCGAGCGGACCCTCGAAGCCTCCGTCGGGGAGGCGGACGTGGTAGGCGCGCTCGCCTGCGTCGATGGTCTCGGGCTCGGACACGGTGCCCCTTCTACTTGCCCGGGGCACAAAGACAAGGGTGCCGGACGGCTGAACAGACGAAGGCGGCGGCGTAGCGTGCCGCGGCGCCCCCGAGCGTGCGCGAGCCGGCGGCATGTTCCACCTTCACGCCTTCCGCGAGCCAGGCGGCTATACTGGGCCGGACGCCGACATGACACACGATCCCACCGACCCGAGCGCTCGCAGGATCGCCACCTGCCTCCTCTGCGAGGCGTGCTGCGGCATCACGGTCGAGACGGACGGCGTTCGCCCCCTCGCCGTGCGAGGCGATCCCGACGATCCCATGAGCCAGGGGTTCGTCTGCCCGAAGGTCGTCGGTATGAAGGAGCTCCACGAGGATCCCGATCGGCTGCGCACGCCGCTCGTACGGGAGGCGGGTGACCCGCCCGGGCGCTTCCGCGAGGCCTCCTGGGAAGAGGCCGCCCTTCGCGCCGCCGAGGGCTTGCGACGCGTGCGCCGCGCGCACGGCAGGGACGCGATCGCCGTCTACCAGGGCAACCCGACGGCGCACAACCTCGGGCTCCTCACCTTCGGGCAGCTCGTCATGCGCCGCCTCGGGACGAAGAACTTGTATTCTGCATCCACCACGGATCAGGTCCCCCACATGCTCGCCGCGCACGAGATGTTCGGGAGCCCGGTCCTCATGCCCGTGCCCGACGTCGACCGGACGACGCACTGGCTCATCGTGGGCGCGAACCCGGCCGTCAGCAACGGGAGTCTCATGACGGCCCCCGACGTCCGGCGCCGCATCGAGGGCATTCGCGCGCGCGGGGGAACCATCACCGTCGTCGATCCGCGCCGCACCGAGACGGCCGCGCTCGCAGACCGCCACGTGTTCGTGCGGCCAGGAGCGGACCCGCTCCTCTTCTTCGCGCTGCTCCACACCGTCTTCCACGAGGGGCTGGCCCGTCCGGGACCCCACCTCTCGGGGCTGTCGCGCCTCCGCGAGCTCACGGACGGCTTCGCGCCCGAGCACGTCGCGCAGGCGACGGGCGTGGCCGCCGAGATCACGCAAGACCTCGCGCGCGCGTTCTGCCGCGCCGAGCGCGCCGCCGTCTACGTGCGGGTCGGCACGTGCCACCAGGAGCACGCGACGCTCGCGTCCTGGCTCGCGTACGCGCTCGCGGCCGTCACCGGGAACCTCGACCGCCCGGGTGGGCTCATGTGGACGACGCCCGCGATCGACCTCTCCCTCGTGGCGCGCCTCCTCGGCCTCGAGGGGCACGGCCGCTTCTCGAGCCGCGTCCGCGCGCGTCCGGAGGTGGCGGGCGAGCTTCCCGTGGCGGTACTCGCGGAGGAGATCGAGACGCCGGGACCCGGCCAGGTGCGCGCGCTCCTCACCGCCGCGGGCAACCCCGTGCTCTCCGCCCCCAACGGGCGGCGCATCGATCGGGCGCTCGCCTCGCTCGAGCACATGGTGTCCGTGGACGCGTACATCAACGAGACGACGCGCCACGCGCACGTCATCCTCCCGCCGTGCTCGCCGCTCGAGCGTGCGCACTTCGACCTTGCGCTCAACGCCTTCGCCGTGCGGAACACGGCGAAATGGGTGGACCCGCCGCTCGAGCGCACGTCGGGCGCGCGCGACGACGGGGAGATCTTCGTGGACCTCGGTCTCCGTCTCCGGCTCGGGGGAGGCCGGAATGGCGTCCGCGGCGTCGCGCGCCGCGCGCTCTCCCGCGTCGCCCTGCGCGTGGGCGCGAAGGGGCTCGTCGGTCTCGGCCTCCGGCTCGGCCCGCACGGCATCGGCCGCGGCGGGCTCTCGCTCGCGGGCCTCCGCAAGCACCCGCACGGGCTCGATCTCGGACCGCTCGAGCCGCGGCTCCCGGGCGTGCTCTCCACGGCGAGCCGCCACGTGGAGCTCGCGCCCGAGTCGTTCGTCCGTGAGGTCCCGGCCCTCCGCATGCTCCTCGAGCGCCCCAGGCCACCGGGCCTCGTCCTCATCGGCCGCCGGGAGCTACGGAGCAACAACTCGTGGCTCCACAACGCGCGGGCGCTCGTGAAGGGGCCCCGGCGCGGAGCGCTCGTCCTCCACCCCACCGACGCCGCGGCGCGCGGCCTGTCCACGGGCACACGCGTCCGGATGCGCACGCGCGTGGGCGAGATCGAGGCGGTCGTGGTCGTGAGCGACGAGATCATGCCGGGGGTGGCGAGCCTGCCTCACGGGTGGGGCCACGACCGGGAGGGCGTGCGCCTCGGCGTCGCCGCCGCGCACGCGGGCGCCAGCCTCAACGATCTGACGGACGACGCGCGCCTCGATCGTCTGAGCGGCAACGCGGCGTTCAACGGCGTCGCGGTGGAGGTCGAGGCCATCTCGGTCGAGATCGCGGCGGCAGCCCGCTGAGGTTTCGCGCCCTACACCCCGAACGACGCGCGCAGGAGCCCCGTGACGGCCGCGAGGGGCCGGTAGAACACGACCTCGGCCACGCCCGGAAGGAACAGGAATACCGCCATGAGCACGGCGAAGCCGTAGCGCTCGAGGGGCCGCATCAGCTTGTCGAGGAAGGCCGGGACGAGGCGGTGGCCGTCGAGAGGCGGCACCGGGAGGAGGTTGAACATCGCGAGCCCGACGTTGAGCGTGAGGGTGGCGTCGAGGAGGAGCGCCACCGCCGTGGGCTTGCCGGCGTCGGTCATCACGACGCCGAGGCGAACCAGCGACGACAGACCCGCCGCCGCGAGGATCGCGATCACGAGGTTCGACACCGGCCCGGCCGCCGACACGACGGCCATGCCCAGGCGGCGCGGCACCCTCTCGCGAAAGCGATCGGGTCGCACGGGCACCGGGCGCGCCCAGCCGAAGAAGGCCATGCCGCCCATGAGGACGGACAGGACCGGGAGGAGCAGCGTGCCAACCGGATCCACGTGCGCCCGCGGATCGAGCGTCAAACGGCCCTGAAGCCTCGCCGTGTCGTCGCCGAGGAGCTGCGCGGTCTTCGCGTGCGCGAACTCGTGCACGCTCAGGGAGAGGATCATCGGGACGAGGGAGAGGGCGAGGCGACGTGCGAGGTCTGCGAGGTCCATGGGTGGCGTTCCTCGACAGTGTACAGCGGACGGCGGTCGGCGGACAGCGCAGAGCAGACGGTCGCCCGCGGACGGGCCGACCGCGGACGGCGCGGCGCGAGTCTGCCCCGGATCCCGGCGAGGGTGCTAGCATGTCTCACGTGGAACAGGCCTCGGCGCTGGCGTCGAAAGTGTGCTCGACGTGCGGGCTGCGCGCCCCCGCCGACGCGCTGTTCTGCCCGCAGGACGGCTCACCGCTCACCCGTTCACGCACGAGCGCGCCCGCGGACGACGATGCGTACGTCGGGCTCGAGATCGCAGGGCACATCGAGATCAAGCAGCTCGTCGGCGTCGGCGCCATGGGCCGCGTGTACCGCGCGTTCCAGCGGGGCATCGATCGCGACGTCGCGGTGAAGGTCCTCCACCACGAGCTCTCGAACAACGCGCAGCTCGTCACCCGCTTCACGCGCGAGGCGAAGGTCGCGTCGAAGCTCGTCCACCCGAACGTCGTGCAGGTGCTCCTCTCGGGCCAGCTCCCGGACGGCGCCCTCTACATGGTCATGGAGTACCTCGACGGCCTCTCGCTGCAGAGCGCCCTCGCGGGGGCGGGCGGCGCGCTCCCCCTGCCGCGCGCGCTCCACATCGCGCTCCAGATCTGCGACGCGGTGGGCGAAGCGCATGCGCAGGGGATCGTGCACCGCGACCTCAAGCCGGAGAACGTGATGCTCGTCCGGCGCGGCGAGGATCCCGACTACGTCAAGGTGCTCGACTTCGGCATCGCGCGCATCGACTGGGGGGAGCAGTCGATGGCCACGGCGGCGGGGCTGATCTTCGGGACGGCGCGCTACATCTCGCCCGAGGGCGCGCAGGGGCAGGCCGTGGGCCCGCAGGGCGACGTGTATGCGCTCGCCACGCTCGTGTACCAGATGCTCTCGGGGAAGACGCCCTTCGACGGCGAACAGGCCGTCGCGTTGCTCGTCCAGCAGATCCACGATCCCCCGCCGAGCCTGCGGCAGATCGCGCGCGCCGCGTACGTGCCGGATCCCCTCGCGGAGGCGGTGATGCGGAACCTCGGGAAATCCCCCGCGGAGCGCGACGAGGACGCGCGCGCCTTCGGGAGGGCGCTGCTCGACGCCGCGCGGGCCGCGCGCATCTCGCTCGAGGAGCTCTCGCGACCGATGCTGGTCGGCCGGCCGTCGAGCCCGGTGCACCTGTCGTCGATCGAGGCGACGCAGCAGCTCGATCTCACGCCGGAGCTCGAGGCGCGCATGAACGGCCACGCGTCGTGGCGCCCGGGAGACACGGAGATCGCCAGCGACGACGGGGCGACGCGCGACGCGACGCCGGGCCCCAACGGCGAGGGGCGGCGCGGCAAGATCTCCGGGAACGCCACGGCCAAGTGGGTCCCGCCGCCGGACGTGCAGGCACGGATGGTCAAGAGCGAGCCCGCACAGCCCGCCGCCACCCCGGCCGCCCCGGCGAGTGGGGTCGAGACGACGATGGACGACGTCGTCTCGCCCGGCCCCACGGTGCGCCTCCCTCCGCCGTCCCCCACCGCGGCTCCCCCTGCGGCGCCCTCGCGACCGAGGACCGACTACGCGGCGCCGTCTCCCGGTGCGTTCCGCGCGCCGGTACGCCCCCCGGCCCGTGGCGCCCTGCCGTCCTCCGGCGCCGACGCCGCGACGGACGACGAGGACGCGGGGAGGCGCGGCCGTCCGCGAACGTTCGCGATCGTCTTCCTCTGCTTCCTCCTCGGCGTGGGGGTGGCTGTCCTCGTCGCGTACCGGATGGGCCGCATCGGCCCGGACGCCGGGCGGGAGGACTTCGTGCGTCATGCACAAGATGCAATGTACAAGCATCGCATCGTCGAGCCCCCCGGCGAGAACGTGCGCGACCTCACGACGGAGGGCCTCCGGCGCTGGCCCGGCGACACGAGACTCGTGGAGATCCGCAGCCGCGCGGCGCAGGAGCTCGTGAGCCAGGCCACCCTGGCGCGCGCGGCGGGGGACGTCGGCGAGGCCCAGCGTCTCGTGAAGCTGGCCCGCGATCTCGACCCGGCGGACGGGCCCGCCGCGCGCCTCGAGCACGAGCTCGCGGACGCGCCCACGACGCCAGCGCCGAGCGTCACCGCCGCGCCGCCGTTGCCGCTGAAGCCCGTGGCGTCGCCCGGCACCGCGGGCCCACAGCCCACGGGCGCACCGTCGACCGTGGCGCAGGTCCGCGCCACGCTCGACCCCTCGACGGTTCGGCCTCGCACGGGACAGCCCGTGGAGTTCGTGGGCCGTCTCGTCCCGCACGGGAAGGGCAAGATCGAACGCCCCGAGTTCGTCGTCACCGGTCCGGGGCTCCCGAACGGCGCACGCATCCCCGGGGCCGAGGAGGGCGGCGCCTACCACGCCGGCTTCACGTTCTTCGAGGCCGGCCACTTCGACGTCGTCTTCTCCATCACGGTCGACGGCGTGGTCGTGCGCGCCGCGCGGTCGATCGTCTCGGGCGAGCCCGGCCCGCCCGCGACCGCCTCGCCGTCGAGCTCGGGCGGGTCCCCTCCTCCGAGCGCGTCGGTCAAATGGATGTGACGCCGGGCCTCCTCGCGCCCGCGTGCGCCGCCGCGATCCTCGCCGGCTCGACGTCCGCACGCGCGGAGCCGGCGAGCGAGAGCGCGCGGGGGGGCCCCTCCCTCGGCAGGCCCCACACCATGGCCGTCCTCGAGGCCGGCGTGATCGCGCTGCCGAGCGCACCGATCTCCGCAGGCCAGCGCGGCGGGGCGACTCCGTTCGGCACCATCGGCAACGGGGACGCGACGCTGCAGACGGGGATGCGCCTGCTCTACCGCGGCGATCCCGCCTGGGCCATCGGCGCCGGCGCGATGTTCGGGCCGAGCCCCACGAGCGACAACGAGTACGGCGGCCTCCGCGGGCTCAAGCGGACGCACGCGCGGAGCTACCTCGCCATCGATTTCGAGGGCCGCTACATCCCGCTCCGCGTCGCCGACCTCGAGGCGTGGGTCGGGTTCACGTCCGGGGTCGTCGTGGTCGCGGATCGTTACGCGACCGACCAGCCGACCCCACCGAGCTTCCTCGGCGCGCCGTCCGTGACGGTGCGGACCGAGGGTCTCTCCTTCGGCGCGCAGCTCGGGGGCACGTGGCATTTCGCCGAGCGCTGGGGCCTCGGGCTCACCACGCGCTTCGCCCGGTGGTTCCTGCCCCGCGTGCCGACGTGCACGCCCATCGGCGACTGCGGCACGCTCACGGGCAGCGTGGACGCGATCTCGGCCGGCCTCACCATCGGATACCGGCTGCCGCTGTGAGGTCGCGTTGACGCTCGAGGGGTCGCTCCTGGCGGGTCGCTACCGCGTCGTCCGCAGGCTCGACGCGGGCGGCATGGGCGTCGTGTACGAGGCGCTGCAGGAGGGGCTCGGCCGGAGGGTCGCGCTGAAGGCGATCCACCCGCACCTCGCGGAGGATCCGAACTTCGCGCTTCGCTTCCACCGCGAGGCGCACGCCGTGGCGGCCCTCGGACACCCGAACATCGTGCAGGTCACCGACTTCCACGCGGCGCCGGGCGAGCGCGCCTTCTTCGTGATGGAGTTCCTCGAGGGCCAGAGCCTGCGCGACGTGATCCGCGAGGAGGTGAAGCTCTCCCAGACCCGCGCGATCGGCATCGCCATCCAGATCCTCTCCGCGCTGGAGGCGGCGCACGGCGCGGGCCTCGTGCACCGCGACATCAAGCCCGGCAACGTCTTCGTGGTGAAGCTCGCCGAGGAGACCGAGCTGGCGAAGCTCCTCGATTTCGGCGTCGCGCGCGTGGTCGAGGACGGCGCCCCGACGTCCTCCGTCGGCGGCCTGGTGGGGACGGTCGCCTACATGGCGCCGGAGGCGCTCCTCGGCGGGGCGATCGACGCGCGCGCGGACCTCTTCAGCCTCGGCGCCACGCTGTACCACGCGATGAGCGGCGTGCGCCCCTTCGAGGGCAAGACGCCGGCCGAGCTGACCCACGCGCTCCTGCAGTGCGAGGCCCGCCCCCTCGAGGAGCTCGTGTTCGGGATCGACCCGTGGCTCGCCGCCATCGTGGGCAAGGCGATGCGCCGCGAGCCCGACGGCCGGTTCGCGTCGGCGGCCGAGATGCGCGAGGCGCTGGCGACCGTCCTCGGCCCCCGCAGCCAGTCCCTCCGCAAGACCGTCGAGGTCGCCGCGATGGTCATCCCGGAGGAGGCCCGCGCCCCCGCGAGCGCGACCGAGGACACCGGCGCGCAGCCCACCAGCGGTCGCGTGACCCATCCCGCCGTCAGCGCGGAGCCGTTCCTGCTCGCGACGCGGAAGAAGGCCGACGCGTCGACGGGGACGGAGGAGGCGCCCCCCACGGCGAGCGATCGATCCGAGGACGCAGACGCGCGCATCGTCGCTCGCGTCGCCACCCTGTCCGCCGCGCAGCGCAAGACCCGCCGCGAGGCCTTGCAGGCCGAGCTCGGCCTCGCGAAGAACCCGGGGATCCGTTCGGACATCGAGAAGGAGCTCGCCGTGCTCGCCGAGGCCGATGTCTTCGCGATCGACACGGTGCCGATGAAATCCTCCGGAGGAGCGTGGATCTTCGTCGCGGTGATCGTGGCGCTCGTGATCGGCGCCGTGCTCTTCGTGCGGGCGCGATCGCAGCCGGAGGGGCCGCGCGTGCCGGTGCCGGCGGCGCCGTCTCGATAGGAGAGCGGGCCGCGAGCTATCCCGACATCGCCACGATCACCGGCCGTATCGCCTCGAGGTACCTCGCAGCCGCTCCCTCGCGCCGCCTGAGCTTCCCGGCGAGGTCGCGGTGCATGGCGAGCCGACTCTTGAAGTCGAAGACCATCGGCAGGCTGCCACCCGTGCGGCGGCTCGCCACCTCGAACCAGAACTTCGTCTCGCGCCACAGGAAGTGATTCCGCGTGGCCTTCGCGATCGTCAGCCAGAACGCGGTCATGAACTTCCACGTGCCCTCCTCGCCGTCGCGCTCGTACGCGTCGAGGATACGGTCGAGCTCGTCGCACTGGGCCGTCACCATGCGGGGCTCGCCGAGCTCGAGCAGGATGATCCCGTGCGCGAGCTGCCGCTCGGCCATGTCCTTGAAGGCGTTTCGCTCGGGTGCGGCGAGCTCGATGGTGAGCGCGATGAGCCTCGGATCGGTCGCCTCGTCGGGGTCGAGCACGATCGTCTGCCCGCCCTGCCGTACGCGCACGAGACCGAGATCCTTCAGCCGATGGATGGCCTCCCGGATCAGGATGCGCGAGATGTCGAACTTCTCGGCGAGCTCGCGCTCCGGGGGCAGCGGAGACCCCACGGCCATCTCCCCGCGGAGGATCGCGCCCGCGAGCTTCTCGAACACGTAATCCGCGGCTCGGGTGCGCGGGGGCACGTCGGGCCCGCTCCTGCGCGGCTCGACGCTGTCGGGCGACCACCGCTGCGACACGGGCGCCCGCTGCGACAGGGGTGAGGGCCCGAGCGAGTCCGGCGGCCGGTCGTCCGGGGGTTGCCGCGTGACCATGCAGATAGGCTGACCTGGTGATCCGGAAAAGACAAGCGCGACGTGGCCGTGTGCGCTGGCCCTGGCGACTTCGTGTGTAGGGAGATGTCGCTGCGGCAGACGCGCATGGATCGCGCGTTACCCAGTTTCCCTCAGTACTTGTTGTCGAGCCACGCCCAGCGGTCCTTGATCCACTGGCGCACGTACGCGACCTCACCATCGAAGTCGGTGAAGTCGGTGCGCGAGGCCCAGCCGCCGTACGTCAGGTACCTCGAACGCCACTTGCGCTCGTCCCGGCGCGCGCACGCGTCGACCTCCGCCACCATGGCGTCGAACATCGCGAGCATGGTGGCGAGGCTCAGCTCCTTCTTCAGCACCGCGTCGTAGCGCGCCTTCAGCGCAGGACCGAACGCGGGATCGTTGAGGAATCGCGTGAAGAGGTAGTTGATCGAGGTGATCGCGTCGGGGTCCAGGTTCGGCAGCTCCCGCCGGGTCTGCCACGTCTGCCCGAACGCGTGGTTGAAGTCCCACGGCACCGCGCGCCAGAGGCCGCCGGCGGGGTTGTGGTACTGGTAGCTGTTCTTCCCGAGCGAGTCGCGGGCCACGATGGCCGTCGTGACGATGAGCCAGTCCTGGTACTCCTTGACGGCGATCCGCGATCCGATCCCGCCCGCGAACGTCGCCGTGTCCGACGTGGCGACGAAGTCGACCAGGGAGATGAGATCGTCGTACGCGCCGGGCTGACCGTGGAGTGGCGTCCCCTCCTGCTTCTCGTACCCCATCGAGAGCGCCGCCTTCGGGACGACCGGGCTGTTGCGCGTGAGCTTGAAGTTCGCGTCGTGATCGATCGCCTTGTACAGGTTGCCCTGCTGGAGGAGGCCGAAGTCCTCCATGAGGTACCCGTCGATGTGATCGGTCGCCGTGTACATCCCCCAGTACTGCCCGTTGAGGATGACCACGGCGCTGTAGTTCTGCACGATGATGTGCGACGGATCGATCCGGTTCCAGGCCTCGTACGAGAGTCGCTGCCGGACGTACGAGTTGTCGTCGAAGGCCGTGATGAGCACGACCTGACGCTTCTTCATGAAGCCCTTCGGCGGCACGTTCGGCTCGTTGAACTTGTCGAGCTTGTCGAACTTCAGCGTGAAGGACTTCTTCGGGTACCCCAGCGAGGCGGCGCCGCGGTACTTGGCCTCGCCGTTGTAGACGTGGCCGCGGTACTTGATCGTGGCCGGCTTCTGGTCGAGGTCGGTGATCGCCGGATCGGTCGTGAGGTGGAAGACCGGGAGTCCGAACTCCTCCGTGTAGGTCAGCGGATCGACGATGGCGACGTTGGCCGGGTCGTCGAACTTGTCGGCGACGCCGATCTTGAAGATCGCCGTCTCGCCCGTCTTGGGCACCGTGATCTTGGGGAGGTAGACGGCCGCCTGGTCGAGGCCGGGCGTCCAGGTCAGCGTCTTGGTGGCCGCGTCGAAGGTCGCGCCGGCGGGGAGCGGCGCGATGGTCACGGGGTAGTCGACGCCCTTGCAGACGATCTTCGCCGTGACCGGCTGCCCCTCCTCGACCCAGTACGGGCCGCCCCCCGACGGCTTGCAGGGCGGCGGCCCGGCGTCGTTGCCCGTGTCCACTTGCCCGGAGTCGACGATGGGTGTCCCGGCGTCCTCGAGCACCGGAGGCGCCGCGGCGTCTGCGGGCGATTCGGCGGTCGGCTGGGGAGCGGAGTCTCCCCCACCGCAAGCGCCCGCTTGGGCGCAGACCAGGGACACCAGGGCGAGGGCTGCGAGTCGGCGCATGGTAACCAGATAGTCTACCTCGCCGTGGGCGCGGGGCAACGACGAGGATCCGTCGATGAGACACCCGCGCTGCGGCGATCGACCGGGCCGTCGAGGGGAGGCCGCTGCATGGAGCCGAGCGCCACGACGCGCGCGTGGGGCACGAGGGCCGCGGGATCGAGACCACCATCCTGGAAGCCGATCGTCGTGACGAAGCGCGCGAGCGGAGCGAGGGCGGCCCGGAGCTCCGGGGTCGTCGCGAACGGGGCGACGTGCACGTGTCTGCCGGGCGGGCCGAGCACGGCATCCGGCGCGCACGTGAGGCCGACGGCGCCCCACGGCCCCTCCCACACCTGCCCGGCGAAGCGCATCGACTCGCCCCACCGGCGCGCCTCGCCGCGCTCGTCCACCGAGAGGACACCGCGCGGAACCGGTGAGGCCTCGAGCGCCGACGCGAGGGCGTGCGCGACGTCGCGTGCGCGCGCGCCGCCGTCGACCCAGACGATCCGCGGGCTCAGGCACCCTCGCTGATCGAACGCGACGACGTCCCGCGCGATGGCCTCCCCCGCGGCGACAGGATCGCCCCCGACCACGCAGACGCCGAGGCCCGTGCCGTGGCCGAGAACGGGCACGCGGGCGGCGGCCTCGACGGCGCGCAGGGTCGCGTCCGTTCCATACGCGTGGATCACGCCGCGATCGACCGAGGCAACGTCGAGCCCCTCCTCGATCCGGATCGATGTATCTTGCATACACTCCACGAGCGCCCGCGCGCAGATCGGGTCGCGTCGAGAGGGGCGGAGCACCACCTCGGGGGCGACGATCCTGGCGAGGACGAGCGCGCGGAACGCGGCGACGAAGACGGTCGCCGAGAGGAGGACCGTGACGCGATCGGCGGGCCCCTGCGAGAGCGCCCAGGCCGAGAGGCGCGCGACGTCGTCGTCCGACACCTCACGCTCCAGGTGCTCGAACCCCAGGCGTACGCCCGCCTCGGAGAGCCCGGTGGTCGACGCGAGATCGGACACCCACACGTCGCGCCGGGCGTACAGCCGGCTCGCGCCCGAGACGAGGCGGCCGAGGGCCTCGCGATCCATCACGCCACGCCGCTCGAGAGCATGTCGTCGATGGCGATGGAGCACCCCCTGGGCGGCGCCCCTCGCGCGCGCCCGAGGAGCTCGAACCGACCCGGCCCTGCGCTCCGCACCCGATCGGACGCGAGCACGCAGAAGGCGCTGTCCACGTTCATGAGGTCCTCGATACGCGCCACACCGACCTCCCCCCCCGCGACGGGCGCGAGCGTCTCCGGATCGACGGGGACGACGCGCGCCCACGGCGGTTCGAGGTACACACCGTGCGGCGCCGCGGGATCGACGAGCACGGCTTCGTAGAACTGGCTCGTCAGCTCGGTCATCCCGTACTCGCAGGCGATGTCGGCCTCGCCGACGCCGAAGGCGCGCGCCACGTCCCTCCGTAGCTCGGCGGGATCGAGCTCGCGCGACCGTCCCTTGTAGCCGCCGGTGTGCATCACGCGCGTGCCGCGCGGCATGGGGAACGTCGCGTCGCCGAGGGCGTCGAGCACGTGCACGAGCGCGAACGACGTGGCCATCACCAGGACGCCGTTCCGTTCCTCGACCACCAGACGCGCGACGCGGCGATCGAGCGCCTCGAGGTCGAGGACCCCGTCGGTCACGAAGTACGTCTCCTCCTCGCTCGCGGGCTCGCCGAAGACCTCGACGAAGCGCGCGATCATGTGCGCGAGCGACGCGTCCGGGAGCTCTCGCGGCGCGGGGCCGAGGACGAGGACGGGCACGCGCGCCGGGAGCCCGCGCGTCAGGGTGTGCCTCGCGAAAGCGACCGACGCGAGATCGTACGTCTCCGTCGTCCGCATGGCGTGGACGCCGCGCGCGGCGCCGGTCGTCCCGCTCGTGCGAAACGTGGCGGTCGCGTCGCCGTCGTCGAACGCGAACACCCGGGCCAGCTTGAACGCCTCCTGCGGCACGGCGGGCGCGTCGGCCGCGCGCCGGAACGTGGCCGGATCGAGCGCCCGGGCGGAGCACAGCCGCGCGTACCCGGGGACGTACGCCGCCTGGAACCTCGCGAGGTCGCAGGCCAGCGCGTCGAACGCCTCCGGTGGAGCCCTCCCCTCCTCGAACGCGCGCGCGAAGGCCCGGGCCCGGGCGTGGAGCCGCTCGCTCTCCTCGCGCCTCGACGCTCCGTGCTTCACGGGTGGCCCCCGGCGACGCCGCTCGTCCCCCGCGAGCCAGGGGCCGGGGCGCGAGGGGGCCGGAGAGCCCCCTCGTCCATCAGGAGACGACGCGGTTTCGACCGCCGCGCTTCGCCTCGTACAGCTTCTCGTCGGCCGTCTTGATGAGGTCGACGCTGGTCTTGTGCGCCTCGGAGAGCACCGCCACACCGGACGAGATGGTGACGGGGATGTTCTCGCCCTGGAACACGAAGCGCGACCCCTCGACCATCTCGCGCAGCGTCTCCGCGAGCTGGCGCGCCACGACGAGCGACGTCTCCGGCAGGACGATGGCGAACTCATCGCCGCCGTAGCGAGCGAAGACCTCGTCGCGCCGGATGCGACCCTGGACGATCCGCGCGAGCTCCTTCAGCACGTGATCTCCGGCCAGGTGGCCGTGGAAGTCGTTCACCTTCTTGAAGTGGTCGATGTCGAACATGATGAGCGAGAGGTCGCGCTCGTGGCGCCGCGCCCGGATGATCTCCTTCTCGAGCGACTCCATCAGGTACCGCTTGACGTGGGCCTGGGTGAGGCCGTCGATGATCGTCATGCGGTAGATCTCTTCGTGGTACTGGGCCTCGACGTCCTGGCCGGACAGGTACTTGAAGATGGTGGGGCCGATCTTGATGCGGTCGCCGTTCGTGAGGCCGATCTCGCGCGTGATCTGCTCGTCGTTGACGTACGTGCCGTTCGTCGAGTTGTCGTCGACCACCCACCAGGCGTTGCTCCTGAGCTCGAAGTGCGCGTGGCGACGCGACACCGAGTCGCCGTCGAGCACGATCTGGCTCTCGGGCCCGCGGCCGACGCGCATGGCGCCCGAGTCGAGCACGAAGCGCTTGCCCAGGAGCGTCGGCTCCTTGGTGTAGATGACCACCAGGCAGTCGCCGCCGACCCCGCGTCCCTCCTCCACCACCGGCTTCTGGACGACGGTGACCCGGGTTTTCTCGTCGGGGTCTTTCACGGGTCGGACAAGGCGAACGACGCTTTTGCGCCGAAAAGGAAGGTATGGCAGTCCACCTGGCCGGTCAAGCAGGCCCGCTCTCCCCGATGCCCGATGCGAGCGCGTGGAGACGGTCGCGTACAGTGTGCGAAACCGAGAAGTCGGCTGAAATCGCGCGGATGGGTACGCCGGCCGTCCGGGCTGCCGGCACGTGGAGGGCGCACTTCTCCGTCGTGATCCACACGTCGAGGCGGTCCTCGCGGGTGGAGCGCTCGAGCCTCTCGGGGTCGATCGGACCGTGATCGCGGAAGCGGAGGTGCCGCACGACCCGTACCCCGAGGGCCCGGCAAGCAGACGCGAACCTGTCGGGGCGCGCGATGGCGGTGACGACGCCGACGCGGGCACCACCGAGGTCCGCGACGTCGGCCGCGCGCAGGGTGACGGTCACGGGGACCGCGAGATCGGCGACCGCGAGGAGCCGCGCGGGGGTCGCGCGGAGATCGCCTCCGGGGAACACCCGGCCCGTCGAGAACGGCGAGGCGGCGTCGAGCGCGAGGAGCGAGAGGTCCGCGTGCCGTGGCGCGATCTGGAGCGGTCCGTCGAGGATCACGACGTCCGCGCGCGCGCTCGCCCTCTGGAACGCCTCGGCGCGCGTCGGGCCCGCGTGCACCTCGAAGCGGCCGCGTGCTCTCCGCTCGAGGAAGCGCGCGTCGTCGCCGGGACCGCCACCGCCGCGGTAGCCGTGGCCGACGACCGCGACGCGCGCGACCTGCGCAAGCTCCTCCGCGCAGACCAGAGCGAGGGGCGTCTTGCACGAGCCGCCGAGCGTGGCGCCGCCGATCGCGATGACGCGCGGGCCCGCGGCCGGACGCTCGAGCGGCCTCACGAGGGCGCGCTCGAACACGCGCGAGACGATCCATGACGCTGCCCCGAGCTCGGGGCCCGCGCCCTCCTCGAGGCGGCGCGCCCACGCGCCGAGGAGATCCACGCCCGTCACGCGAACAGGTCGGAGGCGCGCCCCGCCACATTCACGCGCGCGTTCAGCCATCGCTCGAGCAGGGCCTCGGGGCCGAGCGGCACGGTCAGCGAGGCGTCCACGTCCACGCGACGACGATACAGGGTTTCGATGGTACGCTGGAGGCGTGAGACGCTTCCTTTCCCTCCTCACCCTGCTCTGGCTCCTCGCGCTCCTCGCCGCGAGCCCCGCCGCCCTCGCCAACGGGCGCCTGCCCGCCTCGAACTACATCGCTTTCGCTCCCTCGGATCCGAGCTTCATCGTGGCGCGCGTGACCTTCGGGTTCCTGCTGTCGAGGGACGGCGGCAAGACGTGGGAGTGGGCGTGCGAGCAGGCCGTCGGGTACAGCGGCCTGGAGGATCCCGCGTACGGGATCTTCGAGTCCGGCACGATCGTCGCCACGCTCGCGACGGGTCTTCGGGTCTCACGCGACCGGGGCTGCTCGTGGGAGTTCGCGCCCGCTCCGGTCCCGGAGAAGTACTTCATCGACGTCGCCGTGCGCCGCGGCGCGCCGAGGAGCGGCGTCGCCGCGATCTCCGGGTACGCGGGGGCGTCGGACGAGGCAGGCGCCGCGCTGTTCCTGTCGCAGATCTGGGCCACGAACGACAACGGCGCCTCGTGGACCGCGCCCGGTCCCCCGCTCGATCCCACGCTGCTGGTCGACACGCTGGACGTCGCCGAGAGCGATCCGAAGCGCCTCTACGCGTCGGCGACGCGGGGCTCGGGGACGGATCTGCGCGGGTACCTCCTCGTCTCGGAGGACGCGGGAAAGACCTGGATCGAGCGCACGATCCCCCTCGACCCGGACGACCGCGGACCGTACATCGCGGCGGTCGACCCGAAGAACGCGGACCGGCTCTATGTTCGTACCGCGGTGGCGCCCGACAAGGGAGCCCGCCTGCTCGTCACCTCGGACGCGGGCAAGACCTGGGAGCAGAAGCTCAAGGGCACAGGCCCCCTCACCGGCTTCGCCCTCTCGGAGGGCGGCGAGCGCATCTGGGTGGGCGGTACGCGGGACGGCCTGCATACGGCGAGCACCGCCGACATGGTCTTCACGAAGAAGTCACAGATCCAGGTGCAGTGCCTCGGGGTCCAGGGCAAGTCGCTGTGGGCGTGCTCCAGCGAGGCGAGCGGCTTCGTCCTCGGCGTGTCGAAGGACGACGGTGCGACGTTCGAGTCGCGGCTCCACCTCGCGGAGATCCGAGGCCCGCTCACCTGCGATCCGACGACGTCGACTGGAAAGCTGTGCACCGCCGCGTGGTCGAAGCAGAAGGTCGAGCTGGGCATCGAGTCGAACAGCGGGCCCCTCGTGCTGGACGCCGGGTGGGTGCCGAACCCGGGGCCACCTTCGCCCACGCCCGTGTGCAAGTGCGGGGTCGTCGGGGGGGCGCCGGTGGGTCTGGGCGCCGTGCTCCTGGGCGCGGCCACGGCGCTGTTCGTGCTGCGAGCGGGCCGCCGGAGGAGGTAGCGAAGGACCGCTACGGCAAGACCAGCTTCCGTGGCGTCCCGGTGTTCTCCAGCGGCGGCGGACCGCCGAGCTGCGCCTCCGTGCCCTGCCCCCAGCACCGGGTCTCGCCCGACGCGGCCCGAGCGCACGCGTGGTAGCGACCGCCCGCGATCTCGACGACGGCGAAGCCCCCGAGGCCGACCACCGCCTGCGGCACGGCCGAGTGGTCGCCCGCGCTGCCCGACGGTATCCCGCCGCGGCCCAGCATCCCGAACCCGTTCGCCCCCCAGCACATCAGATCGGCCGCGCGCCGCGCGCAGACGAAGTGGTGGCCGGCCGCGAGCGCGAGCACGCCCGTCATCGGTGAGCCCCCGATCTGGACCGCCGCGACCGCCTCCGAGGAAGAGGTCGGGCGCGCGAGCTGCTCGAACTGGTTGTTGCCCCAGCACTTCACCTGGTCGGCGACCCTCGCGCACGCCCAGTCCTCGCCCACGACGATCTGCCCGGCGGGGCCGCCGACGTCGACGATCTCGGGCGTGTCGACCGTGCCCCCGGGCCCGAGCGCGGGCTGCACCTGGCGGTAGAGGTTGGCTCCCCAGCAGGCGACCTTGCCGGCGCGATCCAGCGCACATGCGTACTCGATGCCGGAGCCGATCTGGACGATGTCGCCGAGCTTCATGTCCCGAGGCACGGCGGCGGGCGTGGACCCGATCTTGCCCAGGCAGCGCACGCCGCTCGTCGCGTCGATCCAGCAGGCGTGCGTCTCGCCGGGAGCGATCGCGAGCGCGCCCTGCATCGCGGTCGCCAGCGTCGCGACCTTCAACGTGCCCGTGGTCCCGAGCTGACCCTGGCCGGAGTCGCCCCAGCAGGAGACGGCCCCGCCCGCGAGGAGCCCACATGAACCGTCGTATCCCGACGCGACGCCGAGCACGCCAGTGAGCGGCGCGCCCGGTGCGGTGAGCACGGACGAGGGTGTCTCCGACAGGCCCCCCACGGCGTTGCGGCCGAGCTGGGCCTTGACGTTGGTGCCGAGGCACACCACGCCGTTTGCCCGCGCGACGCACGTGTGCTGGATCCCGAGCGCAAGCGCGGGCGCCGGGAGCGCGCACGCGGCGGTGCTGCAGCCCGCGTCCGTCCCGCCGCCGGCGTCGCCGGGGCCGGCGTCGATGTTCGACCCGCCCTCGAGGCCACCACCGGCGTCGCCGGCGTCGGTCGTCCTGGGCGCCCCGCCCCCGAGGACGCCCTCGCCGCAGGCCCCGGGCGTCGCGCACCGGGAGGGATCCGGGATCCGAGCCTTGACGCAGACCGCCCCCTTCACGCACGTCTCGTCGGGGCCGCAGGGGACGTCGAGGCACTCCTTGCGGAGGAACACCGGTAGATCGAGGCGCGTGTGGGGGGAGAAGCGCAGCGAGCGACGCGCCACGATACAGCCCTCGTACGCGGGCGCGACGCATTTCTCGGTCGTGCGATGGACACCGAGGACGATCTTGAACGAGACCTCGGCGCTGTCGTCGCCGCTCGGCGCGAGCACGAGGCGGCCGAGGCTCCCCGTCGCGCGATCGCAGCGGTCGCTCGCGGTCGAGATGGGCCGGGTCTCGATGGCGCCGAGCAGGCCGACCGTCACCGCGCTCCCCTTCTGGTCGTCGCACGGCACGTCCGTGACGATGTCGACGTCGATCTCCGTCGCGGCGCGACAGGACGCGAGGAGGAGGGCCACGAGCGCGGCGACGCCGAGCGCGACACCGACCCGGCGGGCTCGCTCAGCCGCCACGCAGCGCCTCGAGGTCGAGACCGTAGCGCTCGATCCAGCGGTACACCTGCCGCGGGTGCGTGCCGAGGTGCTCCGCGGCGTGGACGACGTTCCCGTGCGCGTCGGCGAGCACGCGCGTGAGCTCCTCGGCCGTCGGACGCCGCGCCTTTCCGCCCCCGGGGGGAGGGCCGTTCGGGCCGGGCGGGAGGGATCCGGGGCGCACCGACGCGACGTACCCGTCCGCGTCGCCGCGCAGATCCTCCGGGATGTGCTCGACGTCGATGGGCGCACCGCCCGCGAGCAGCACGGCACTCCGCAGCGCCGCGCGAAGCTGGCGCACGTTCCCCGGGAGCGGCCCGTGGAGGAGCCGGCGCGCAGCGGCCGTGGTGATCTCCGCCTTCCGCGCGTCGGCCTCGCGGAGCACGTGCGCCGCGATCGTGCCGAGATCCTCGCGCCGATCACGGAGGGGCGGGACCCTCGCGACGTACCCGGCGAGGCGACGGAGGAGGTCGGCGCGGAAGCCCGCGTCACCGAAGAGATCGCGGTTCGTGGCCGCAATCCACCTCACGTCCACCTTGTCCGGCTCGTTGGCGCCGACGGGCGTGACGAGGCCCGTCTCGATCGCGCGCAGCAGCTTGGCCTGCGCCGGCGGGGGCAGGTTGCCGACCTCGTCGAGGAACAGCGTGCCGCGATCCGCCTGCGCGATGACCCCGGTGCGAGGCGCGTCGGCGCCCGTGAACGCGCCCTTCCGGTGACCGAGGAAGGTGGACTCGAAGAGGCTCTCCGGGATCGCCCCTGCGTCGACGCGCACGAGGGGACCCTTGCGACCGGAGAGCTCGTGGACGGTCTCCGCGAGGCTCTCCTTGCCTGCCCCCGTCTCGGCGAGGACGAGCACGGGATCGCGCGAGCGCGCGATGCGCCCCAGATCGTCGACGAGGCGTGCCACCTCGGGGGAGAGCGTCCGGGTCGGACCGAGGCGCCGATCGCGCTGACGGGCGCGCTCGGCGAGGTCGGCCCGCACACGGCGGACCACGAAGAGGGACCGGCCGATCTCGACGAGATCGCGGTCCTGGACGATCCTCTGGGCGATCTTCTCGCCGTTGACCCAGGTGCCGTTCCGGCTGCCCAGATCCGAGAGCAGGCCGCCACCGTCCAGGACCTCGAGCGACGCGTGCTTCGACGAGGCCCAGCGATCGCCGAGGCCGATGCGCTGCTCGCCGCCCGATGTCGGCGGACCTGGCACGACGGCGTCGTCGTCGCGGCCGATCGTGAGGGTGACGCCATCCTCGACCGGGACGGACCACGCGTCGTCCCGCGCGAGATCGTCGTAGGAGAGGACGTAGCAGAGGACGACGACCGTCCGCGCGTCCGCCCTGCCCCCGTCGTCGGTCCACGTGCCCCAGAGTTCGCACCTGGCGCGCCACACGGCGCAGATTACATCATCCCCCCTGCGACGGCGACCCTCGGCCTGACCTCCGCCAGGCGGACACGGGGCGACGCGAGCCTCGCCGTGCCCGCTACGGGGAAGGCCGAGGACACCCCTCGAGGGGCCAGATGGTCGCGTCCACGCCCGGCAGCCTCCACAGGCGACCGACGTACCGGCCCGTGCTGTCGATGTGGCATCGTGCGCACATCGAGACGGTCACGCGCGCGGGCTCCTCGCCGATGAGGCGGAGGAACTCCTTGGCGTGGCGCTCGGCTTCCGCGTCCATCTCGCGGGGAACACGGGACGCGTCCTCTTCCGGCGTCGGGATGAACACGTCGAAGTGCAGGCGGCGGCCGTCGGCATACGTGTTGTAGACGACCACGTTCTTCACCGGACCGTCGTAGGGCTTCAGCTCGGGGCTCACGCGGGAAGTCTCTGCCAGCGCCCCGGGACCTGCAAGGTCGAAGTGCCCGGGCCGACTCCCCGCCGCTCGCCGACGTCACGCGTCGCGGACCTCGCTCGCCGCGGATCGCTCCCGCCAGCGTTGACATGGCCGCTCACCTCGGACACGTTCGCACCGGACCGGTTTTCTCGTGGGCAACTACCTCGGGATCGCGGCCTTCATCCCGGGCCTCTCGGGGCGGCTCGACGGGCCGAGCGCGCGGTGAGCGCTCGTCACTTCGGCGCGTTCACCACCCACGTGTTCGTCCCCGGCACGTGGCTGTAGGTCGTCTGCTTGCCGCACCCGGTCACGCCGAGCGTGCAGTCGTAGGTGTTACCGAGCTTCTTGTCGCAGTCCCCCGAGAGAGGCGTCATCTGGATCTGATCCGCCTGGCACTGCAGGTCGAACGCCGCCTGCGGCCGCAGCGTGTCGGCTGGCATGAAGAAGCCGGAGCAGGCGAGAGCGAGGGAGAGGATGGAGACGAGGGCGGTCCTGGACGCGCGGCCCGCGGTCGAGCGGCAGCGCGGGTGGAGCGGCATGCGGATCAAGCTCGAGCTCTCCTCTGTGGAGAGGTGACGCGTTCGCGCATCACCCAGCGGTAGCAGGGGGCCCCGCCGTCTTCAAGGGCCCCCGGACGAAGGCCACACGCGTCCAGCGCACCTGAAGCGTGCAGCGCTCCCACGCGAGGCGGCCCTCTCCGGAAGCGCCGCCTGTCCCACGCCCCATCGGTCCCCCGAAAACCATGCCGTGGCGTCTCACCGCCCCTTGACGCGCGCGCCGGATCTCGGAGAATGCCACGACGAGCCGGTTTCCGGCCGGGAGGCCACCCATGTCGAGCCAGAGATTTCCAGCCCGGCGCATCGCCATCGTCGGCGCCGTGCTCACGTGGATCGCGGGGTGCTCGTCCGAGCACCGCTCCCCGGAGGACGGCGACCCGGCGGGCGACGATCCTGCCAGCAACGGGACGGTGGCGGGCGACGCCGCCGTCCAGCGGAAGCTCGACCCGATCCTGCAGGCCCTCGCGGCTCCTCCATCGCGCGCGCGGCTCGCGGCCATGCCAAGACGCCTCATCACGCTCCGCAAGGAGCGCGTGCGCGGCGCGGACGAGATCTTCGTCGACGCCTTCATCACGGCGGACGCGTCCACGCTGCGCTCGCTCGGAGCCCTCGACATCACCGTGCGGACCGTCACCTCGGCGGGGATCGCCACGGCCAGCGTCCCCCTGGCGCGCCTCGGCGACGTCGCCGCGCTTCCGGGCGTCCTCCGCGTCGAGGCGGCCAAGGCCGTCCAAAAGACGAACGACATCTCCCAGGGCCTCTCCTCGGCGCCATCGGGCGCGTCGATCGGGATGAACAACCCGCGGACGGTCTCCACCGCGGGCATCGTCGTCGGCGTCATCGACACCGGCATCGACTTCACGCACCGGGACTTCATCGTGGACGCCAGCGAGACCGCGGGCCCGCTGCAGAGCCGCGTCGCGTACTACTGGGACCAGACCGATCGCGCCGACGACCGCGCTCCGACGGACCTCGGGCTCGTGATCGGCCACGAGTACACGCGCGTCGACATCGACGGCGCCCTGAACGGCGCGAACAACACCTGGGACCCCGTCACCGGCGCGTTCGGTCCCATCGACACCCCCGGCTACCCGATCCGGGCGAGCGCGTTCGACGGGGACGGCCACGGCACCCACGTCGCGGGGAGCGCGGCGGGGGACGGCAGCGGCAGCGGCTTCGCGGGAGGCGCGCCGGCCGCCGACCTCGTGATCGTGAAGTTCGACTTCGACGGGGATCGCAACACGGAGGCGAACATCGTCGACGGCGTGAAGTACATCTTCAGCCGCGCGGCCGCGCTGGGAAAGCCCGCGGTCATCAACATGAGCCTCGGCGGGAACTTCGGCCCGCACGACGGGTCGACCTCGGAGGAGCGCGCCATCGACGCGCTCACGGGCAAGGGGAAGATCGTCATGGTCGCGGCGGGCAACCCCGGCGTGAACAACCAGGGCACGCTGCGCTCGGGGTACGCCCTCCACGGCGCGGGCGCGCTGAACACCGAGGCGATCACGTTCCGGTTCCCCACGTACGCGGTGGGCGCCGAGAACTACGTCTTCTTCGACATCTGGTACCCGGGCGGGAGCAACAAGTGCAAGGTCAAGGTCACGACGCCGGGCGGCGTGACGTACCCCCCGGCCGGGGCGCCGAGCAACACGTGGAACACAGGGAGCGCGTACGTCGGGTACAGCACCACCTCGGGCGGCATCCAGGTCGGCAACGGCGGCGACCAGCTCGGCTGGGGCGACAACAACTCCGCCCACGAGGCGTACGTCGAGATCTCGGACGCCTACGGGACGCGGCCCGCGTCGGGCACGTGGACCATCCAGCTCGTCAAGGCGTCGTCGTCGAGCGTGTGCTCGGGCACCTACCACGCCTGGTACGGCACGAGCGCGAACGTCATCACCGGGTGGAAAGCGGAGAGCCCACGCCAACCCACCCCGCGCTTCGGGGGGCGCGAGTCCGACAACGCCTACACCGTCGGGACGCCCTCCACCGCGACCAGCGTGCTGTCGGTGGCCGCGTACACGTCGCGGATGTCGTGGACCTACGCGTGGGGCGCGGCCTGCAGCCCGTCGTCGCCGAGCCCGCAGGCGTACAACGTGTACCCGCTCGACTACTACGATCCGCTCGAGGCGGGAGAGCTGGCGGTCTTCTCGGGGCGCGGCCCGCGCCGGGACGGCGTGCTGAAGCCCGAGATCTCGGCGCCTGGCGTGGGAATCGCTTCGTCCCTGTCGCACTTCGTGCGCGCCGCCGAGTGGACGGACCGGTGCGTCGACTACTTCGCCGGCGGCGACTACCACTACGGTACGAACCGGGTGATGCCGGGCGACGAAGCCGGGATGCTGCAGGGGACGAGCATGGCCACGCCGAACGCCACCGGGGCCGTCGCGGTCCTGCTCGCGAAGAAGCGGGACCTCGACGCCGCCTGCTTGAGGCAGGTGTTCTCGACGACCGCTCGGCACGACGCGGCGACCGACACGTTCAACGCGAGCGGCGGGTCGAAGACGGACACGGACTCGACCGCGGGCCCAGGCAAATCCAACGCCGACTGGGGACATGGAAAGCTGGACATCTCCACCGCGAGCGCCGCCCTCGACCGGTACCCCACGTGCACCGGCGGATGCGTGAGCTCCGCGAGCTGTGGCGCTGGCTTCAAGTGCAACCTGCCGACCTCGCCGTGCGGGTGCGGAACGTGTGTCGCGTGCACGACCGTCGGGGCGTCTTGCACCGCGAACAGCCAGTGCTGCAGCAACGACTGCCGCGGCAAGACGGGCCGGAAGACCTGCCGGTAGCGGCCTCGCCCTGCCGGCCTCCCACTCCCTGAAGCCGAGCCGTGGGCTCCTCTTCACGTGGAATGCTCGACTGGGTCGGAGGATCAGGGAGGCAGGTGGGGTCTTCGGCCCGGATGGTGTATCCTCGCTCGACGTCGGAAAGGTGTCGATGAGAGAGGAGGATGACGTCGCCCTCGCGAGGGCACGGAAGAGGATCGGGACGACGCTGCGGGGCAAGTATCGTCTCGATCGCGTGATCGGGATGGGCGGCATGGCGACGGTCTACGCGGCGACGCATCGCAACGGCAGGGAGGTCGCCGTCAAGCTCCTCCACCCGGAGCTCGCGCTGAACACCGACCTCATCGCGCGGTTCGTGCGCGAGGGTTACGTCGCGAACGCGGTCAAGCACCGGGGCGCCGTCGACGTGCTCGACGACGACGTGACCGAGGAGGGGACACCCTTCCTCGTGATGGAGCTGCTCCACGGCGAGAGCCTCGAGGCCCTCGCGGAGCGCGGCCGCGTGCCCGTCGACGCGATCGTGGGCTTCGCCATCCAGGCGCTCGACGTGCTCGCGGCGGCGCACGCGCGGGGCGTCGTGCACCGGGACATCAAGCCCGCCAACCTCTTCCTGACCCAGGAGGGGCAGCTGAAGGTGCTCGACTTCGGGATCGCCCGCCTCCGCGACATCGCATCGAGCGCCGTCACCCACACGGGGATGATGCTCGGGACGCCCGCCTTCATGTCTCCCGAGCAGGCGTCGGGGCAGACCAGCGCGGTCGGCCCGCACACCGATCTGTGGGCCGTCGGCGCGATGATGTTCACGCTCGCGTCGGGTGTCCCGATCCACGAGGGAGACAACGCGCACCAGGTCCTGATCCGCGCCGCGACCACGCCCGCGCGCTCGCTCGCCGCCGTGCTGCCCGGGGCGCCGGCGGCGCTCGTGACGGCCGTCGATCGGGCGCTCGCCTTCGAACCGGCGGCGCGATGGCCGAGCGCCGCCCAGATGCGCGACGCGCTCCAGGCCCTGCCACGAGCGGGCGCGCCGTCCACCCCGGCTCAACCGGAGCTCGCCGACACCGTCCGCGCGGAGGTGCCCTCGGCTCCCGACCTCGTCGGCACGGCGCGCATGCCGCACGCCCCGGCCCCGCCGGTCGTGCGCGCGGTCACGGCCGCGGAGCTGATCACGGCCGAGCCGGTCGCGATGGCCCCCCCCCCGCCGGATCGACGGGCGAACGCTTCCTCCACGCGGGTCGTGCTCGCGTTCGTGATTCCGTTCACGCTCGTCGTCGTCGGCGGACTCGCGGTCGTCCTGGCCAACCGCGATCGCGTGACGCCGTCGGTCGCGGAGCCCTCCGCCGACGCCCCCGCCGTCACGACCTCGCTGCCCGTGACGGCCGAGGCCGTCGACGCCGCGCCGCTCGAGAGCTCGGCGACGGTCGCGCCGGTCGTGTCCGCGCGCCGCGCCTCAGGCGCGACGACGACGTCCGCGATGCAGCCCGCGCGCGTCGACCCGCCTCCCGCGAGCGCCACCCCCGCGCGCTCCGCGGCCGTCCCGCCCGCGACCTCCTCGTCCGTCGGTCCGCCGAAGTCCTCGAGCGCCGCGTGCAATCCACCGTTCGAGACCGATCCGCAAGGCCACAAGCGGTGGAAGCGGGAGTGCCTGTGACGGAGCGCGGACGAAGGGCACGCCTGGTCCACGGCCTCGCGAGATCATCGCTCGCCCGTGGGGCCGCGTCGTGCAGCGTCGTCGTCCTCACGAGCCTCTCCTTCCCGCCGCGAGCCGTCGCCGCCGAGCCCACCAAGGACGAGTGCATCAACGCGAACGAGGCCGCACAGAAGCTCCGGGACACCGCGAAGCTCCGCGCCGCGCGCGCGCAGCTCGAGGTATGCGTGGCGAGGTCCTGCCCAGGGCCGGTCCGCGACGACTGCACCGAGCGCCTCGCGGAGATCGACAGGGCGATGCCCACGATCGTCGTGGTGGCGACCGGCCCCGACGGGAAGGAGCTCACCCTCGTCCGCGTGAAGATGGACGACGAGCTCGTGGCCGAGAGGATCGACGGCCCGAGCGGCGCGCCGATCCGCGTCGATCCGGGGACGCACGCGTTCCAGTTCGAAGCGGCGGGTCTTGCCGTCGTCACGCGCAAGATCGTCCTCGTGGAAGGCCAGAAGAACCAGCGGATCGAGGTGTCGTTCGGCGACGCCCCGGGTGGCGCGCGCGAGGGTCCGGCCACGGACGTCCCCGGCGCTCCTCCGCCCGCGCGCCCCGCGGGCAGCTTCCAGCTCGGCGGCCGCGTCGGCTACGCCTTGCCCGCCGGCAGCGTGACGGGCGTGGAGTCGGACTCGCTTTCGAGCTCGTTCGGGGGCCAGCTCTCGTTCCTTGTCGACCTTGGCTACAAGCTCGACGAGCACATCCTGATCGGGGCCTACGCCTCCGGGAAGGCTGGCCTCGCCGGGGGCACGAGCACCGACTGCGAGCTACCGGAGAACCGGTGCTCGAGCGCGGCGGTGCACCTCGGCCTCCAGGTGCAGTACCACGTACGCCCGGCCGAGACCCTCAACCCATGGGTCGGCTTCGGGGCCGGATGGGAGTTCGCGGGGCAGACCGTGACGCTCGCCACGCCACAGGCCGAGAAGGGCCTGACCGTCCACGGACCCGAGATCGCCCGCCTGATGGGAGGACTCGACTACCGGGCGAGCAAGCTCGGCGGGTTCGGGCCCTACGCAGATCTTGCGCTCGGGACGTACGTGAGGAAGACCGTGACGAGGGACGGCGTGGAACTGTCGAGCGAGAGCGTCGACGAGGTCGCGCTCCACGCGTGGCTCACCCTCGGGTTGCGGGTCGTCGTCTGGCCCTGAGCGCCCATTCTGCTTGACCTGGGCCGCCGACCGCGCTTCCTTGGCGGCGCGCGGGGTGTCCGCGATGGAGGTCGTGATGATGAAGCGCCTGCTCGGTTCTGGAATGGGAATGCTCCTCGTCCTCGTCGCGTGCTCGTCGACGTCGCAGTCGACGGCAGATGCGTGCGCGAGCTTCTCCGATTCCGTCTGCAACAAGTACAAGACCTGCTTTCCGGAGCTCTTCGCGGCCGAGTACACGAGCACCACGGCGTGCGCGGCGCGCCAGAAGATCAGCTGCACCAACGCGCTCAACGCGAAGAGCACGGCCGTCACCTCCGGCGACGCGACCGCGTGCGGCAGCGCGATGAGCGCGGCGTCCTGCGACAAGTTCTCGAGCTTCGGGCGCGACCCGCTGCCGGAGTGCAAGCCCAAGGCCGGGCCCCTCGCGGCCGGCACCGCCTGCCAGGACAACGGGCAGTGCGCGAGCTCGTACTGCAAGTTCGGCACGAGCTCCGCGTGCGGCGCGTGCGGGACGCGGGTGGCTGCCGGCTCGAAGTGCGACACGAGCGACGACTGCGAGTACACGCTGGTCTGCGGCGGCAACAAGACGTGCGTGAAGCCCGGGGCCGCGGGCGACACGTGCAGCAGCGACAAGCCGTGCGGCGGAACCCTGGTGTGCAAGACCTCGACGGGCGGCACGACGGGGACGTGCACCGCGCCGGCGAACGCGGGCGAAGCGTGCACGGGCGGCGACTGCAACCTCACCAAGGGGCTCTTCTGCAACCCCCAGTCGGCGGTCTGCCAGCTCATCAAGTTCGAGGCCCCGGGCGCGGCCTGCGGGCTCACGGGCGGTAGCGTCACTTTCTGCCAGGGATCCGGCGCGAGCTGCGAGGCCGCTGCGGGGGCCACCACGGGCACCTGCAAGGCCGGCATCGCGGACGGCGCCGCGTGCAGCGCGACGGGGCAGGGCGCGTCCTGCCAGTCGCCCGCGCGCTGCGTGAACTCCGTGTGCACGCTCCCGACCAGCTGCGGGGGCTAGCTCGCCCCATTCCTGTCGGTAACCTGAGGCATCCCCTCATTTTCCTCACGTCGAGCCCGAGCCCGAGCCCGAGCCCGACGAAGACGAGCCGAGCTTCAGCACCATCGCGGTGAGCATCGCCGTGATCCGCAAGAGGAGGGCTCGCACAGCCACCAAGCGTTG
>SXGT01763929.1_pt1 | contig 36751 bp, 31 predicted proteins | sample 3176221 | NCBI WGS metagenome assembly SXGT01 (sample SAMN11356862, study PRJNA531348) | freshwater metagenome | isolation source: freshwater sample F1-120 | place: China: Fuxian Lake, Yuxi | collected 2017-12-25 | reverse complement strand
GTACTCGTCGTACACCGGGTACGCCTTCGGCATGCGCACGACGTAGCCCGCTTCGACCTTCGAGGCGTCGGCCAACTTCAAGTGTTCGATCTCGCGCTTGCCCTGGGCGATCAATTCGTCGTCGCTCTTGTTCCAGGTGTCGTCGCCTTCGTTCACGAACAGTTCGAGCCCGAGGCAGGTACGGCCTTCCTTGACGAGGTAGGGCGACCACGACCCGAAGTTCTGGATGCGACCGACCTTGACGCCGGGGTCGTGGATGTAGATCCAGTTGTCGGGGAACGAATACTCCTGTGGCACGACGAGCGCGACAGTGATGAAGTCGCGATAGGTGAGTCCTTCGGCCGCGGCCAACACCTCGGCCGGCGGGGGCGGGTCCATGGCGCGAATCAGATCGCGAAAGGGCATCGACGAGATGACGTGCTGTGCCGAAAAGACCTGCTCGACGCCGTCGACCATCGCGACGACTTCGGTCGCTCGTCCGCCCGCATGACGCACCTTGACCACGCGGGTGTCGTATCGGAGCGTGCAGCCCGCATCGCTCACGATCTGCGCGGCCTTCTCCCACATCTGGCCGGGGCCGAACTTCGGATAGTTGAACGTGTCGATGAGCGACGTGACCTGCTGCCCCTTGCTGCGACGATTCTTGATCGCCTTCGGCGTCAGGGCGTCGGTGACTGCAGTCATCAATGACATGCCCTTCACGCGCTGCGCGCCGAAGTCGGCAGACAGCTTGCTCGTCGGAACGCCCCACACCTTCTGGTTGTAGTGATCGAAGAAGTGTCCGTAGAGACGCCGACCGAACATCGACACGTAGAAGCCCTCGAGATTGCTGGTGTCCTTCGGAGGCTTCACCTTGGCGTAGCCGTACGACGCCACGCAACGAACGGCTTCGACCACCCCGAGGTTCTTCAACGCGTTCAACGGCTTGAGCGGGTAGTCGTAGAGCTTGCCGCGGTAATAGATCCGGCTCATCCGCGGACGTTGCAAGAACTCGTCGGCGCCGAGGATCTCGAACCACAGATCGTCGACGGGCTTCACCTTGGTGAAGAAACGGTGGCCGCCGATGTCGAAACGCCAGCCGTCGCGCTCGACCGTGCGGCTGATTCCGCCGACGATGTCGTCGGCCTCGAGAATCGTGCTGGTGACGCCCGACTTCGAGAGCTGATACGCGGCGGTGAGCCCCGCCGGGCCGGCCCCGATGATGACGATGCCGGTCGCCGCGGCGCTGCCCGTCGAGTCGGATTCGGTCGTGGTCATCGGAGCCCTCGGAGTGTGTGGGTGGCCGCAGGGCGGCATCGGTCGTCGGAGGGCGGCCGCGGCAGCCAGCGTCCCGACTCGGGTTCGGGATGCTACCGCCGACGGTTCAGCGGGTCGGCGTCCGGACCCGGCGCGCCCACCGGATGCACGGTCGTTCCACGACGAACCAACTCGCGGTGGCGACGACCACCGAGACCGGGATCACGAGCAGCGCACGGATCAACAGGTTGCCGTCGAGATCGACATCGGTGCCCAGCCAGTCGCTCGGGCGCCAACGTTGCAGGATCATGAGATGCCACAGAAACACCCCGTAGCTGACGACGCCGAGTGCCGCAGGAAGTCGACGACCAAGCAATCCGGCAACGTCCAGGCTCCACACCGTCGCGGCGACGACCAGCAGGCCGAACACCGTGAACCACAGCTGCGCCTCGGGGCCCTGCTTGGCGTCGAAGCCTTCGGGCGCATCGAAGACCCAGGCGCGCAGCGCCAGTAACCCCGCCGCGACCGCCCACACCAGCCCGCGATGCGAGCCGATCCATCGGATCGTCGGCACCAGACGATCGGGACTTCGCACACTGAGGATCGCCAGCGCCATACCGGCACCGAACGCCGGGAAGTAGTTGGGCAACATGAACAACGGAACGATCGTGCCGCGGGCTGCGAGTTGCCACGCGAATCCCGTGCCGACGATCGCCGCGATCGACCACCACATGGTCCGGAACGGATCCGAGTTCCGCCGGCGCACGATCCGTTCGACGATCGCCGCGACGAACGGCACGAACAGATAGAAGTTCATCTCGATGGCGAGGCTCCATGCTTGCTGGACGCCTCGCTGACCCTCGTAGGCAATGCCGGTGAAGTTCTGCGTCAGGGTGATCGCTTGGATCCATTCGGCCGGGCTCTGCAACGTCCGGGTGTCGACGAACCCACCCAGCACGACGAGCACGACGAGATACGCGGGATAGATCCGCATCGCCCGCCGCACGAGGAACGGCATGACCGCGACCGACGCGTGCGACGCGGTTGCGACCGCGAACGGTCGGAAGATCAGGTAACCCGACAAGACGAAGAACACCCACACGCCGGCACGACCCTGGAACAGCAGATCTCGCAGCCAGATCATCGACGCGGGTGCGGCGTTGAGCGCGAGGTGGTAGACGACCACGAGCGTCACGGCGGCGCCTCGCAACCCGTCGATTCGTCCCGCGCGGTCCATGCTGACGGTCACGCAACCTCGAGCGCGTCGGCGCCGTCGTCGGGCGTCCGGGTTCGACCCGCGATCGCGGCGTCGAGCGCAATTGCGGCGAGGACGACGAGCGCCGCCTCGGCCGCCGACCGAAATCGTGCCTGACCGTAGGTCGCGGCCGCGGCGACCGTCACCGTGACGATCGGAGTGATCAGCAGACCGACTGCGAAACGGTCGCGGCGGCGCAACAGCCACGCGCCCACGAGCGCCGCCCCGGCAATCGGATAGAAGGTCCAGATCGCGAGACGCGTCACTCCCGGTTCACGATCTTCGCCCTCGTTGTAGACGACCATGTCGAAGGGTCGAAACAGGTTCCAGGTCCGGCCCACGCGCGCGGCGACGACGGCAGGGAGACGGTCGACGTGGTCACCCATGATTCGCAAGGCTCGGTCGCGATAGGCGGCCGAGACCGCGGACTGATCGCCGTCGGGCTCGGGGTCCTCGATGCAATAGACGTCGCGTGCCTTTTCTTCGGCCGACGCGTCGATCGGGGCCGCGTCGTAACGAGTCAGTCCGATCGCGCTGCCCGAATAGACCGGCAGACAATTCGAGGCTGCGAGCGCAAGCCCGTCGTTCGTCGACAGCAGCGTGAAGTGGTCGAAGCGAGCGTTGTTGTACGCGATCCACGGCGAGATGACGACGATCGTGGAAACGCCGATGGTCGCGACGACCCGCAACCTTCGACCGCGTGCTGTCGAGGCCGCGAGCAGCAGCCCGAGCAGCGGCACGAACATCAACAGCTCGGCGCGAGCCAACCCGCAGATGCCGATCGCAGCACCGAGCGCGACCAGCCGACCGGTCGATGGTTGCTCCCGCGCTCGCAGCGCGAGCAGCAATGTCACCACTACGACGAAGTTGGTGATCGTCTCGGCGAAGATCAACGCATCGCTGATCCACAACCCGGGGTAGACCGCGGCAAGTCCGGCCGCGATCCATCCGATGCGATCCGCGCCCGGTTCGGCACCGCCGATCCGACGGCCGAGCCGCCCGACGCCGATGACGACGCCCGTCCCGATGAACACCATCGTCAACCGGTGCAGGAACGCGTTCGTGAGATCGTCGAGGATGACCTTCGGGACGACGTGATCGCCGACCCACGAGACCGGGGCCAGGACGAACACGGTCAACGGCGGATGATCGGCCGCCTCACGATCGAGCCGGAACGGATCCCGGAACCCGTCGCCGCGTGCCAAGAGGTTCGCCGCCCCGTTGTAGTAGGTCGCGTCGTTCGCTCGGCCGAGCGGCGAACCGGGACAATCGGTGGGCGAACTGACCTCCTCCCCCGTCTCGGGATCGCGCACGATGCACGTGCCACCCTTGCCCCAGAACAGATAGGTCAGCCGGACGCCGAAGCCCACGATCGCGATGACGAGCAACACGCGGGTGAAGCGGTCGAGTCGCTTCACGGCACGACGTTCCCCGCAAACGCCGCCGAACCGAGCGCGACGAGACCGAGCGCCGAGCCGACCAGGACGGTGGTCCGCCAGGCCCGCCGCAACCGAGCGATGAGGAGCGCCGCGCCGAGCACCAACGGTGGCGTGGCGAGGGAGTATCGCTCCAGCGAATCGAGGTTGTGGGCACTGAGTCCGAGCATCACGCTCGCAGCACCGTACGCGAAGACCGATCGGGGCGCGTGTCGGAACAAGACGACGAGGAGCACGACCACGATCAGCGCGGTCACGAAGTGGATTCCCGATGCGAAACGGTCGCCCGACATCAGATCGCCGAACGAGTCGACCACGGCGGCGAGCGGGTTCCTCGTACCGCCGCGGAGGGCTGGGTCGTCGTGCAGCCGAAGCGGGGTGAAGAATGTCGGGGTCAGTCCGCGCACGGAGAAGAGGTAGGTGAGGCAGCCGAGTGGCGCGCCGCCGACCGCAACCAGCGCGGCGACGGTGTGTCGCCCGACTCCGCGGCGCCGGGCGACGAGCGCGGCTTCGACGAGCAGCGGAACCACCAGCAACAAACCGGTCGGGCGCGCCAGACCCGCGACGTACGCCCACGCGGCGGCGTGGAACCAACGCCCGCGCCGGGCGGCGAGCAGGCACGATGCCGCGGCAAGCATCAGCAACGACTCGGCGTAGCCCATCACGAGTACGAACGCAGGAGGCGCGACCGCCGTCACCCAGACGGCGACTCGAGCCGTCGCCTCGTCGACCTCGAACGACACCCATCGGAACAACGCGACGAGCGCTGCGAGCGCAACCGCATTGGCAACGATCACCACTCCGTCGGATGCGTCGAATGGAGTGAATGCCCCGACGGCTCGTCCGAGCAGTGGCAAGAGCGGGAAGAATCGCAACCCGCCGGGGACGACGGCGTCGTAGCCGTCGCGACTGATGTCGACGTAATACGCGGCATCCCAGGACCGCAGACCACGACGCAGCACCTCGCGCGGTTCGCCCGTCGCGTCGTCGAACCAAGCCCGGGTCGCGGCGAGCGTCGCGACGACGAGCACACGGCTCAGCAACCACGCGGGAACGGCCGTCCGGATCGCAACACTGAAACGGGCTGGGGCGATTGCGCCTGCGCCTGCGCCTGCCGCAACATCGTTCCCGACCGCGGCGCTCATACTGGAGCGATCATGACCGTGATCTCGGGAAGGTCGGTCGTGGGCCGCCAGCGCAACTTCGGTCCGCCGATGTCGGAGAGTCGCTCACCCCGAGCGGGAACGACCGACGCCAACGTGCCGGTCCCGCTGCGGTAACCGATCACGCGCTGGACGAGCGGTCGCGCCGCACTCCGCCGATCGGTGCCGAACCCGACCGAAATGACGAGCGCGCCGTACTCCTCGCTCACGTTGCTCTCGTTGCCCGCGTCCGAACCGGACGACTGCGTGGAGTCGTGCAACGTCCACTCGAAGTCGTGACGAGCGCCCTCGCTCGAAGTCTTGCTGATCACCTGCTGGTCGACCACGCGTCCATCGAGTGTCACGGTCACCACGACGAACGGGTGGGCGGTGGTGTTCTGGATGCCGGCGGATACCTGCAGCGAAGTGCCGTCGACGATCGCCAACGGAAGGAGTTCGATCTCGGGAACCTTCGGATGTTCGTCCGGGCCGAGTTCGTCGCCGCGGTAACTCGCCTGCATGCGATACGGGGTTCGCTGCGGATGGGCGCGAATCAGATCGACGTCTCGACCGAGTTGCTCGGTCGCCCACAGCACCGGACCGTCGAGATCAGGACTGTTCGCCGAATACGGGTTCAAGAACATCAGGTACGGACCCGAGTCCGCCACGAACACCAAGGAATCATCTTCGAGCGCCTCGACGTCGCGGCTTGCGCGTTCCCAGGGTTCTTGTGCCGCGCTGATTCGGTGGTTCGTATCGACCCGATTGATCGCGAGCGGCAGACCGGCACACACCAGAACCGCGGCGAGCGCGATGCCCGCCGGTCGTCGACGGCGGCCGGCGGCGACGATGACTTGCGCGACGAACACTGCGAGCACGGCGTACAGCGGAACGAAGTAGATCGGTCCCGAGATTCGTGACGTGATCGACGACACGTTCGTTCCCCAGAAGCCGAAGTAGCCGACCGGGAAGGCGATTCCGACCGCGACGATCGGCCAGGTCCACGTCTCGCGGCGGCGCTGCCACCAACCGAGCAACGCGACTGGAAGCGCAACCAAGCCGCCGAGCGCGAACAACAAGAGGTAGAAGCCGTTCTTCAACGTTCCCTTGACCGCCTGGACCGGTCCGTAGTCGACTTCGCCGAACTGCGGTGCGATGCGTCGCGTCCCGAATCCGAAGGTGTCGAGCGGATCCTTCACCGTCACGGGGAACTTGGCGAAGTTGCCGGTCATCCGGTGGTTGTACGCGAGCGTGAGGAACGTCAGGGGTAGCGCGCCGATCGCGAACCAGGGAACCGCTCGCAGCAGCGACGCGACGGATCGCCGATGCTGCACGACGATCGGAATCCCGAACGCCGCGGCCCACAGCAAGGCATCGAACTGTCGGGTGATCAGAATCGCGCTGAGGAGGACGCCCGCAGCAAGGAGCCTCCCGCGTCGGCCATCGCGGACGCCGCTCGTGAACGCCGCGCCGAACCACATGCCGAGACCGAGCGTGAACAGGTATCCGAGATAGACCCCGCCCTGCACCACGATGATCGGCGAGAGCGCGAGCACTCCGCCTGCGCCGACCGCGAGCGTCGCGTCGCCCGTCAGGACCCGCGTGCACGCATACGTTCCGCTGACCGCCAGCGCCGCGCCGATCGCCATCGCGACACTCGGGTCGCCGAACACCGCGTCGGCGAACGCCAGAACCGACGGCCATCCGAGCGTGTACTGGCTGTAGAGGCGGCCGTTGTCGGCGATCGACAACCACGGGTGGAAGAAGGTGGGGAATCCGCCGTCGGGCGTGCTGAAGCTCCCCTCCCGCAGCGTTCGCATCTGCCACAGGTAGACGGGTTCGTCGCGATTCCAGGAGAACGCCGGGTAGACGGCGCGACTCGACCACCAGGCGAGGATTCCGGCGAGTATCGACAACCCGATCACGGGGCCGTAGGTCACGAGCCAGGGGTGAAGTCGGCGCCGCATGGGCGTCATAGTGGCGAATCGGCGACCGGATCGGCGAATGCTGGCGGATCGGATGAATCCGGGGCGCCCGCGTCCGAACGGGCGATCAGGTCGAACGCGAGCCATGCCAACGGGACCCAGACGAGATCGGGCTGGTCGATCGCGCGAGCCAACACGACAAGTGTCGGAGCCGCCACGACGGCCGCGATGCGCGCGGGTACCGACCTCCAGCAGGATGTCGTGGCGACGACGATCACGGCCACCCACGCGCGCCCGACGATCGCCGTGCCCACTCCGACGAGTACTACCGCAGACCAGAAACGGACTCCGCCGAAGCGTTCGGTTCGCAGGCGGGAGACCAACAGCCCGGGATGCGACTCAGCATCGGACCTCGGTGGCGACAATCGCCGGCCCCGAGCGATGAGCGCGCAGCACGCAAGGAGTGCCAGCACACTCAGCGCGAACGCGATCCATTGCGATCGTTGCGGCTGCCACTGCAACTCGATGCGAAGCGGACCTGCGGCATGGGGGGTGACGAGCCAGCCGTTCGCGTAACCGTCGATCATGGTCGCCGGTCCGACATCGAACCCGCTCCCGCTGACCTGCCAGCCTTCACTCGAACTCTCGCGCAACACCAGCCAGAACGGATCTCCGTCGGTGGTCGCCGACGCCCGCAACGAGTCGCGACCGCTGTCGGTCACCTCGATCGTCGGACCCAGTTGCGGGATCGAACGAACCCGCTCGGTCGAACGCATCACGACACGATCGATGTCGAAGCCAGTTTGCGCGCCGGGCGCGCTCACGACCGAGTGCTGGCCCGCATCGAGAGCAATCGGTGGACCGCACATCTCGAATGCCGCGTGTGGAAGTTCGCGGATCGCAATGGGTTCGTCGTCGATCGTGATCAAGTCGTCGCGACAGCCGGACCGATCGATCGGAGTCGACGCCACGACGTCGAGACCGTCGACCTCGAGAGCAACGGGAAGCCACGGATCGGGCGAACTCGATGCCGGGCGGACGGCTTCGATCGTGACGCGGACACGAGAGACACCCACGGTGCGCGCAATGTCGATCGGTAGTTCGACCGTGCCCGCTCCGTCGTCGACCGCGGGCAACGGAAACGAGCCGACTCGCTCTCCGTCCAGACGGATCGCCACCCGGGTCGGAACCTGATGACGTCCATCGGCGACGACCGACAACACGAGCGAATCGACATCGATCGCGCGCTCGAGTTCGACTTCGATCCACTCCCCGACCTGCGGCCGGAACGCGGACGTCCATCGAGTCGTCGGATCGGCGTCGAACGCGGACGCGCTGCGCGCCGCAACCGAACCCTGCAGGTGCGACGATGCGCGAGTTCGCCCACCAGTGATGCCCGACCCCAGGCTCGCGTCGAGCACTCCGTCGGGCGCGTTCGTCGCGATACGAAGGCTTCCGGTCACCTCGAACTGCTGAGCGCTTGGCAGCGTGAACGTGCGGGCGATCTGTGGTTCTTCGTCGCGACGGCCGAGCAGCGCGCCGTCGACGCGTTGGCGGGTCAGCACGACATCGATCGGTTGTTCGACGGCGATGTCCCGCCGATCGAACACATCCGGCACCACCAAGGTTTCGGAGATCTGCGCCCGACCGATCGACACCTCGGCGAATCCGACGGGATTCGCGAACCGCGGATCGACCGGCGAGTCCGACGTCGACACGATCTCGATCTCGAGTTCGCGGATCGCCTCCACACCGAGTGCGATCGGTTGTCCGCGACCGCGGAACGATCGGTGATCGAGCGCGTGAACCGTGGGCTCGCTCCCGTCGACCGTGATGGCAACCTCGGTGATCGAACGGTCGCGCGGGAAGTCGAGCGCCTGCAGCAGCCGAACCTCGTCGATCGACTGCGGTTCGTCGAGTTCGACCCGAATGCGCTCCCCGACCACCGACGCGCCGTCGATCCGCCACGAGGTCGCCGCGTTGCCGTCGAACGCCATCGCCGCGCGATCCTCGGGTCGGCCCGAGCCGCCATCGCGCGTCGCGCTCGCCCGACCGCCCGACTGCACGACGTAGGGTCGATCGCTGGGATCGTCGTGAGCAAACACGTCGGGACGCGTTTCGTACCCGTAGGGGTCTTGGTTCGTTTCGTCGGCCAATTCGGTCGGCCCCACGGTCGCCGCGATCGACGAGAAGAAGTTCCGATAGCGCTTGCGATTCGAATCGGTGATCACGACCCGCGCGTCGGCAGCCAAGAACTCGCCGAGCTGGCCGTCGTCGAGCGCACCCAACTCGGCGATCAGCTCATCGCCACTGATGAGTTGGGATGCCGCGGCATCGACGACCCCGTCGCCATCGCCAACGACCACGACGGCGCCGCGGGGCGATGCTGCGTCGAGCAGCGACGGCGGGTCGGTCAGGTCGAACGTCGCCGCGGGCAGCACGGTCGCGTCCGCATTTCGTCCGAGCGCAATCGGATCGAGGCGGAGCGACTCGACGATCGGATCCCCGAACACGACCGGATCCGAGAGCCCACCGACCGGCCCGTCCGACAACCGGCCCCACACCAGCGCCGGATGCGGTGACACCGTTCGGCCGTAGTCGAGGTCGTTGCGCACCACGATCGTGCCGGCGCCGAACAGCTTGGCGATCGGCACGAGCGACTCGGGTTCGAACGTCCCGAGCTGCAGGCGCCGCTCGAATGCGTCGAGCAGGTCGACGGTTCCGGCGGTCCCGTAGGGAAGCACCTCTCGGGACAGGTAGGGGCGATCGGTCAGCCCCGGGAGCAACGGGTCGATTGCGTTGCCCCATCGAAACACCGCGAAACTCGTACCGGGAATCTCGAACACCCGCGTCTCATGCCCGCTCCGTTCGAGCGACGTCGCGAGGTCGTTCCAGTAGTCGGGCGTGGCCGCCCGTTCGAACGGTTCCGATGTCGCGCCGTGCTCCCAGACGGGCGCGAACCCGACGACCGCGAGCGCGACCACGAGCGTTGCCGCAACTCGTTCGAAGGTCGCGCTTCGTGTGCGCAATGCCGTGACGACCGCGGCGAGCGTGACGGCGACTCCGAGGACGATCACCGGGACTACTCTCGGCGTGTTGCGCAGCGCCGCGAACACCGCCGAGAAATCGGTGAGCCCGCGCCACGCCCGGCCCGCGATCCGAGGGTCGTCGATCGGCCAGGCACCGGCCCCGATCACGGTGCCGACGACGATCATCGCGGCGAACAGCGCGCGCGTTCGCCACCGCAGCACCAAGGCGCCCGCGATCGCGAGTGCCGCGAGCGCGAACGTCGCGAACACGACCACGCGGTTCGAAGTCCACGCCTCGGTCTGGGCGAGCGAGTACCGACCGTCGGGCTCACGTCCGTAGGTGAGCCAGTTGCCGAAGCCGCGCACGATGTCGGTGGGTAAGGAGTATTCCGCGACGGTCTGCACGTTCTCGGTCAAGCCCAGGACCGGCAGGCCATAGCGGCCTTGGATACGCAGACCGTTCAGCCACCACGCGCTCGTGGCAAAGGTCAGCGCCGCGACCTTGCCGACGAAGCGCGCGACGCGACGCCATCCGACATCGAACGCCCGCCACGCGACGGCGATCGCCGGTCCGATCGCGACGAGCAGCAATGCCGAGAGGTTGACCGATCCCGCGCCCATCGCCAGCAGCGCGATCCATGCGGGTTCGCGCCACGCGCCACCCTCGCCAGGCAGGCGTTCGAGGCCGCGGAGTGTGTGGCCGATCATCCACGGCAATACCGCGAACGGCAACAGCAACACCGACAAGCGAGCGGTGAACGTGATCTGATAGGGCGCGAACATGTAGACGACGGCCGCCACCAGCGCGCCGAGGCGGCTCGCGCCGAGACGGAGCGCCAGCCAACGCGCTCCGAGTCCGGCAACGAACGCGATCGATGCCCACCACAGTCGCTGGGTGACCCAATCGGGCAGCCCGAGCAGTTCGCCGACCGCGAAGAACGGTCCCATGGGGAACAGGTACCCGACGTGTTGGTGCGAGACCGTGCCCGCCGCGACCTGGCGATCCCACATGAACACGACCCGCGCCAAGAACTCGAGGGGGTTCGTGTGGAGGTAGAGCTTGGTGTCGCTCGTCAACTTGCCCGGGCGGAGCAGGTACGGAGCCAGTGCCAGGGCCATGAGCCCGACCACGTCGAGCGAGGGTCGCCGTCGGCGCGGCGCCCGATCGGTCGTCGAGGTCGGGCCGATCATCGCACCAACGCCCTCGACCATCGAAGCAAGGTTAGGTGCGCAATCCGTGACGCGAGGTCGATCCTCGGCAGGTCAACCCGGAGCATCGACGAGCGGAACGACCTCGGCCATGAACCGATCGACGGACTCGCCACGCGGCTGGTCGCGGAACCAGAGCACGAACTCTCGACACCCTGCGTCGACGTAGGCCTGGACCTTCTCCGCCACCATCTCGGGCGTCCCGACGAGTTGGCTCGCGATGTACTCGTCGTCGGTGCCCTGCTTGCGGGGATGGCCGCCGCTCGGACTCGCACACCAGGTCCGAAGGTCGCGCTCCGTGTCGAAGATCGCGCAGTCGGGTCCGTGGGTTCGCGTCATCGATTCGAAGTCGCGGCCGATGGCGTCGCAGTGTTCGGCCAGCACCTTCGACTTGTGGATGAACTGGTCGATGGGGACCTGCCAGTTGGTGTGCGATGCGTGCCGGGCGGCGATGCGGAGCGTCTTGCGTTCGCCGCCGCCGCCGACCCAGATCTCGGGAAGCTGCTGGAGCGGCTTCGGATCACAGAATGCACCGTCGAAGTGCAGGTGTCGACCGTCGAACGTCACCGTCTCGTCGGTCCAGAGACGACGGATCACTTCGAGCGTCTCGTCGAGCACGGCAAGACGATGACCTGCCGAATGGAACTCCCATCCGTACGCCTGGTACTCGCGTTCGTACCAACCCGCACCGAGCCCGAAAATGAGCCGGCCGCCGCTCATGACATCGACGCCCGCCGCGGTCTTCGCCAGCAATCCCGCGTTGCGGTAGCTCGCACCTGTCACCAATTGGCCAAGCTTGATCGTCGTCGTGTGCTGCGCGAGGGCGGCCAGCATCGTGAACGCCTCGAACACGTGGGTCGGCTCGCGGCGCGGCACGGTCTCGACGTGGTCGTAGACCCATAGGTGGTCGTAGCCGATCGCCTCGTAGTGCTTCGCCAGCTCCACGCTGCGTGCCCACGCCGTCGCCGCGTCGACACCCGAGTATTCGAGCTTCCACCCTTGCGGAACGAACGCGCCGTATTTCATGGTCGCACTCCGCTCGGCGCCGGGGCCGCCCCCGGGGTTCTCATCGTTTGTAGTCCCAGTACTGGATCTCGATCATCATCGGGAGGAGATACTTGAGGTAGAACGCGGTGATCGCCAGCACGCCGTGATCTTCGGTGTTCTTCTCGATGATGTCGACTGACGGGTCGTCTGCCTGCCAAGCTCTCGCCCGCTCCAACATCGCGTCGAGATCTGCTTCGGTCGCAACCGACAGACCGAAATGATCGAGCCGCGGCGCGCGCATCGGATCGTCGTCGGCGTGGATGAACACGAACTGTTCGATCGTGTGCACCTGCATCACGAACCGCTGCCGGTCGATCGTCATCACGTCGAGAACCTGCCAGCCGAACACGTCGCGGTAGAAGTCGCCGATCCTCGTTCGGCCGGCCTCGTCGAGCTGATCCGCGGGCAAGCTGAGGCCGACGTGATTGAAGCGGGGAGCTCGCGAGAGTTGGAGCGGTTCGAACGTCGTCATTGCTGACTCCTCAGATCGACAGACGAGGAACGACCATGGCCTTCGCCGGCCGCCGGCCTTCGAACAGGTCGACGGTCGCGTCGACAATCCCGTCGAGCGCGATCTCGTCGGGTTCGACCAACGTGTCGAGATCGACGTTTCCCGATGCGAGGAGCTCGAGTGCGCGCTCGAACCCATCGGCGTCGTACACGAAACTTCCGGTGATCTCGAGTTCGTTGAGCAGGATTCGATTCGGGTCGAAACGTGGCGCGCGAATGCCCGCGCCGACGAGCACGAGTCGGCCGCCGCGTCGGAGTTGCGCGAGACCGGCCTCCATGGCCGCCCGATTGCCACTGCATTCGAGCACGACGTCGAACGGCTGATCGACGATGTCGTGCGGCATCACCGGAGTCACGAGGTCGTCGGGCGTGATGACCGTCGCGCCCAGTCGCTCGCACAATGCTCGTCGACCTTCGTGAGGTTCGCTCACGACGATCTCGTTCACGCCGGCAGCACGCAACGCGGCCACGCTGAGGAACCCGATCGGCCCCCCACCGGTGATCAGATACCGCTTCGTCGGATCGGCCCCGCCCGCCCGCGTGATGCCGTGCAGCGACACCGCCATCGGTTCGACCAGGGCGGCATGACGCAGGGCGAGCCCGTCGGGGACGCGGAGCAACTGGGTCGCCGGCAACTTCTTGTAACGAGCGAACGCGCCTTGCCATTCGTCGTCGTCGGCTCCGACCCGGCCCCGCTCCTCGCAGAGCGAGGGTCGACCGTCGATACAGAATCGGCAGCGGCCACAACGCGGTGTCGGACCGCCGACGACCTCGTCGCCGATCTGCCAGTCGGTGACCGCCGCGCCGACCGCGACGACCACGCCGCTGAACTCGTGTCCTTCGATCGAGCCCGGTTTCGCCGCACCGGGCCACTCGACGATGAAGTGGATGTCGCTGCCGCAGATTCCGCAGTGACTGACTTCGATGAGCACGTCGTCCGGCCCGAGACTCGGCGTCGGGCGCTCCTCCACGCGCACGTCCCGGATGCCGTACAGCACCGCCACCGGCATCGTGCTCGCAACGCTCGCAACCTCGTTCGCGGCCCGGTTCGCTTCCTCCACCATCGCCCCGAGCCTCCCGAAACCTGACACGCGTGTCAAGTTCGCGCCCGAATTCGCGTTCTGACGGTCGTACGCGCCCAAGCAGGTGCACGAAATCCAGTCAGAACGCGAAACCGGGGCAAGATTCGCGTTCTGACGGTCGTACGCGCCCAAGCAGGTGCACGAAATCCAGTCAGAACGCGAAATCCGGGGAAATTCGCGTGTCGACGGTGGGGGTGGCGCCGGCGAGGGCCCAGAGGTAGTACATGGTGCAGCCCGGGGCGCCGACCACGGGGTGTTCGCCCGAGCGGATCCGTACGACGTCGCCGTCGCGCACCGTGATGGGCAACTCGCTCAGGTCGACGTGCACACCGAAGCCGTGCGCGGGCTCGAATCGATAGAGATAGAGCTCTTCGTGGTCGTGGGAGTGCGGCGGCCAGCTCGACCAACCGCCCGGCGGGTTGATCGTCTCCCCCACGATCAGCGGCCCCTCGGCCACGTAGGTCCGGACGCGTCGCCGCGTCACGCCGTCGCCACGCCATTCCTCGACGACGCTCGCCGGGTCGATCACCCGAGTCGACGTCGCGAACCCGTCGGCTCGCCGCCACACCACGGTCGCGGCCAGCGCGGCGTCGAGCTCCACGTGTGATCCCGGCGCCAGGATCGCCGACCATCCCGGTCGCTCGAACACATCGTCACGGCCCGCGACGTCGAACTGCATGCCGTCGAGTTCGGCCCGCCCTCGTCCCCGCTCCACCACCAGCCACGCGAACGAGTCGTCGCATCGCACCGCGAGCCGACCGGTCGACCGCGCGCACCCGAGGCGCCCATCGGACGCGTCGAGCAATGCCGTCACGGATTCGCCCGCGACCTCGATCACGTCGCCGAGCGTACCGACGCTCTGTACGTCGATGTTCGCCGGGGCGTAGCGTGCCAGGCATGACTGCCGACATCGTCATCAAAGGCGGGACCATCGTCGACGGCACGGGCGGGCCGGCCTACCAGTCCGACGTCGCGATCGGCAATGGTCGCATCACCGAGATCGGAACCGGCCTGACGGGGGCTCGCGAACTCGACGCTTCCGGCCAGATCGTGAGTCCGGGCTTCGTCGACATCCACACGCACTTCGACGCACAGGTGTTCTGGGATCCGGCGCTCACACCGTCGTCGTTCCACGGCGTTACGTCGGTCATCGCGGGCAACTGCGGCTTTTCCATCGCTCCGGTGTTCGCCGACAACGTCGGGCTGCTCGCTCGCACGTTGCAGCACGTCGAAGACATGAGCCTCGACACGTTGACCGCGGGCGTGCCCTGGGACGAGTTCGAGACCTTTCCGCAGTACCTCGACGCGATCGGTCGGCGCGGCACGGCACTGAACTACGGCTGCTACGTCGGTCACACCGCGGTGCGCATTCACGTCATGGGCGACGAAAGCTACGAGCGCGCTGCAACCGACGACGAGGTCGCGGCGATGCAACAGTTGATCGCTGCCGCGATGGACGGTGGCGCGATCGGCTTCGCCACGAGCGCGTCGCCGACCCACAACGGCGACGGCGGACGGCCGGTTCCGTCGCGCGTTGCCGACCTCGCCGAGCTGCGGTCGTTGCTGTTGCCGGTGCGAGACGCCGGCCGGGGCGTCGTGGCGATGCTGCCGGGCGGCGTGTTCTCGAATCGACAGATGTTCGACCTGCAGCGCGAGATCGGACGCCCCTTCACGTGGACCGCGTTGTTGACCATCAAGGGACTCGACTACCACCTGAAGGTCATGGCCGAACACGACGCCGCTCGAGCCGAAGGGGTGGAGGTCTGGCCGCAGGTGTCGTGTCGACCGCTGGTCTTCCAGATGAACCTCCTCGAGCCGTTCACCTTCAACATGCGGCCGGCCTTCGCCGAACTCATGGACCAACCCCGCGACGTCCGAACGACCGCCTACCGCTCAGCCGAGTGGCGAGCGCGTGCGTGGGCCGACCTCACCGAATCGAAGATCCTGCCACCGAATTGGGACTCGATGGCGGTGGCGGAGTCGGACGCCCATCCGGAGTGGATCGGCACCTCCGTTCGGACGCTCGCGCGCGAGCGCGGCGTCAACGAACTCGAGGCAATGCTCGATCTTGCCCTCGCCGACGACCTCGACACCCGCTTCTCGTCGGTGCTCGCGAACAACGACCCGGACGCGATCGCGTGGTTGCTGCCCCAGGACAATGCCTTGTTCGGACTCGCCGACTCCGGGGCGCACGTCGGCCAACTGTGCGACGCCTGCTTCGCCACCGACCTGCTCGGGAACTGGGTCCGCGACAAGGCGGTCATGCCGCTCGAAAAGGCGATCCGCAAACTCTCGGGCGAACCCGCGTCGGTCTACGGATTGCACGACCGCGGCACCATCGAGGTCGGCAAGGCCGCCGACATCGCCGTGTTCGATTTCGACACGGTGTCACCGGGGGCGGTGCGGAGGATTCACGACTTCCCGGCGAACGGCGAACGCCTGACTGCCGATGCACCGGTCGGCATGACGCACACGTTGGTGAACGGTGTACCGATTCGGGTCGACGGCACCCCCGCTTCCGAGGGTCTCGACGCGCGTCCCGGCGTCCTCCTCGACGGTCGCTGACCATCGATCGCAGCCAACCCGTCACACCCACGCGCCCGAACCCGCGCGCACACGTGACAAGAACGATCGGTCAGTCACCCCCGGCCAACCCGTCACACCCACGCGCTCGAACCCGCGCGCACACGTGACAAGAACGATCCGTCAGTCACCCCCGGCCAACCCGTCACGTCCACGCGCCCGAACCCGCGCGTCCACGTGACAAGAACGAACGGTCAGTCGTCCATCCAGGTGCGGACCATGACGATCGAGTCGGATGGAGCGTCGGGGTCGAGGCGCAGCACGATGCGTTCGGTCCGAGGCGGGTCGCCGCCGACGGTCTCGACGATCGCGACCTCGTCCTTGTCGCGGGGGTCGAGAACGTCGGCGAGTCCGCTCAGTCCCGCGGCCAACACACCGCCGACCGCGCCACGCCGGAAGCGTTCGATCGGCCGTCGGTCGACGATCGGTTCGCCACCGGCAGCGACAGACGGGTCATCGCCCGGTGCTGCATCGATTGCGGTGCCACCGACAGGACCGCCGTCGACGTCCGGCACGACCCACTCGTCACCCATCGGTGGAAGCGTAGGGTCATCGCTCTGTTCGACCAACGCGCCAATCGAGGTGGCCGCAACATGCCAACGCCATGGACCGTCGTGCCTGCCGAAGCGTCCGACATCGAGTCGTGGCTCGACATCGTCGCGTCGGTCGAACCATGGTTCGGCCCGATGCCGGACTTTGGGCACACCCTCGCTCGAGCCGTCGCCCGAGCCGCAGCGCACTGCGTTCGCCACGATGACGCCGTCGTCGGCGGCATGCTGCTCAGTTCGCCTCCGGCCGCCAAGATCGACTGGCTGGCCGTGCGAGCTTCGCATCGACGTTCGGGCGTCGGCACCGCACTCGTCAGCCACGCGCTCACGGCGTTCGCCGATGCCAGGGAGGTCGTGGTCGACACCTTCGGCGAGGATCATCCCGCAGGCCCGCCGGCGCGCCGTTTGTACGAGGGTCTCGGTTTCCGTCCTGATGCCTCGCTGCAGAACAGACCCGAAGGCGGATCCCGACAGCGTTACCGACGGATTCAGGCAGCATGACCGACGACACGGGACTGCAGGGAGTGGACTCGACCGCCGGCCGGTCCGACGTCGTCGATCTCGCCCGCGCCGTCTACGCCCACGCGGGCGCCATGAACATCGATGCGCTGGGCGAGATGTGCGCTGACGACATCGTGATGACGCTTCCGTTCGCTCCGCCAGGTTGGGTAGCGACCCACCGCGGCAAGGAAGCGGTCGTTGCGTTTCAACGCCGCGCGGCCCGATCGTTCGCTTCGTTCACGATGACCGTCGATCGGGTCCTCGCCGCGAACGGCGACACCGCGGTGGTCGAGGCGCAAAGCGTCGGCACCACCCAGAACGGGCGTCGGTACGAGAATCGCTACTGCACGATTCTGGAGTTCGACCGTGCAGGACTCATCGTGCGGTGGACCGAGTACTACGACCCTCGGGCCGTGCTCGACGCATTCGGACCCCGGGACGAGCGATGACCCCCCGTTGGGTCGGTCGAGACTGCGACATCCGTCGACGTCGGTTCAGAGGGCTCGCCACGAGGCGTTCGACGATCGCGATGGGCGATGCGCCTCCCGCACGCTGATTACTCCGCATTCTCGGTGTCCGACGGTGTCGCCACGCTGCGAGCTTGGTCGAACGACGACGCGGCGTTCATCGTGACGGCGAGCACGGACCCGGCCATTCAGCGCTACTCGGCGCCGCACGATCAGCGGGGTCGGCCCGATCCGCCACCAACGATCGCGGACGCGTCGCGCACCATCGCCGGCTTTGCCGAGAACTGGCAGACGGCCAACACGACCGGCGAACTGACCGGCGTCGGATTCGCACTCACCGAAGCCATGACCGACAAGCTGGTCGGGCAATGCGGTATCGACCAGTGGTCCAGCGATGACATCGCGCAGATCGGCTACTGGCTCGCGCCGGACGCCCGCGGCAACGGGTTCGCGACCCGAGCCGTGATCCTCCTGACGAACTGGTTGTTCGAACACGACGCCGCCCGTGTATTCATGACGATCGTCGCCGACAACCAAGCCTCCGTCGCCGTCGCCCGTCGCGCGGGGTTCGTGCACGAGCGGACAGTACGCAATCACGACATCTGGCAAGACCGGCGCCACGACGTCAGTTGGTTCGCAGCCCGGGCGGACGCGTGGAAGCCGACCTGAAGCGGGGCTACCAGTGAGTTGGCGCCGCTGCTGCCAATGTTGCCATCAGCGCGTGGCGATCGAAGCTGAACCCGCCGATCGACGACGAAGTCCCCGAAGATGCGGACTTCAGCGCCGACCACGTCACTACTGAACCAGCGCTCCCCACCCTTCGTCACCGCGCCGCCGCAACCGACATCGCCGCACGAGCAACGCAGCACCGGCATCGCATCGCACGAGAGAGCGAGTCCACTCAGATCGACCCCCCACCACCGGACGGCATCCGCGATCGACAGCGGCCAGACGAGTTCGTCTGCCGTTTCATGTACCCACCGCGACCTGAGCGAGCCGCCATTCACGAAGAGGTCCAAGACCTCTTGCCCAGCCAGAATGTCGGCCTCGTCGCCGAGCATCCGTCGCACCACGGTGAGTTCGTCGATGACGGGAGTCTTGCACCTGCAAAAAGTGGCGGTGCTACATTTCCGCCGTATGGCGAACATCAGTTCGATCTCGATGGAAGCCGGTCGTCTCAGTTGGCAAGGCGACCTGTTCGGTACTGGTGAACCGTTCGGATACGACCGATCGTTCGCGCAACTCCGGCGCACGGCGCTCGCACACCGGTCATGGGTCGACCACTGCCCCGGTTGGCTCCGAGGCGGCGATGACCTGTTTGCCCGGTTGGTCGACGACCTCCCGTGGGAGCGCCACACGGTCACGATGTACGACCGCATCGTCGACGAACCGCGCCTCACGCAGTTCAGGCTCCACGATCACCTCGACCGCTTCCCCGAATTGGCGCATCTCGGCGCGGCCCTCTCGGCCCGATACGAGCGAGACCTGTGTCGTATCGGTGCGGCGCTCTACCGCGACGGCAACGACAGCGTCGCCTGGCACGGCGACCGCTTCGACGCCGCGATGGTCGAACCGATGGTGGCGATCGTCTCGCTCGGTGCTCGCCGCCAGCTGCGGGTCCGTCCCCGTGGCGGCGGCCCGAGCATCGGTTTCGTCCTGCATCCCGGCGACTTGATCGTGCTCGGGGGCACGATCCACCGCTCACACGAGCACAGCGTCCCCAAGACCCGGCGAGCAACCGGAGCGCGGGTCAGCGTGATGTTCCGGGAACCGTCAGCCACCGCAGGCTGACGACCGGCACCTCGGCCTCGAGGGCGAGCGAGCCGACGAGCGGAGCGTCGAGATCCAGGTCGATCACCGACCAGCCCACGCCCGGACGGGTCAGGTATCCCCCCTTCACGCCGACCCCGATCGCCTTGAGATACGCCTCGACGCGAGTCCAGTGTTGGGCGAACGCGTCGGAACGTCGTTCGCTGTCGAACCACCGCCGATGTTCGTCGTTCGTCATCGTCCGCAACGCGAGGCGGTCGAGATGCACTCGTGGGCGCGCCACCTCGAGATCAATTCCGACCCGCACCTCGCTCCACGCGACCGCCGATGCGACCCGGGTGTTGCTCACCGAGCGATACGCAGCGAGTTGCGCGCTCGGGACTTGTTCGAGCAACGAACCCGTGGAGTGTGACCCTCGGACGAGAACCACCGACACGAGCGCGTGGTCGTGCGGCGGTTCGTCCACGTCTTCGGACCCCATGCCACGTCAGTCCCCGTGACGCGGCGTCAGCGGCGAGCGGACGCCCCGGGCCCACGCGTCGAATCGCGTCGCGGTTCCGGGCGACATGAGCCCAACGTCGGGGTGATCGTCGGGCGCGCACCAACGCCACTCCGCGATCTCGCTCGGATCCGCGACGATGTCGCCTTCGCCACGGGCGACGAACAGGTGGACTTCGACGTACTCACCGGGCTCCCACTCCTCGACGAACACGCCGAGCGCGCCCGTCAGCGAGACCTCGAGTCCGAGTTCTTCGCGTGCCTCGCGAACCGCAGCCGCCATCGGTGTCTCGCCGAGATCGACATAGCCGCCGGCGAACTCCCAGCAGCCAGCGAACGGATCGCGGGCGCGGCGTGCCATCAGCACCCGACCATCTCGCTCGAGCGCGACTTCGGCACACGGCGCATTACGACGCAGCTTCCACCGAGGACCGTGGACGACGCAGGTCGGCCAGTCGTCGATCACCGGAGCCGGCGCGCCGCAGTCGTAGCAGTACTCCATCGTTCGACTCAGTGTCCGATGAGGCGTTCGGCGATCGATCGACCGGTCGGCGCTTGGCCGGTCGCTGCCGATTTCTCGTCGATTCGCAACGACGCGTGTTGGAGGTAGCGGGTCGCGATCCAACGCAATGGCTCGATTTCCCAGTTGCGACTGCGATGCCCGACCATCGGTAACAACGCCAGTTCGGAGCCGACTTCGCAGATCTGGTCGGCGAGCACTCGACCACCGAGGTTCGTCGCGGCGACACCCTCGCCCGTGTAGCCGCGGGACGTCGCGATGCCGGTCCGGCGGTCGAAGGTCATCGTGGGCATGAAGTCGCGCGGCACACCGACCGGACCGCCCCATGCGTGCGTGAACCGCACTTCGCCGAGGGTCGGGAACCATTCGCGAACGCTTGCCCGGAGCCGATCGTGCGTGGCGTCGTGACGGTCGAACTCGGGACGGATCTTCGAACCCAGGTGATACGGCGCGCCGCGTCCACCGAACAGAATTCGTCCGTCCTTCGTGCGCGACAGGTAATCGACCGTGAGCGCCGTCGACTGCACGACGGCGCGGTGCGTCCAGTTGATCTCCGACAGTTGGTCGTCGCTCAGCGGTTCGGTCAGCACGATCAGCGAATACAGCGGCAGAATCTGGCGGTGCAGTGGGCGGAGCTGGCTGAGGAAACTCTCGCCCGCGAGCACGACGGCCCGTGACGCCCGAACGTCACCGCGTTCGGTGTGCAAGACCGGCCGCGAACCTTCGCTGAAGCCGGTCGCCGCAGTCCGTTCGACGATCGCCACGCCGCGCTGCTCGAGGACGCGCGCCAGCCCGCGCACCAACCGGCCCGGATGCACGACCGCACTCGCCGACTGGTGCAGACCCCCGACGATCCCGTCGACGTTCAAGAACGCTCGCGCCTCGGTCGCATCGAGGCGACGCCAGTGGTCGCCTCGGCCGATCTTGGCGTACTCCTCCTCGATGTGATGCAACGCTGGTAACTGGTGCTTGCCACGGGCGAGCACGAACTCACCGTCTCGTTGAAAGTGCGCATCGATGTTCTCGTCGTCGCACACCCGACCGATCTCCGCGACCGTGTCGACCATCAGGTCGTGCACGGACGACGCTGCGGCGCGGGAGTACCGCTTCGTGAGCAGACTCGGACCCGCACCGAACCCTGACGTGCACCACGCGCCGTTACGACCCGACGCACCGAAACCCACGATCTCCTTCTCGACCACCGCAATTCGCAACGACGGATCGCGTTGGGACAGGTAGTACGCAGTCCACAACCCGGTGAAGCCGCCACCGAGGATCGCGACATCGACATCGATCGAGCCGTCGAGCGATGCCCGCGGGGTCAGATCGTCGTCACAACTGTCGAGCCAGTACGACACCGCGGCATACGCGCTCATGCTCGGACGCTATGCGTTGGCGGCGAGGCGTTCGAGCGCCGCCTTGACGCGGACCGGATCGGTCATCTTGAACATCGGCGGGAGGCTGTCGATGAGGGTGCGGCCATAGCCCGCGGTCACGAGTCGGCGGTCGAGCACCGCGACGACGCCACGATCGTCGGACGACCGGATGAGTCGGCCGACGCCCTGCGCCAACAACAGCGCAGCGCGCGGCAGGTCGAACGTACGGAACGGGTCGCGACCGAGTGATTCGGCCTCCTCACGCCGGGCCATCGCGAGCGGGTCGTTCGGCCGAGCGAACGGAATCTTGTCGACGAGGACCAGGCTGATCGACGGGCCGGGCACGTCGAGCCCCTGCCACAAACCCAGCGAGCCGACCAAGCAGCTCGTCTCGTCGGCGGTGAACTCCTCCATGAGTCGAGCGCGCGGCAGGTCGTCGGGTGCGAGGACACGCACGTCGGGCAGCGCCTCGCGCAGCGCGTCGCGAAGTTCGCCCGCGGCGCGCAGACTCGTGCACAGGCCGAGCGTGCGGCCGCCGGCCGCGCGCACGAGATCGACCGCTTCGGTGAGCCAGGCCGCCTGGAATTGTTCCTTGCGCGGATCCGGCAGGTGCGCCGCGCAATACAGGATCGCCTGCGACCGGTAGTCGAACGGACTGCCGACGTCGAGCGCCTCGAATCGTTCGGGGTGCTCCGGACGCGCCAGCGCCGGTTCGTCGGTCTCGTGGAAATCGACGACCGATATCCGCGATTCCGCGAGCTCGCGACGCAGGCCGAGCCGCCAAGCGAGTGGATCGAAGTCGGTGCCGAGCGCGAGGGTCGCCGACGTGACGACCGTGGCTGCCTCACTGAACAACGACGAGAACAGCGGCGGCCCGACGTCGATGCGGGCGACCATCAACATCGGTGGGTCGCGCCGCTCGACCCAGATCGCGTCGCGCTCCGGAGTCGCGCCGAGCATGTAGGTGACGTCGTCGCGAGCAGAGCTGATGAGCCGCACGATCCGCTGTTGCTTTAACGCCGCGTCGCCGGCCGCGACAGTCATCGCCGACACCGTCGAACTCAGTGCGGCGAGCTGTTCGGACAGCACGAGCAACGCCGAACGCAGCCCGGCACTGTCGAGGTCGACGCGCTGCTCGTTCGGCTGCTGACGCAGTAACTCGTCCCATCGTCGAGCGCGCTCTGCGAGCGCGATCACCGCGTCGGCCTCGCCACCGCCCTCGCCGGTCAGGAACCCCCGCACCTCGGCCGCGAGTCGTTCGAGACGCCGCGGTCCGAGTTCGACGCCGAACGCGCTCGCGCAGATGTCTTCGAGCATGTGACCCTCGTCGATCACCGCGAGCGCGTGGTCGGGCAGGACCGAACCCGCCGATGCGAGGTGCTGTGCGTACAGCGCGGTGTTGACGACCACCACGTCGGAGGCCGCAGCCTGATCGCGGGCGCGTTCGGCGAAACAGGTATCGCCGTAGTTGCACTTCGCACGCCCGGGACACTCGCGACTGTCCATGCTCAGCGTGTCCCACAACGCGTCGGAGACGGTCGCGTCGAAATCACCCCGATCCCCGGTTTCGGTGACCTCCACCCAGCCGTCGAGCGCGTCGAGAATCGCGTCGTCGGCTCGAATCCCCGCCAACACACCGTCGCGATCGGCGGCGTGTTCGGCCAGGCGAGCGCGACACACGTAGTTGGAGCGTCCCTTCAACTGGGAGAACGAGAACGGACGCTCGAGCGCCGCGAACACACCGCTCAGAAACGGGAGATCCTTGCGACACAGCTGTTCTTGGAGCGCGCGGGTCGCGGTGACGACGACCACTCGCTCGCGTGCCAGTACCGCCGGGACGAGGTAGGCAAGGCTCTTGCCGGTACCGGTACCGGCTTGCACCAGCAGATGTTCGCGACGCGCGAACGCACGGGCGACCGCTTCGGCCATCGCCCGTTGCCCCTCGCGCAGCACGCCACCCGGCAACGCGGCCACGACAGCTGTCAGCACTTCGGAGACCGCGGCCGCGGCGAGGTCAGCGTCGGAGCGGTCGGTCACGACCCGCCACGGTAGGCGCGGGCTGCGACACGTCTATTCTCCCCGCATGGCGAGGATCGAAGTTCCCGAGGGCAGCGACGTCGAGCAGGTCCGCGTGTGGGGCATCCACCCGAAGTTCGGCGCGGCGGTCGCGAACCTCTCGATGGCCGTGTACGGCGACAGCGTGCTCGCGCCTCGCGTACGCGAGGCGGCGCGCATGCGAATCGCCCGCATCAACGATTGCCCCAACTGACTGAGTTTCCGGCTCCCGCAGTTGCGGGAACACGGCGTCGACGAGGATCTCTACGCCAACGTCGAGAACCTCGCCTACGACGGCTACAACGAACAAGAGCGGCTCGCCATCGAATACGCGGAGCGCTTCGCGTACGACCACCAGCGTCTCGACGACGACTTCTGGAGCCGCATGAAGGGCGCGTTCACCGACCAGGAGATCCTCGACCTCACGATCTGCATCGGTTCGTTCATCGCGCTCGGCCGGACCCTCGTCGTACTCGGCATCGACCACGAACACTGAGGTGCCGCGGCGCCCCTGTCGGCGCTATTCGACGACGTCGAACGCGGCCGCGCGGAAGATCGGGGCGCCGAGCGCGATCGCCACGCTCGGGAAGCCTGCGGCCAGCATCTGCGCCTCGCTGCGGCGACCCGCGGCGATTCGGGCGAGCTCGAACGGGCGGAGCGAGACCGTGGTTGCGTCGCCACTCCCCCACACGAACTCACGACTTCCGACGATCATCTGCACCGCCGGCGTCATCGACGACTTGCCGGGCGCCGCGGTGATCGCGATCCAAGTCGAGCCGATGTCGACCGCGTCCGAGTCCTGCGCGCCGGGCACACCCAAGGCGTGACGAAGGTCGTGTTCGTGGGTCACGGCGTCGGCGACCACCTGGCCGCTGACCGTCGTGGGCACGACGCCAACGATCGCGTCGAACGCGTCGGCGTTGGCACGCCACTCGTCGCACAGTTCGGCGATCGACCGGCCCCGGCGGGCCTCGACCTGCGCCGCGGTCCACGCGTCGGAGGCGGCGCCGTCGATGTTGCCGTTCACGACGTCGGTCGACACGCCGACCAGGTGGGCCAGCGTGTCACCCGCCGTCCAGAGCGGCGTCAGGGGGCACGGTGCGTCGCGATCAGCCCCCGCGACGAACTCGCACACGCGGTCGCGCACGCCCCGATAGGCGGTGACGTGGGCATCCGGTAATGCGAAATGGGTTGTCGGGTCGGTGCTGTCGGTCATGTCGTCGCTCCTGGTTCGGACAGTCTTCGTAGCGAAGCGGGCGTTGCGATCACTGCGAGAATTGCCGCCCACACCGCGCCTCCGGTGATCAACGTCCGGATCGACCACTCCGCCACCGGACCCCAGATGATGGCCGCGATGCCGACCGCGCCACCAAACCCCATGATCCACAACGCGATCACCCGCGCCCGGACATCTTCGGTGATGTTCTGCTGCATCACGGTCGACAACGACGTGATGGTCACGAAGTAGGCGTATCCGAGCAGTCCGGCGACGGGATACGCCAGCCAATCGGTACGGATCTGGGCGAACAACAGCAGGAAGCCCGCGAAGAAGACCAGACCCGGTCGGATCAGCGCGGCCTTGTCACGCTGCGCGAAGACCGAACCGACGCTCATCGCACCGGCCGCGGCACCGAAACCGAACACCGCGTACAGCACGCCGTAGGGCTCCGACTTCGGGTCGATTCCGAACGAGCGTGCCGCGTGCGTCGGCATGAACGAGATGAAGTTCAACGACAGGAACGACAGCGTCCAGAGAATGAACAGGATCCGTCGCAACAGGGGGTCGTTCCACGCGATGCGGAATCCGCTGACGAAGCGATCCCATACCCCTCCGTCGAACTTCGCTCCCGCTCGACGTGGGTAGCGGGCTCGCAACAACCCGTAGATCGCGAACAGGTAGGTCGCGGCGTTCAGCGCGAAGACGGCCGACGCTCCGGCGTTCGAGTCGGTCGACGCGTACAACAGCTGGCCGATCACCGGTCCGATGACGCGGCTCATGTTCATCTGGAACGAGAAGAGCGAGATCGCGCCGGGCAGGTCTTCCTTCGGCACGAGCGACGGTGAGATCGCCGACATCCCCGGGCCGCCCATCGCGTTGGCGAGTCCGATCCCGAGCATGCACGCGAGGATCGGCGCGGCGACCGGCTCGTCGGTCGCGACGAGCACCGCGAGCACCAGCGAGCCGCCGAGTTGCAGACACTGCATGGTCACGAGGTAGCGCCGCCGGTCGACCGTGTCGGCGATCGCGCCGGCGATCATCGAGAGGAACACCAACGGCCCGAGTTGCACGAACTCCTTGAGCCCGAGCAGTTGGGCGTCGTCGAAGTTCTTCTGCAGATACGCGCCGATGATGACGTTCTGCATCCAGGTACCGACGTTCGAGGCGAACAGCCCTCCCCAGAAGATCCGAAAGTCGCGGTGACGAAGTGCCGCCCGGGCGGTGCCGGGCTGAATCGCGACGTCGCCCTCTTCGAGCGCCTCGGAGATCTGCTCGACCGAGAGCTCTCCGGTGCGGTGGGCGTCCATCCTCGGCGAACCTACCGACATGCCGAGCGATCACCGGAACGGATTGCCGTGTTCGACCCGCGCCCATGACCGATGATGATGGAATGACGTGGGGTTACCGTCCTCCGACTGCCAAGGGTTTCGACGTACCGACCCCCGACGACGCCGCGAAGCCGCACGAGGTGAGGACGGCGAACCCCTCCCCGCCGACTGCTCGACCGGCGCACGAACCGACGCGAGAACCGACGCCGGCCGGCGCCGCCGATCCGAACCCGGTTCGGACCCCGACGCCGCCCCCGCCCGTCGCTCCGATGCCCATGACTCGACCGCGCCGAACGCGCACGGGTCCCACCAGCGGTACGCGCGTCGACATTCGCAGGAGTTTTCTGACCTCCAAGGCCTTGTGGTTCCTGCCCGTCGCGGTCATTTCACTCATGGTCGTCGCGACGAGGCCTCAGAACGAACCCGAACCAACCTTCCCGACGTTCGACCTCGTCGACCTCACGTTCGGATCGCTCCCTCGTCCCGAATTTCCCGTGTCGACGGCGGCCTCGGCGTCGAGCGTTCCCACGACCGCGACGAACAACACCCACCTCGCCCTGGGCGAGTACCGCGATGTCGAGAGCTTTGCGATCACGGTCGTCGACTTCGTGCCGGACGCGACCACCGTGGTCGCAGACGCGAACTTCTTGAACGAGCCCGCCCCGGCCGGACATCGCTACGTCATCGTTTCGGTCGAGGCCGAGAATCAGACCTTGGTCGAAGCGACGTGGTGGGTCGAGATGTTGGTCGAAGTCCGCGACGGCACGGGTGCGACCTATCCGAGCTTCCAGGGACCGGTTGCACCGGACCCCCTGTCGTTCGATCCGGTCCAGCCGGGTGCCGTCGACCTGGGCAACCTCGTCTTCACGGTTCCCGACGACGTCGTCGACCTCGAGTTCGTCGTTCGACCTGACTTCGGCCTCGACGAGATCGTCTGGCAACTCACGTCCTGACGGGAGAGTCGCCGATGATGCCGTCGGCCTTCAGGGCTCCGAGCCGTTCGGCGGTGAGCCCCAGTTCACCGCGGAGAATCTCGTCGTTGTGTTCGCCGAGTAGCGGAGCCGGTCGTCGCCACACGGGCTTCGGGCCGCCCGAGAGCTGCAGCGGCCACGTCGGGAACTGTTGGGTGCCGACGACCTCGTGGGTGAGTGTCTCGAAGAAGCTCCGGGCGCGCAGTTGCGGATCGTCGAGCGTCGCGTAACCCGGAACCACCGCCAGCGCCGGCACGCCCTCGCGCAAGAGGTCGGCCTCTGCTTGTTGCGGTGTCCGCGTCGCGCACCACGCGGCGCGATCGTCGGAGCCCAGTGGGTCACGAGCTTCGTCGATCGAGATCCACTGGTCGTTGCCCGCGCACCGATAGACACCGCGAGCGCCGCGCCGCCCGCCGACGTCGCCGGTCCGCTGGTACCGGATCACCTGATCGGCGGTCGTGGCCACGGCCACGTCGACCATCGCAACTTCGACGAGTTGGCCTTCGCCGGTTCGCCGTCGGTGTTCGAGCGCGGCGACGACAGCCAACGCCGCGTGCGCGCCGACCATCGGATCGACGACCCCACCCGCGATGATCGGCGGACCGCCCTCGTAACCGGTCGACCACGCCATGCCCGAGAGTTGTTCCATCGTCTGCGCGAAACCGGGTCGGTCGCGCCACGGACCGTCGAGCCCGAACGCGGGGAGGCGCAGCAGGATCACGTCGGGATTGAGCTCACGGATCGCGTCGGGGTCGAGCCCGAACCCCTCCATGACGTGCGGAGTGAAGTTCTCGGTCACGACATCGGCGGTCGCGATCAGACGACGCGCGAGCTCGAGCCCATCGGGGCGAGTGAGGTCGAGGGTGATCCCGCGTTTGTCGAGATTCGACGCGTGGTAGAGCGGCGAGCACTCGAGCGCGTCCAGCTGTCCGTGACGCGTGGTCCCGGCCATCCGCATGCCGTCGGGGCGTTGGATCGCCTCGATCTTGATGACATCGGCACCCATCGCGGCGAGCCAGGCCGACGCGAAGGGTCCGGCCCAGAACGCGGTGAAATCGACGACCCGGAGCCCCTCGAGTGGCCGGTCGCCGACCGTCGCACCGTCGAGCCGCGGCCGAAGTGCCCACGGCTCCGCGCGGTGCGCATCGCCGAGCGTCGGCGCCGGTGACTGCGCTCGATCGTCGATTGAATGAAACCGAAACGGCGCACGGGGTCGCACGAAGTCGTGACCCGGTTGAGGTACGAACACCCGTCGTTCTCGCAGATGGTCGAACTCCAAGAGCACCCGGCCGTTGCCGACCACGGCGACCGGCACGCGGTGATCGATGCACGCCTGCTCGACCTCCGCCGCGGTGTGCGATCGCGTCCACGCGTGCAAGGCCTCGTGGACGTCGGTCGCGCGCATGAACCGACCGAGCATCGTGTGCAACTCCGCATCATCGGCGAGGTCGTCGCGGCCCGCCGCTGACAGGAGCCCCTTCCACTGCGCGACGGTGTTGGTCGTGATCCCCGCGAAGTTGCCGTCGGCGCAAGGTTCATTGCCGGGGATCATCACGAACCGGAACGCGGCCGGCTTTCCGTCGGGGAAGTTCGCGAACAACGTCGGCATCGTGACCATCGTCAGCTGCATCGCTTCGAGCTTCGACACGTCGATGGTCTCGGGGCGTCCGCTCGTCGCGGCGCGACGCCACACCGTCGCGGCCGCAAGCGCCGCGAACACTCCGGCGACGTACTCGCCGATCTCGCCGGCCACCGTGAGGGGCGCGTCGGTCATGTGACCGTGCGCGGCGAGTGCACCACTGCGCGCTTGCAACACCGCTTCGGGGATGCGAAGCGCGTTCAGGTGGGCGTCGGGTCCGGCGGTTCCGAACTCGGAGATCGCCACCGTGACCAGACCGAGCGACTCGAGGGAGTCGTCTTGGATCACCACATCGGCGTGGCGCTCCCAAGGCTCGACGTCGACCGTGACCGATCGCTGCGAGGTCCGCAGATACGCCCAGTGATCGCCGCCGAGCCCGTCGTCGCGAGTCGGGTCACCGGTCGCGGGTTCGACGCGCACCACATCAGCACCGAGATCGGCGAGCAACTTGGCGCAGTAGGCGCCGGCGAGCGAGGTCGACCGATCGAGTACTCGCAGGTCGTCGTAGATCACGCGCTGCAGCCTGACACAACCACGAACACGACCGGTAGCACGCGCCGTCCGACCGCGTGTCGACAGCGCCGAACCACCCTGCGGGCGCGCGCACTGTTCGTATCTCGGCATCGAGGCGTTTCAGGCGGCTTGGGTGTGGCCGGGTGGGTGGAGTTTGCGTTTGCCGGTGGCGGGGTTGGCGGGGCCGAGGGTCCAGCCGTTGGTTTTGCGTTGGTGGTCGAGGGGGCAGATGTAGTCGAGGTTCGACAGGGCGGTGGGGCCGTGGGCGGCGTGATCGTCGCGGTGGTCGATCTCGAGGTACCCGTACGCGCCGCAGTTTTCGACCACGCATTCGTGTCCGCCGACGATCAGCGCGGTCCGCAGGTGCGCGTTGATATGGCGTCCGAAGTGAGCAACGGTCTTGATGTCGCGTCCGTGTTGGATGACGGCAGTCAAGAACGCGTTCCCGAGCAGGGACCGGACCCACTCGACACTGACCTCGCCGACACCCGCGATCTCGCAGCGTTCGCCGGGGAGCACGTCACCCCGAACGATCGCCGCGAAATCGATCAGCACATGCACGGTCGCGTTCGGCGCGATCGACCCCGCCCGAGCGGACCGTCTCGCTTCGGTGTCGGTGGTCCTACTGGTGGTGGTGAGGAATGCTTCGGTGAGCGCGTCGGCGGCGTAACGATCGTGGGGTTCTTGGTCCGCGCCTTTACGGCCACGGAACGCACGTTGTACGTAGTCGTCGACCATCACGCGGATGGGCCCGCCGATCTCGGGTGGGAGCGCGAACCGGCCCGCGATCATCCCGTCGGGGTCTTTCCAGATCCGCAAGAACCGGGCTGCCCGCTGCCGTCGCGACCGTTCGGGGCCGGACTCGATCTTGGCCCGCTCGGCCCGACACGCATCCTCGAGCGCTTTCGTGCCGCTTCGCGCAGCCGCCAACAACGAGGATTCGGCGCCGGGTACGAGTTTCGTGGTGTCGGCGATCAGGCTCGCTTCTTTCGGGGTCAACTCCCCCGCCCGCACCGCACGATCGAGCGGGTCGGATACAGCGAGTTTCTGGCCGGTCGCGATCAGGCCCTTGGCCTCCCCCGCGCTCGACCGTAACGCCTTCGCGCACGTCGCGGTCGCGTCGCGATCACCGGATCGGCCTGCGCCTTCGGTCGCCGCGACGCGTTCGGCGGTCTTCGCGATCAGACCATCGGTCAAACGGCGGATGCGACCCAACCGGTCCAACAAGACCACCGAACTGTCGCGATCCAACCCTGCGGGATCGAACCCGCAAGCCAGTTCACGCAACGTGGACTCGGCCTGATCGACCGTCGCGAACATCTCGAACATCAGTTCGTATCATAGCCGCCCGCTCCGACACCAACCAAACAAAACCCCAACAAAATCAGAGAGATTTCTGCGTAAAGCGGTAGATGCGACGCTGCCGAATCCGACGGTGGCTGCGCAGCCAGCTCGTCGACGTCAGCTCGCCTCGGGCACGAACATCGGGACGATCACCTCGCGACCGGGGACCGTCGGGACTCGCAGCGGACGGAACTCGACGACCATCGGCAGGTCGGCGCGCAATGTCGCGGGATCGACGTCGGGAACGATCGTGCACAGCCGAACCGCCGGATCCTCGTTCAACGCGACGAGGGCGGTCACGAACGGGACCATGTCGGCGAACGCGGGAAGGAACGGTCGCCGCACGATCACCCACGAGAACAACGTTGCACCACCCGACACCGACCGCCAGGTGAGTGGTCCGCCGCAGGTCGCGCACGAGTCCGAGGGATACCAGACGAGTCGAGCGCAGCGGTCGCAACCGGTGACGTGAAGTTCACTCCGAAGGGCGGCGGCGAAGAACGGCGCCACGATCGGATCCTCGATATCGGGGAGCGGAAAGTCGTCGCGTTCGATCGCCATCAGCGATCACGCCCCAGCACGAGCGTGCTCGCCATATGCCCGGTGTAGCCGCCGTACACCGCGATCTCGCACGCACCGACTTGGGCGTCGGCGGCGCCGCGCAGCTGCTTGACGCACTCGACCACGTGGGCGATGCCGAGTACGTAGGCGTGTGAGAGCAGGCCACCGTGTGGGTTGTAGGGAATGCGCCCGCCATCGACGCGCAGGTCGCCCGCGGCCGCGAGGTCGCCGGCCTCGCCCTTCGCGCAGAAGCCCATGTCCTCGATCTGCATCAACGACACGACGGTGAACGGGTCGTAACACGTGAGGACGTCGACGTCGCTCGGTTCGACGCCGGCCATGGACCATGCGGCCGGCGCGCTGAAGACCTGCGGCGTGCTCGTGAAGTCACGTTGTTGCGACCAGTGGGTTCCGGTTCCCGAATAGCCCTCACCGATGCCCAGCACGACCGCGACGTCGGCGCGCAGATCGCGAGCGCGTTCGCGACTCGTGACCACGTAGGCCGCGCCGCCGTCGGAGATCGGACACGAATCGTAGAGACACAACGGATCGGCCAACATCGGCGCGGCGAGATAATCGTCGAGGGTCATCGGCTTGTCGCGGAACACCGCGCTGGTCGACCGATTGGCGTGTTCGCGCAACGTCACCGCGAGTGCGCCGAACTGCTCGCGCGTCGCACCGAACTCGAGCATGTACCGCCGCATGATCGTCGCGAAGTAGATCGGCTGCGGGAACCAGCCGAACGGGACCTCGAGGTTCTGTTTCAAACTCTGTTGGGCGTGCACCTCGCCTGGCCCACCCGTCATTTCCGCGCGTTGGGTCGCCCACGCGACCGGGAACACGTTGAGGATGTGGGTGGCTTCGCCCGCCGCGATCGCCTGCGCGGCGAGAAACGGCAACGTCCCGGCCCACGCCATCCCCCCACCCCACGGGGTCGACCACAAGTCGTGGCTCGTCCCGAAGTGCGCATGGAACTCGGCCGGGCCGAATCCGCCGAAGGCGCCCGAGTAGGCGAGCCCGTCGATGTCGGCGGGGGTCAGCCCTGCGTCGGCGATCGCTCGCTCGGCCGCTTCGGCACCGATCTCGGTCGCGGTGCGACCGCTCGCCTTGGTGTAGTCCGTCTCGCCGATACCGACGATCGCGACCTGCTCGCTGATGTCGTCGAGCTCGACGGCGTGTCCCCAATCCGGCGTGGTCATGCGAGCTGCGACGGTATCGCCCGATCTGACGCCCCGTCAGGTCCGGCGATACCGTCGGGCGATGTCCGAATCGACCGAGCTCGTGCGATCGACACCCAAGATCGACCTCATGTTGGGGTTTCCGATTGACGACCGCCGAGCGCACTACGAGTTCATGAAACCGCTCCTGCACGACAAGGAGTCGGCCGAGGACTTCGAGTTCCCGGCGCAGTACATGTTCAAACGGCCGCCGCACTTCGAGGAAAAGCCCGACAAGGTCGAGCACCTCGTCGAACTGATGGATCAGCACGGAATCGCCAAGGGAATGGTCGGAACCAACCGGACCGGCGATCTCGGTCATCAGGCGATCAGCCGTCATCCCGATCGTTTCTTCGGTTCGTTCGAGGTCAACCCGAACGCCGGCATGGACGGTGTACGGGCGCTGGTACGCGCCGTCGAAGAACTCGGCGTGAAGTCGGCAACCGCGTTCCCGGCGGGCATGAACCCGCAGGTCCCGATCAACGACAAGAAGTTCTTCCCGATCTACGCGAAGTGCGTTGAGCTCGACATCCCGATCTGTGTGTGCGCGGGCGTGCCCGGGCCTCGGCTGCCGTTCGCCCCCCAGTACGTCGGGCTCATCGACGAGGTGTGCTGGTACTTCCCCGAGCTGAAGTTCGTGACCCGTCACGGCTGCGAGCCGTGGGCCGACCTCGCAGTGAAGCTGCTTTTGAAGTGGCCGAACCTCTACTACTCGACGTCTGCGTTCGCGCCGCGCTACTACCCCGCCGACATCGTGAAGTACGCGAACACGCGGGGCGCCGACAAGGTGATGTACGCGGGGTACTTCCCGATGGGGCTGTCACTCGATCGCATCATGGACGAGTTGCCGAGCGTCGCATTCCGCGACCACGTCTGGCCGAAGTTCCTGCACGAGAACGCGCGAAAGGTGTTCAAGCTCGATGACTGAGACCACGGCCTACTTCGACGCCTGGCAAGGTGGCGTCGTCGACCTCATGATGGGGATCCCGGCGACCGCAGCCGAACGCAAGGAACAGCACTACGACAAGTTCGCGAGCCAGATCCTCGACAAGGAAGCCCGCGAGCAGTTCACGTTTCCCGCGCAGTACATGTTCAAGGACATCCCGAACTACGACGAGATCGACGACCCCATCGAGTTGCTCGTCACAGAGATGGATCGATTCAAGATCACCCACGGGATGATCAACGTCGCGACGAACGAGAAGGCTCGGCGCGCGGTTCGCGAACATCCCGACCGCTTCATTGCCTCGTGGGACGTCGACCCGAACGAAGGCATGGACGCGCTCCGCAAGTTGGAGACCGGCGTGCGCGACTTCGGCGTTCGCTCCGCGCAGGTGTTTCCCGCCGGGCTGACGCCGCAAGTGCCGATCAACGACAAGAAGATGTACCCGCTGTACGCGAAGTGCGTCGAGCTCGATATTCCGACTTTTGTCAACGCGGGGGTTCCCGGACCGCGGGTACCGATGATGTGTCAGCACGTCGAGCACATCGACGAAGTCTGCTGGTTCTTCCCCGAGTTGAAGTTCGTGATGCGCCACGGCGCCGAGCCGTGGACCGCCCTCGCGGTCAAGTTGATGCTGAAGTGGCCGAACCTCTACTACTCCACATCGGCGTTCGCGCCGAAGCACTACCCCGCCGACATCGTGCACTTCGCGAACACCCGCGGTGCCGACAAGATCATCTACAGCGGCTACTACCCGATGGGCTTGTCGCTCGAACGCATCTTCTCGGAGATGCCGAAGGTCGGCTTCCGCGATCACGTCTGGCCCAAGTTCCTCCGCGACAACGCGCGTGCACTGTTCGGGATGGAGGCGTCGTGAACGACCAGGTACGCGGCGGCGACCGGAGGAGCCCGAAGGGTCCGCAGGAAGCTCGCAGGAGCGGCGAGCCCGCGAGCGCGACCCGACAACGCGGGATGGAGGCGTCGTGAACTGGCAACCGTCGGGTAACGCAGCGTTCGATGCGGCGCGGGCCGGTGGTGTCATCGATACCGCCGTCGGATTCCCCAAGTCGAAAGAGGAGATGTTCGGCTTCTACGAGTTCATCCGGAAGCAGACGATGGACGCGCAGTCGCGCCAGGGCGAGGGTGGGCTGAAGTTCCCGGCCGGCTACATGTTCAAGGACGTCCCCGAGTGGGAGGCCGACGAACTCGACGACCCGGTCCGTTTCATGCTCGCACTCATGGATGCGCACGGCCTGTCGCACATCGTCACCGGCGGTCTCGCCGCCGACGAGGCGCGGGCGCTGCGTGAACATCCCGATCGGTTCTCGGCCTCGGTCACGGTCGACCCGAACGAAGGGATGGAGGCGCTGCGCAAGATGGAGTCGGCCCGCGAGCGCCTCGGCGACCAGTTGAAGCTGGTGCACTGCTTCCCCGCCGGGCTCTACCCGCAGGTCGCGTTGAACGACAAGAAGTTCTATCCGATCTACATGAAGTGCATCGAGCTCGACCTGCCGTTCTGTTCGACGGTCGGCGTCCCGGGGCCGCGGATTCGGATGGAGCCCCAACTCGTCGAGCACCTCGACGAGATCTGTTGGTTCTTCCCGCAGTTGACGTTCGTGACCCGTCACGGCTGCGAACCGTGGACCGCCCTCGCGGTGAAGTTGATGTTGAAGTGGCCGAATCTCTACTACTCGACGACTGCGTTCGCGCCGAAGCACTACCCGGTCGACATCATCAACTACGCGAACACCCGCGGTGCCGACAAGATCATCTTCTCCGGCTATTTCCCCGCTGGACTCTCCTACGAGCGCCAGTTCGAGGAACTACCGAACGTCGCCTTCCGCGATCACGTCTGGCCCAAGTTTCTCCGCGAGAACGCCCAACGCGTCTTCAAGCTCCCCTGACCGACGCCCTCGCACCGAACTCGTCGCGCACGAGCGCCGAAATCCGCGCGCGGAGGTGACAAGTTCGAGCAGACGACGGCACGCACCGAACTCGTCACGCACGAGCGCCGAAATCCGCGCGCGGAGGTGACAAGTTCGAGCAGACGACGGCACGCACCGAACTTGTTACGCACGCGCGCCGAAATCCGCGCGCCAAGGTGACAAGTTCGAGGGGGCGCCGCGAGACTCGGCGGTATGAGTGAACGGAAAGGGCCGCTCGTCGGCATCAGGGTGCTCGAACTGCCGAACATCGGACCGTTGCAGCACGCCGGGACGATTCTCGCCGATCTCGGCGCCGAGGTACTTCGCCTCGATCGCAAGGTCCACGTCGACAACAACAGTGGAATCCAGGGCCCGTACAACCCGATGTCGGTGCTCGACCGTGGTCGCCGCTCCGCCGGCATCGATCTGAAGCACCCCGACGCCGCCGCCCTCGTCGGTCGTCTCGCCGAACAGGCCGACGTGATGATCGAGGGCTTCCGACCCGGTGTCGCGGAACGACTCGGCGTCGGCCCCGACGCGATGCTCGCCCGAAACCCCCGCTTGGTGTACGGCAGGATGACCGGCTGGGGTCAGACCGGTCCGCTCGCCAACGACGTCGGCCACGACATCAACTACATCTCGCTCGCGGGCGTCCTGTCGCACGTCGGTGCCCAGGGTGGGCCGCCGATTCCGCCGCTCAACCTGATCGGCGACTTCGGCGGCGGTTCGATGTTGCTCGTCGTCGGCGTGCTCGCGGCGCTCGTCGAGCGCAGCATCAGCGGCGAGGGTCAGGTCGTCGACGCGGCGATGGTCGACGGGAGCGCGCTGCTCATGTCGATCTTCATCGCGATCGACTCGGTCGGCTTCTGGGGCCCGCGCGGCACGAACCTCCTCGACGGTGG
>SXGT01910817.1_pt1 | contig 36758 bp, 32 predicted proteins | sample 3176221 | NCBI WGS metagenome assembly SXGT01 (sample SAMN11356862, study PRJNA531348) | freshwater metagenome | isolation source: freshwater sample F1-120 | place: China: Fuxian Lake, Yuxi | collected 2017-12-25 | reverse complement strand
CTCGACGTCGCCCTCCAGCACAACCCCTCCCGGCTCATCGACCTCGCCACCCTCACCGGAGCCTGCGTCATCGCCCTCGGCAACGACGTGGCTGGCCTGATGACCAACAACCAGCCCTGGTGCGACGCCGTCAGCCAGGCAGCCGACTCCGCCGGTGAACAAGTCTGGCAGCTCCCCATGTTCGCGGAATACGGCGAGCAAATCAAAAGCGAAGTCGCCGACATCAAAAACGTCGGCGCCGGCCGCTGGGGAGGCGCCATCACCGCCGGCAAGTTCCTGGAAGAATTCGTCGCCGGCAAACCCTGGGTCCACATGGATATCGCTGGCCCCGCTTTCCTCGACACCGCGAAACCGTTTCTGGATGCGGGAGGGAGTGGGGCGTATGTGAGGACGCTGGTGGAAGTGGCGCGGCAAGGCGGAATCGGAGTAGAATAGACCTGGAGGATCTCCATGACCACGTTATTGCAACAGGCATTTACCGAAGCCGCCAAGCGTTCCACTCAGGAGCAAGATTTGCTCGCTTCGCGTCTCTTGGCGGAGCTCGCCGCCGAGGACGCGTTCGATCAAACCATCGCCGGCTCGGGGGATAAGTTAGGCCGCCTGGCGCGAGAAGCCATCGAAGAACACCGTGCCGGAAAGACAGAAGCGCTGGACCCGGAGCGGCTATGAAGTCCCGCACGACCCGGCAGTTCCGCGAGCTGTTCGCCCGCTTGCCGGCTCACGTTCAGCAGCAGGCACGGGAGGCCTACCGGCTATTTCAAGCGGACCCGCACCATCCGGGGCTGCACTTCAAGAAGGTCAATGACGACCCGCTTACGTTCTCGGTGCGTGTGGGCATCAGCTACCGCGCCGTCGCCGCACTCGATGGCGACACGCTGGCCTGGTTCTGGATTGGCTTGCACGCGGACTATGACAAGCTACTGCGATCGAGATGAAACATGGGCGAACATCGAGGCGTGGCGGAGCCGTACATCATTTTGGGGGAGTGCGTCGGCGAGGCGATCTATGACTCGCCTGAGGATGGCGACAAGGCCAAGGGCGCACATCCTAAGATTTCGCCGCTTGCGCCAAAGGACGCTCGCCCGGACAAGGAGCCTGATTCCAATTAGCGTCGCGAGATCATTCCACCAGCCTTACCGCATGCCCTTCCACCTGCGTCGGCGGTTCCAGCTTGTCCAGCAGCCGGTGCATGACGGACTCGGGGACGGCGGTGGGGCGGTTGCGGTTTTGAGCCAGGAGTTGGGGGAGCGGAGGTTCGAGATATGCGACTTCGATCCGGGCCCCGTAGTCGGCGCAGAGGTTGATCCATTTGACTCTTGTTTGCCGGACGGTGTTGGTGGCGTTCAGGGCGAAGTCCCGCCCGGCGCGGAGGTGTTCGCGGCAGGCTTCCCGCGCGAGTTGGGCGATGCGGCCTTGGTTTTCGGTCGGATCCACGCCGTGCGCTTCGCGGAGGTCGTCGAGCGAGACGACCGGCAGCCCTTCACGGTTCTGGGCGAGCCAGCGGTTTTTGCCCGCGCCCGGCAGGCCGCAGACAAGCGTCATCGTGCAGCGGTAATCTTCCTGCGGAGTGTAGTAGAGGCTCGACAGCGAGTCGCGAAAGAACAGGAACCGGGCCTGGTCGTTGGCGAACGGATAAGGCTGACGGAAGCAGTTGTTTTCCTCCGCGACCCCTTGGTAAAAGTGCAGGTTCTCCTCCGGCCGAGTGTTTTCGCGGGTCAGACGGCCGCGGGTGTCCGCCAGGGCGAACAGAAATAGCAGCGGCTGGTTGGTGAGCCAGGAAAGGGAGATGACTTCGCGGGCCGGGTCTTCTTTCTCCAGCACGAACGCCGGACGGCCGTGGTAGCGTACAAGGGCGGCAATCTCCTCCCGTTGCTCGAGGCCGCAGCCCAAATCTCGCAAGACTGAGCGGGCGATTTCCATTCCTCTTAGCGCGTGCTTTGGGGAACGGAGCCGACCTGTCTCCGGATCGGGCTGCGTTGTGGCTGGCTTACCCGAATCGTGAAACAGGGCGGTGAAGAGAAGCGCGAGTTGCGAGTCGCGGCTGAGCTGCGGCCACTCTGGGAGAGCCTCGAGTTGCGCCGCCACCAGCCGCGTGTGGGTCCAGACATCGCCTTCCGCGTGCCACGCGGCGTCCTGCTGGCAAGCCGCCATCGCGCGGGCCCAAGGCTCGGACTCAGCCCACACCAGAATCTCATCATTACTCGCGGCGTGTATTTCTTCCCAGGCAATCATGACCAGATATCGACTCCTTCCCGCAACTGGTTCGGCACCATGGCCTGCTGCTGCCAGTGCTCGCTCTGCTTAACCCGCTCGGTGAACTCCGGCCGCACGAGCTTGGCCCGCGCGGTCACCTGGCCGCTGGCTTCGGTCCGCACGTACAGCCCTTCCATGAGCGAATCACCGACGCACGTGAGCGGATTTTCGAAAACGCTGGCGAACCGCGATGGGCCAATCAGCTTTTGAAGATCGCCTTCCGCTGCCGGGCCGCGATGCAGGACTGGAACGGTGCACAGGTTCGTCCCTTCCAGCATTTCCAGGCGTTGCTTGAGGTCCAAAAACGCGGCGGCTTGTTTGTCGTAGATATCGAACTCGAAAAAGTAATGGTCGAGCTGAAGATAATGCACCGAATGCTTCGCATAGAGCCATTCGCCGAACAGGATGAACCGGTCCGCGAGCAGCGACTCCAGCACGGGGCGCTTGACGCTCGTCCATTGCTTGAATAGGTCGTACTGCGGATGCATGCCGCTGGTGATCTCATGCCCGCGGCATTGCAGCACCATCCGCCCGGCAGCCGTGAAGTGCAGGCCGACGTTGGTGCCGTCGAGCTTCTCCTCGACTACCAATGACTCGTCGGCGATCAGCCTCGCCGACTCCTCCTGCCCAAGATGCTTATCGTCGTCGGTGCCGCTGGAGCCGAACAAATGGGGCGTCCGCGGGTACTTGATGAAATCGTCGCGTGAGGCACCCATGGCTGGACTCTTGGAAAGCAACTAAATGCGACTTTGGCGCAGTCTAATCGAAAACGTAGTTCTGACGGAAATGCCATCCAAATACCGACAATTGAGGGGAGAATAGGTTCGGCTCCTCGCTGGAGTCCATCTTCAGGCAGTACCAAGAGCCGCCTGAAGGCGGGACTCCAACTTTCTGGCCTGCGCCAAGCGGAAAAGAATCTTTTAGCCATAGTGAATAAATAGCCACTATCGAGCATCTAAGAGATGCGGCGCTTGCGCGCCTGGCCGGTTCAGCCGGTCCGTTGGCTCTTTGGCAATCCGGTCGTTAGGGAAGGAAACACGCCCCTGGGTGGCCGGATGATTGTGTAACTGTGACTGAGAAACAGCTTATAAAAACGCTGATACATCCCCCGGAATAATGGGGGATGGGGCGTATCAAGAAATCCGGCGGTGGCGCGGGTGTATTGGGTGGCCGGGGGGCACAAGTCGCAACAGCATCAGAGTTTGCGTGCGGACTCCTGATACACAGGGTATCAAAACACGTCCGCGAAACCCGGTATCAAAACCGCTCCTTGGGCCGCTAATAGGGGAATGCGGTCCTGGCAGTCGATCGGGGAAGTTAAGGGCGCGCTAAACGCCGCCTGTACGTAGTCCCAGAGGGCTGGTCAAATCAGGGGATGACCACGGATTTGTTGCCGCCGCCGACCGCTTCGCCTGGCACGATGCTGCCGCAGATTGGTTCCCCCGGCCGTGGGATTGATTACGAGTTGTTCCTCGACTGCGTGCATTGCGGCCTGTGCACCGCGTCGTGCCCGACGTATGTGGAGACGGGGAACGAGAACGACAGTCCCCGCGGACGCATTTATTTGATGCGGGCAGTGACCGATGGGCGGCTGGAGCTGAACAAGGAAGTGACGCGGCATTTGGAGCTGTGCCTCGACTGCCGGGCGTGCGAGACGGCGTGCCCCAGCGGCGTGCAGTATGGCAAGCTGATCGAGCCGTTCCGCGTGAACATGGAGCAGGACGCGATGGCGGCGGGAACAAAACGGCCGAAAACGAGCGACTGGTTCCACAAGTACATCTTGTTCGGGCTGTTCCCGTATCCGGACAAGCTCCGCAAGTCGCTGATCCCGGCCCGCATCGCCCAGATGCTCGGCTTGGAGAGGCTACTCATCGGCACGGGCCTGTGGCGGTTGTTGCCTTCGCGGCTGGGGCGCTTGGTGACGATGCTGCCGAAGCTGGAAAAGCCACTGGCGGCGCTGCCGGACTTTCTGCCGGCGGTGGGGAAGCGGCGGGCGCGCGTGGCCCTGTTCACCGGCTGCGTGGGGGATGTGATGTTCCGCCACACCAACTGGGCGACGGCCCGCGTGCTGCAACACAACGGCTGCGACGTGGTGGTGCCGCAGTCGCAGGGGTGCTGCGGAGCGATTCATTTTCATGCCGGCGAAAGCCCCCCCGCTCGCGACCTGGCGGACAAGAACATCGGGGCCTTCGACGTCAGCAGCGTGGACGCCGTGATCGTCAACGTCGCCGGCTGCGGCTCGATGCTCAAGGACTATGGCCACCACTGGCACGACGACAGCCAAGCAACCCGCGAGCGGTTCGCTGCCAAGGTGAAAGACTGCAGCGAATTCCTCGACGAGTTAGGCCTCGTCACGCCGCAGGGGGAAATCAACATCACCGCGACCTACCACGACGCCTGCCACCTGGCTCATGCCCAGAAGGTCCGCGAACAGCCGCGGAACCTGCTCAGGAAAATTCCAGGACTGAAACTTGTGGATCTGTCCGAATCGGAACTCTGCTGCGGAGCGGCAGGGACCTATAACTTGACCGAGCCGGAAATGGCGGAGCGACTGGGACGGCGAAAGCTGGACAACATTCGGCGGACGGGAGCGAGAGTTGTGGTCACCGCTAATGCCGGCTGCCTGTTGCAGATTGCCCGCCAGGCGCGAATGGAGGGAGAGACGCTGAAGATTGTGCATCCGATGGATTTGCTCGATTTGAGTTACCGACATGAGCCGCTGGAGTTCTCGTAGCGACAGGCGGCCTCGCATGTCGCTCATGATGCCAGCACGCGAGGCCGCGTGCGGCTACGCGAACACAATCTTCGGCTGCCAGTGACTGGATCCCGCGGGAACGACGATGGCGAGCAGCCGACCGGAAGTGGTGAAGAGTGCGACTTCCTTATAGCCTTCGTCGCGTCGCACAATCTGCCGGCCGTTGCGGAGGAATGCTTCCTCTTGCTCGCTCACGGTGCATGTCGGCATCGTACCTAGTGCCCCTTGAGGCGGGAGGAATGCCCGGTCAATGCTCTGCGGCGTGATGTCATCGCCACTGAGTGCTTGGGTCAAATGGAACGGCCCGATTTCCGTGCGAGTCAAAGCGGACATCACCGCTTCTGTTCCCAGCGCCCGGGCAATGTCCCGCCCCAGCGAGCGAACATACGTCCCGCTGCCGCAGCGGACGTCGAGCGTGAGCTGCGGATAGGCGTACTCGATGAGTTCGATGGCGTGCACTTCAATCGGCCGCGGTTTGAGGTCCGGTGTCTCGCCTTTTCTCGCCAAATCATACGCCCGTTGCCCCTCCACCTTGAGAGCCGAGAACGCCGGCGGCAATTGCTGGATGATGCCGATGAAACTGGGGAGCGCAGCGCGGATTTTTGCTTCGGTTGGCACAGGCGGATCGACAAGCTCGGTAACGGCTCCTTCGATGTCTTCCGTTTCGCTCTGCCGCCCGAGCAGGAAGGTCGCCAGATACCGCTTGGGCATCCGCTGCACAAACTCAATGAGCCGCGTCGCCGGGCCGAGGCAAACCACGAGCACGCCACTGGCCAGCGGGTCGAGCGTCCCCGCATGTCCCACCTTATGCGGCTTAACGAGCCGCTGCACGCGGTTGACCACGTCGCGCGATGTGACGCCGCAGGGCTTGTTGAGATTAAGGAGGCCGAACATGAGTCACCTGGCGATCTGGAAATCATACAGCGAGAGGAGATCCGCCGCGGGTTTATTCGCCAGTCCCGTGAAACGAACGAGCAATGCCTCGACGTCGCGAACACCCAGCCCCGCCAGCGCATGGAACTTGTGCGCGAGCAGCGCCGGCAAATTTCCACTCGCATTGCGGGCGTGCCCTTCCGGATACATCACCAGCCCGCTCGACAGCCGGCCGAGCGAGCGATGATCAATCTCGACGGTTGTCGGAATGCCGTCGGGATACTTCGCGTCGTACTCTGCTCCGCCATGCACGAATTCGATCTTGTCCATGAAGGTTCGAGTTAGTGGATTAGCCAGTGCGGCAACATCGTAATCTGCTGGCACCAGCATCAAATCCCGCCAAAGCTCAACAGCCTTTCTGTTCCCTGTCTTCTGTCCCCTGTCTCCTGACCCCTGACTACTGACCCCCGACTCCTGACACTTCCGCAGCAGCGTCCCCACGATATAGACCATCGAATGGTCCGCGCTCTGCCGCGTCCGCGGATCGCGCTTGTGTGGGTCGCCGATGATGCTGAAGGCGGGCTCGTAGATCGTGATGCGGATTCGCTCAATGTCGTCGGGATTCGTCAGCAGGTTCGGATGAGCTGCTAAGAGGTCAAACAAGCCGCCAATCGCTCCAGCTGATTGATGCTCATAGAGCCCCAGCTTGAAGTGCATCCCCATGACGGCAATGTCGTTGCCGCTGGTGGCGAGTTCCAGATCGAACGGGCTGCAGTTTCGCTCGGGTGGTTTTTCGAAGAGGCAAAAGATTGCCTGAGGGTTGCGGAAGATGTCCGCCGGGCCGACGAAGCCGCGCATGGCCCGCCGCATCGATTGCACGGCGACTTCGGCGCTGATGGCTGCGGAGGCACCTTTCGAATCCGAAAGCTGTTCTCCGTGGCGGATGGCGCGGAAGGGAACGTAGTGCGCGACAGTGAGACCGATGGAGGACTCGATCTGCTCCGCAGTCGCGCCGAGCATTGCGCCGTATACTGCCGCCGAAGCGATGGCTCCGTGCAGCACATGATCAATTTTGTGGTCCTTGAGTCCAAAACATTCCGCCAGCCGGCCGCGGATTTCATCGAGGCAAATCATGCCGAGCAGTGCCTGCTTGCCGCTCGCTCCGGAGAGCTGCGAGGCGGCGATGGCGACAGGATAGAAATCGTTGTGCCCGAATTCACCCCGCGTGTAGCCGGTGCGCGGGTTGTAGCCGAAGTTGGTGCCGTTGGCGTCCAGCTCTCGCACGGCCGAGCAATTGGCCAGCACCGCCTTTTCCGGCGAGACGAGTTCCCGCGAGCCGAAGACCGGCACACCATGTGAGTCGGGATACCCCAATGCCTCGTCCCGCAGGATGCGGGGCGCAGGGCAACCAGTGGCGAGAGCTGCAACCGCACAGGCAATGCTATCCAAATGAAACCGTTCCGTTCGCTCCATGACCGCGGCAGCCGGCTGGCCGAGCTTGCCGGCGAGGAAGTCGATGGCGTACTGACCAATTCCACGGGCCTGGTTGGTGTGGCGCGGGAGCTTTAAATAACCGTCTTCCATGAGCAGCTCCGAATAGGAAGGCGTGCCTGCGCCCAGGTTGGCCGCCAGCCGGTGGCGACGAGGATGCCCAGCAAAATAACCGCCGCACCGACGCCCATGCAAATCATCCGAGCCGCCGTGAACCCCACGCCGGCAGCCAGCCCGCGAACTTTGGCCAGCTCCATCAGCCAGGCAGCATTCAGCGCGCCCCCCAGCAGCAGCGCGGAACCCGAGACGACGGCGACGCCAGCGATGAGGTAATCGAACATGGCTGTATTGTACAAGAAGAGGGGACAGCGCACTTCGCTCGACGTATTCTGGAACGACTGTTCCGGGCCGCACTTTTGCGGCCTCTGAATTCGTTAGAATACTCCCCGTTGTCGGACTTCACCTTGGAGATCACCAGATGCACGTTCACTTCCTCCGGTCGATTGGCTTGTTGGCAATCACCGCTGTTTCGTCGCTGGCTCAAGCCGGCGATGTCCTCGACCCCGCTTCCGCCAAGCCGGATGAGAAAGCCGATATCCTCTGGTACGACGTCAAGAGCCTCGATCTCGAGGGGAAAGGCTGGACCCAGACGAAGGCCCATTACGACCGCTTCCCCGCCAAGGCCGAAGGGAAAGTCCGGCCGGAGGTTTGGAACCTGTCGCGAAACAGTGCCGGACTCGCCACTCGATTTGTAACCGACGCCCAGACCATTCACGCCCGCTGGACGCTCACCAGCAAGCGGCTGGAGATGCCGCATATGCCCTCGACCGGCGTGAGCGGCCTCGATTTGTATGTGAAAGGAGAAGACGGCAAGTTCCGCTGGCTGGCGAACAAGAGTCCCAGCGGCGAAACAACTTCGCTGGTTCTAGCCGGCGCGATTCCCAAAGGCAACCACGAGTTTCTGCTGTATTTGCCGCTCTACAATGGCGTGACTTCGGTGGAAATCGGCATTGCCAAAGCGAACTCCCTCGCCAAGGGGCCAGCTTACGACGATGCCCATGCCAGACCGGTTGCTTTTTACGGCACGTCGATCTGCCAGGGTGGCTGTGCGTCGCGGCCGGGGATGGTGCACACTGCTATTCTCGGGCGCTGGCTGCGGCGGCCGGTCATCAACCTGGGCTTCAGCGGCAACGGGCGGATGGAGAAGGAAGTCGCCGAATTGATGGCGGAGCTCGACCCGTCGTGCTATGTGATCGACTGCTTGCCGAACATCGGGGCCAAAGAAGTGGAGGAGCGAACCGGGACGCTGGTCAAGATTCTGCGCGCGGCCCGGCCGAAGACGCCGATTTTGTTCGTCGAGGACCGCAACTACAGCGACAGCTTCTTTAACTCCGGCAAGCGGGAGCGGAACGATACCAACCAGGCCGCACTGAAGAAGGAGTTTGACAAGCTCAAGGCTGCCGGCGTGCAGCAGCTTTACTATTTAGAAGGGAAAGACCTGCTCGGCGACGACAACGAAGGGACGGTCGATAGCAGCCATCCCACGGATCTCGGATTCATGCGTCAGGCGGAAGCGTTTCACAAAGTGCTGTCGAAGATTCTCAATTGACCTCTAACAAGTTTCAATCCTGGAGTTTCCCCGATGCGAATGTCCTCAACTCTGATCTTTACTCTGTTTGCCTTCAGCCTCTTCGCCTCCTTCGCCGCCGGCTGGTGGGTGGACGAATACAAGAGCGGCATCCTTTGGCCGGAGCCGAAGGTGCTGGATTCGGGACCGCCGGGAGGACCGCCGGCCGATGCGATTGTGCTGTTCGACGGCAAGAGCCTGGATGGCTGGGAGGGGGGCGACAAGTGGAAGGTCGAAGGGGGCGTAGCGACTTCGGTTGGCGGCGGCATTACTTCCAAGCAGAAGTTTGGCGACTGCCAGTTACACGTGGAGTTCGCCACGCCGGAGAAAGTGGAAGGCTCCGGCCAGGGGCGCGGCAACAGTGGCGTTTATCTAATGGGGCAGTATGAGCTGCAGATTCTCGACTCGCATGGCAATCCGACTTACTTCGACGGACAGTGCGGCAGCATCTATAAACAACAGCCGCCGATGGTCAACGTCAGCAGGAAGCCGGGCGAGTGGCAGACTTACGACATCGTCTTCACCGCTCCACGGCTTAACGACGACGGCTCTCTGAAGACGCCGGGCTATATCACGGCCCTGCACAACGGCGTGCTCATTCACAATCACTTTGAGTTGCAGGGGACCACTTCCTACACCGAGCCCCCCAAGTACCACAAGCACGCGGACAAAGAGTCGCTGCACATCCAGTTTCACGGCAACCCGGTGAAGTTCCGCAACATCTGGCTGCGGGAAAACATCGAGCCGCTAGTGGGGAAGAAGCCGTAGCGTCCGCCACTTCCCTTTTGCCTTCCCCCTACAAAAAAACACCCCGCAGCTGGTGAGCCGCGGGGTGCGTGTTAATTCTCGAAAATTGAGTCGCAGAACTACTTGTCGCCAGCGGCTTCCTTGACGGCTTCCTTGGCTCCCTCGGTTGCTTCCTTGACGGCCTCCTTGGCTCCCTCAGTTGCATCCTTCACGGCTTCCTTGGCTCCCTCGGTTGCTTCCTTGACGGCTTCCTTGGCTCCCTCAGTTGCGTCCTTCACGGCTTCCTTGGCACCCTCAGTAGTATCCTTCGCAGCGTCTTCAACAGTCTTGCCGGCTTCCTCTGCTGCCTTTTTGGCTTCATCCAGCATGCCACCGGTTGCATTCTTCATGTCTTCCATCATTTTGGCTGGGTCAGTCGCCGGTTTGGCCTTTGGCGTTTCGCCGCAGCCGACAAGCAGACCCACGGCCAAAAAGCTAACCAGTACAAGCAACTTCTTCATGATCAACTCTCCCTAAATATGGTGTTTCCGAGTAGCCCTGGCCCAACTGGAGCCATTGGCCCTGGCGGCGGTATCGGGCCGCTTCCAGCGCGGCCGCTCCTAAGAAGAGCCGGCCAGCGTATCGTTTATTCCCTTACACCTTAAACTATTTGCGATCCGCATCAACCCGCCCCTCTCGGAGGGTTGCGAGGAATTCCACAAGATCCCGCACCTCAAACTTGCTCAGGTGTTTGGTCAAATCGTCTGGCATGGCCGATTTGGCGGGGCGGCGCTGCTCGATGTCCTCCTTGGCCAGGGAAATCAGCCTTCCTTCGGCGGTCATCAGGTCGAGTTTCTTGTCGGTTTCCTTCTTGATGATGCCGGTGAACGACTGGCCGTCAGAATCCAGGACAAGCACCGATTCAAAGCCCTTGGCGATGGACTTGTTCGGGGCGACCAGGGATTCCAGCAAGTATTGGCGCGTTTTAGCGGGGTCGGCCATCAGCTTCGTGAGATCGGGACCGACGTCTCCGCCACTTCCCGCCACCTTGTGGCACCGGACGCAGGAAACCTGGGTCCGCTCGCGAAAGATCCGGCGTCCTCGCTCGACGTCTCCCCCTTCCAGGCAATCGAGATACGCAGTTACCGCGGCATCGTCGGCCACTAGCCCGCTCTCGTATTTGGCCAGCTTGGACTTGATATCGCCCGCCGCCCGACGGCGCGCTGCTTCCACCAGATCCAGCCGAGCCGCCGCGGGGTAGTTTCCGGCGACCAGTTCATCCAGAGCCTTGGAAAGGATGCCGTTCGTCCCCGGCTGCGTGAAGTTAGCCAGGGAATGGAGTGCCGCTTGCCGCTCGACGATTTCTCCCTTCAGGACGGCTTCCTCGATCTCCGCCAGAGCGATGGCAGGCTTGAGTCTTAGCAGCACATTACGAGCAGAGGCACGGACCAGCGGGGCCTCATCCTTGAGGGAAGAATCGACGGCTCTTTCCAAGCCGGGGTCTTTGAGTGTCGCCAGCGCCGCGAGAGAATCGGCCCGAACTTGCGGCAGTTGGGTCTTATCCGCCAGCAACGTGAATAACGCGGGGCCGACTTCCTGGATGCCCAGTTCCGCCGCCACCTTGGCTCCTTCCGCTTGCACTTTGGGGGAGCCGCTGAAAATACCGGGCAGGTTACTGCGTAACGCCGCCGCTGCCGGTTCGCGCTCACGATCAGGCAGAGGCCTCCAGAAGTTGAGCACTCGGTCCTTGGGCGAAGGCTTGTCCCAAGTTTGCAGCATGGCGAGCGCTTCGAGGCGCAGATTGTCTGGAACATCCTTCCGCGCGGCGAAGGCGGCGATCGCATGGGCATTCTCCACCGTACCCAAGCGAAAGTTGGCGTTCAGGACGCGGCGCAAGAGGGCGTCGTCGGTCGAGCTGCGCGTGATAAGCGCCGCGAGCTTCGGCAGCGCGGCCGTGATTGGCAAATCATGAATCGCCCGCGCCGCTTCCACGACGACGAGCGGATCGGCGTCATCCAAGAGCATCGTCACCTGCTCGCTGCCGAGCTTCCTCATCGCCACCGTCACCGCCAGGCGGACAGCGGACGAAGAGTGTTTGCCGGCGTCAGCCAGTGCTTCACCGCTTTCCGCGCTGCCGACCAGTCCCATGATGCCGGCATGCCGCAGTACGGGGTCCTGGTTGTTGTTCTCTTCGAGCATCCCACAAAGGGGTGTAATTGCATCCTTGCAGCCACGCCTTCCAAGAGGGCCAAAGGTCATTGCGGCGAAGTAACGGACCCGTGGGTTGTCGTCCTTAAGGAGCGGCAATAAAGCAGCCAATCCGACGGCGTCGCTAAATTCGCCAAACAACTTGGCGGCCTGTGCGCGGATCTCGGCGTCGTCGTCTTGGAACAGCGGCAACAACGCATTCAGCTTCGGGACAAGATCTTTCTCTCGCCGCACAATCTGGCCAACTCCCCAAATGGCGTGGAGCCTTGCCAAGGTGGGAGCCTCACTGAGCGCGGTCTTAGTGAGCTCGTTTCTAGCGGAAGCGTTCACGAGAGCAAATTGAGCCTCCAGTCGTACCCGCCGGTCCGCGTGACCAAGCAGCTTCACAAGCTTTGCAGTGGATAGCGTCGAAAAACTCCCCGCCAGCAACTTCTTCACTTCCTGCACTTCGGCAGAGGCAGAAACTTCCGGTGAAGAGTAGCGATAAATGCGTCCCTTCCCCTCCCCGTTCCAACCGTTTACCCAGTCGGTGAGATAGACCCCGCCGTCGGGGCCAAAGTCGACGTCGGTCGCCAACACACGCCACAGAGTCTCCTCGGCATCCGTCACTTCAAAGCCGGCACCTTTCGGTTTGACACGGAAAGTCCGCACGCCGCTGTTGGCGGGAGTGCCGCGAAAATCCACGAGGAAGAACCGCTGTTTGTAGTGCTCGGGCAGTCCGGTTCCCGGATAGAACGCCAGTCCAGACGGCCCGCTGGCGAGGTTGGTGACCGGCGGCACGATGTAGGCCGGCTGACCTTCGTGGAACGGGTGCCAGATTTTCTCGCGGTTGAAAGGCCCACGGTCGGGAAGGTACTGATACTCCATTCGCCAGCCGCTCTCACCACCTTGCACAACGTAGACCCAACGGGCCTGATCGCCGCTATCGGAATTGTTGTCGCCGGTGAAGAGATTGCCGTAGTCGTCGAAGGCCAGCTCTTGCGGGTTCCGCAGGCCGGTGGCAAAGACTTCCAGGTTACTGCCGTCCAGCTCGCAGCGAAGCACTGCCCCGCACTGCGGGTGGACAATCTGCTTCCCTTCCTGCGTTTTTACGTTGAAACCCCGGTCCCCAATGCTGAAATAGAGCCGCCCATCGGGGCCGAGAATCAACCCGTGCATGTCATGCCCGCGAAAGGCGAAACGCACGCCATAGCCGGTATGCAGCGCTGTCCGCTCGTCTGCTTTGCCGTCCTTGTCCTGATCCCGCAACCGCCACAGATTAGGAATGTTCGTGTAATAAACGTCGTCGCCGCGAACGAGCACGCCAGCGCCGGTCCCTTCCTCAATTCTGTTGAAGCCCGCGGCAAAGACACTGGCCTTGTCCAATTTGCCGTCGCCGTTGGTGTCTTCCAGAAGGCGAATGCGGTCATCCTGCTGGGTGTATTCGATGGCCTTTTCCTTGAGGTGTTTGTGAATGTACGCCAGCCGATCAGCAACCGTTTGAGCCGCCAGGTCATCATCGAGCCACTCGGCATGATTGCGATTATCGGCGATAGCCGTTGTCTGCCGGAATGTTTCGCAGACAAAGAATCGGCCCCGATTGTCGATAAAGAACGCCACCGGATTTGCCAGCAGCGGCTCCGCAGCGACGACCTCCACTTTCAAGCCCGCGGGAACTTTGAAGCCGCTAAATGCTTGCTCGGCTTCCTTGGAGGCCGGGGCGATCCGTGGCTCTTGCGGTGGCGGGGAATCTTCACCACGGGCCACAAAACCCACGACCAACAGCCCAAGCGGCAGCCAATACGAGCGTATCCAAATCATGGGACTTTTTCCCGCCAAGGGGGTGGCGCGGCAGATTAGAAAGATGAGAATGAAAGGTGGGCTCCAGCAATCCTAATTGCTGAAGAAAACACTGACAATTGGCTTCGGCATCGCCCAGTGCGCGATTCGAGGGAAAACAGTATGGCGGTTCGTTGTTCCAAATGCGGTGAAGAGCTGCTCGGCCCCGTCAACCGCTGCTGGAAGTGCGGCCAGCAATTCACTGCCCAGGCGGAAGCGGGGGGCCTGCCGCCGGTCCGTTATGCTCCCGTCAATCTGCCGTCCGATGTCGTTCAGGCCGAATTCGCCGACGGAGGGGTGGTAACGGCAGCCGTGCCCGGTTCGGAAGCAGCGGTTTCAACCTCGTCTTCCGCTACCACTCCTACGCCCCCTTCCACGAGCGCCGCTTCGCCTGGCACCATCGGCAACTCCGTCCGCACGGGCTCCCCCTTCGTCAAGGGAGCGACCATGCAGCCTGTGACCACCCCGGCCTTTCCGCGAAACCCACTCGCCCCCGGCTTGTCGCGGAGGATTCCCGGTCCACCCGGCCACGACCCGTTGGCGGTGGCCGGAGCAATCACCGCCATTCTCATGGGCATCTTTGCCCTCGGCATTGCCTGGATTGCCTCCTGGGCGGCCATCTGCGCGGCCGTGGTCATCGCTCTCATCGGCTTTGGAATGGGCATCTGGGGACTCTATTCCAAACGCCGCGGCTGGGCCCTCTTTGGCATCCTCATTTCGGTGGCCGCCATTGGCCTGGCCACATACACCGGCTCGATCCTGGTTTACCAGTCGATGCGGGAGCGGCAAGAGAATATTGAGGTGGACCCCAGCATGATGCCGTAAACAGCAGCGGACCTACTTTTTCTCTGCTGGCAGCCCGACGTCTTGACTGGCAAGTTGCAATGCCTCGCTTAGAAAGCGGTCTAGCTCCTTATCACTTGGCTCCCGTTGAGCAATCCAGAGCTTTCCCTTGTCCAGCCATTTGATACCTGCTTCCCGGTCTCCCATTTGAAAACTGGCCATTGCGAGGAAGAGCCAGTCTTGGATCTCGCCTTCGCCGGACAGTTCCACCGATTTCATTAGGGCTGTAATGCTCTCCGGGTACTTGCCAGCCCGGTATCTCGCAGCACCTAGCGTATTCCAGAAATCCGACCTTGCGGGAAACCGCCGCATTGCAGCCTCCGCCAGATGGATGGCCACTTCAGGATCGCGCAATTTCTCGTTCGGGTAATTCGCCAGAGTCCACGCGACATCGTTTTCAGTCAGGGCCCATTCGATGGAGCTACCCCATTCATCGGCCAGGCCTCCCATCACTGGACTTACGCTTCCAGGTAACACCTGCAGCACTTGCTTGCGTACATCCAATTTGGATTCGCCATTCTCACTCCCGGCTTTCTCCGCAAGAATCCGGGACAACAGCAGTTGCGACCGAGCGTTCACGATATAGGGCCGCTTGGACGTCGGCTGTTTGGCTGCCACTGGCAATGCAATGTTCTCTCGATTTGTCGGCCGGAACATGGCGTAGCCCTCCGCGTCCTGCCAGCCGCGCCGAGCTACCGCCTGGGCCAAATCGAATCGTCCGCGGTTGCCAAGCTGCTCGCTTTGAGCAATCGCAATAACGTAAGACTTAGGCACGATGTCTGCGAACAACTCCTGGGACTGCCTGTCGACTTCCTGGTTGGCGATTTGTAGCGCGAGTTCGCGAATGTGTGAAGCCTCCGCGTCCAAGTGCGATAGTTGCAAGAGCCCCGCTTGTTGTAACAGCCAGCCGCAGTAACTTCCCCGATTTGCAGCGAATCCCTTTTGTGTAATTGCCACTTTCAGCAGGCGACCGACCTCTTGAAGAACAATTGCCGCGTCCTGATCGCGCTGCAACGAGAGTAATAGCCCGGTCAATCGGTCGCCCGCTGAAAGAAAGATGGGCGGGCTCGACCGTACCTGATCCTCAACCGGCATCTCCTCCGCGGACTTGATCGTTCGTCGCAGGACGACCTCCGACTCAGCGAATCGCTGAGCATTCGCAAACTCCTCTCCCGCGCGCCACAACTGAAAGACTTGTGAATCTCGGAGCATTATGTCCGACGAAAGAGGGCCTGTTAGATGATCGCGCACGCAAGTCATCCACTCAAGTCGCTTTGCATCGGATTCTCCACGGTCCCCCTTCTCCAAGAGCATCTGGTACTCTTCAAAAAGTACGCCGGAAAGAGCGATCGAGATATCTTGGGGCTCAGAATCCTGCGAAATGATTTCGCGGCAGAAACGTTGCAGGGCTCGCAATTCAGCCCGCGCCTTCTGATAGTCTATGGCGTTTGCATTCTCGCTCATTCTGAGGCGCACAGATTTGACAGACAAGGCCTTTGCCAAATTGCTCCGCGTCTGGGAATCATGGGGCAGATCCTTGTAAATCTGTTTCGCGATCAGAAAGGCATCGTCAAAATGTCGCGTCGCGGCAGCATCTTGCTGGCCCAAGATCATCACATTATTCTCAATAAAATGACGGCAGTATTCCTTGCGTAAATCCGGAGGCGCGTCGTTGATGTTGGTGAGAACGCGAAAATGCTCCGCAAATAGCGGCAACATTTTCGTTTTTAACGATTGCATCGCGGGATCGAGGGAGCTATGCGTGCGATGCAACTCTTGAATGTCGTTGAGAGTTTTCAGCGATTGTCGCCAATTCTCAGCCGATTGCGATCGCGCGGTTTGTGCGCTGGCAACGGCAGTCCGCAATTCAATATTCTGCTGCCGAATGAAAGCCAGTGCCACCGAAAGCGCAGCAAGAGCCAGAACTAGGACCACTCCGGCGCTGCCGACGGCAGTCTGGTGCCGCTGCATCCATCGAGACGCCCGAACGTAGAGATTTGGTCGCCGGGCCTCAATGTGCCGGTCGTCCGCGAACCGTTTGAGGTCCGCGGCCAGGTCCGCGGCTGTTTGATAGCGCTCCGCTGGGTTCTTCTGGGTGGCCTTGAGCAAGATCGTTTCCAAGTCCCGCGGGATTGCGGGGTTGTACTTCCGTGGCAGCTTCGGCTCTTCAAATGCGATTTGCCGCAGGATTTCCTGGCGACCTTGGCCGGGGAGGGCGGGGTGGAGCGTCAACAACTCGTAGAGCGTGATGCCGAGGGAATAAATGTCGGTGCGGTGGTCGATCCCGATGCGCTTCGCCAGGGCCTGCTCGGGGGACATGTAGCGGAGAGTGCCGACGAGGTCGCCGGTCATGGTGAGGTTCCCTTCCCCCTCGATCCGGGCCAGGCCAAAGTCGGTGATCCAGATGTGCCCCAGCCGGTCGAGCATCAGGTTGGCGGGCTTGATGTCCCGGTGGGTGACGCCGAGCTCGTGGGCGTGATGCAGGGCGTCCGCGACTTGGGCGAACTGCTCCGCGAGGCGGCGAAACCAGGCGGGGGAGGTGCGGGACTTTTCGGTGGAGAGGGCGGCCAGGACGTCAGTCTCGGTGGCGGAGCGGGAAGCGGCTGGGGGTTGGGGACTTGGGGCTGGGGAAGAGGACGCTTCCGCTTTCCGCTTTCCGACCTCCGCTGTGGCCGCAGTGTCCCTCGCTGACGCTTCGGGTTGCTGGTAGAGCGGCCCGAGGCCCGCGGATTCACGCAGGGCAGCGATCACCTCGGCCAGGGTCAGGCCATCGATGAACTGCATAGCATAGTAATGCACCCCCCGTTCGCAGCCGACGCCGTAGATCGGCACAATCTGGCCGTGGTGCAGGCAAGCGGCGGCCTGAGCTTCGTTGCGGAACCGCTGCAAGGCTCGCGGGTCGAGCATCGCTGCCGAGGGGAGGATTTTCAGGGCCACGCGGCGGCGAAGCGAAATCTGCTCCGCTTCATAAACAACCCCCATCCCTCCCCGGCCAACTTCCCGGAGGATGCGAAAGTCCCCCAGCACTCGGTTGGTCCGATGCGCTTCACCGGCATTTCCTTCCGCCGGTCCCTCCGCCAGCAAGTCCTCCGACAACTCGCCCGCCATCTGGCCGATCCAGTCCATTTGCCGCAGGCACTCGTCGAGCGCTGGGGCAATCGCGGGAAAGCGGGCCACGAATTCGGCCCGGTTGGGAGCTTTGCCCCCTTCCTGAAGTTCCAGGTACTCGGCCAGCGCTGCGGCCAGTTGCGAGTTATTTGGGGGATTCGCCGCGGACTCGCGGGTGTCTGGGGAGGCGAGCTGTTTGGCACTATTCATGTTCGTTCGTCCCTTCAATAACTTCATCCGCGGACATTCTGAACAGAAGGTAACAAAGAAAACGAAGAAAGGCAGAATAGTCGTGGATGTGAAAAAGTGACCGCCGCTCTTGCCTTCCTTCTTTTCTTCATTCTTCTTCGTTACCTTTGTGTCCTTTTGTTCAAGAATCTTCTACCCCGTGGTTTGCTCCTAGGATTGGCCCTTCAGAATCTGGCGCAATTCAACCATCCCGCGCGCCCAGAGCTTGCGGACGCTGTCCACGCTCCGGCTCATTCTCTCCGCCGCTTGCTGCGAAGTCAGCCCCTCCAGTTGCCGCAGGACAATGGCTTCGCGGTGTTGCGCGGGTAACTTCTCGAGTGCCTGGGCCAGCAGCACGGCTGCCTCGCGGCGCTCGGCGGACTGGCTTGGAGATTCGCGGGGCGAGACCAGGTGGGCTACCCAGTCTTGCGAAGAACGGTCCAGCTCGGCCCCAATCGCCCGCACGCTGCGACCCTTCGCCTCTCGAAGCTGTTTGCGGCGGTAAGAATCCGCCAGGCAGCGGGCCAGGATTTGCCGCAGCCAGGCGGCCAATTCCGCCTCGGTAGTGCCGCGAAACTGGTCGAATGCATTATGGGCCTTCAGGAAAACGTCCTGCACCACATCGGAAGGGTCGGTGTTCTTATGCCCCTTTCCTGCCTGCACCCGGACGAGGAGCTTCAAATAACCCCGATATAGCCCCATCAGTTCCCCCAGCGCCGCGCCATTTCCTTTTCGGACGCGGCTCAGGAGGTGGGTGGGGGAACCATCAGGCATGGGGCATTGTAGTCCGCTCACTCCGTGAGCGGACAGGTCAGCAAAGGCGGGCATAGTGACCGTCCGACAGCGAACAATCACAGGCTCACTGTGAGCGGATCACTCGACCGCCAGCTTATTGCTAAAAAGCTCGGTACACGGGAATAGAGTCAATCAAGCTGTTGTTATTGTACAGGTACACGAATTCCGGCAGCCATAAAAAAGTGACTGCGTAATGAGTGAATTTGGCCCCGCCTTTGGTCTTAGCGTTTGATGTCCAGCAAACGCGCCCGGTAGATGTCGAAGGGATCGCCCCGCAGATACCATGCGCTGCAGCCACTTGACACTCATCCACGGTCGGCAGGCGCCACGGCAATCCGGTGTTGGTGCTAAGTCTGGATACGTAGGCAACCGCGCCGTCCCAGGTTGAGATGCCTTTTTGATCTCCCCAGACGAGTCCTGTATCCCAGTCGAGGGTGCCGCCAAGCTCAGGCACATATTCCCAATTGCCCGTTTGGGCCAGCGACGTTTTCGCTTGTAAGCTGACGGCTGCAAATGCAACGGTACAAACCGCGAGTACGACCAGTCTTTGCAAAGCTCGGTTCATCGCTTGGCTCCATTACGAGGTGAATTCATTAGGGGCTCGCAGGTACACGGACCCGCTTCAATTTCATTCAGATAATGACGTAAGCTGCTGCCTCAACTGGCCACGAAAAAGAGAGAAAAGTAAAAGTTTTTCGGGGGTTGAGCTTGCGGTGTGAACCAAGACCAGGCGCAACTATTCACGTCATAGGGACTTGCGTCAAAATTGTCGGTGCGGAGATCAGGGACCGGCTTTGTCCTCCAGCCACGCCAAAATCGCATCGGCCGTCCCCGGATTGGTCGCCAGCGGAATCCGGTGTACATCACAAACTCGCATCAGGGCGGAAACATCCGGCTCGTGCGGCTGGGCGGTGAGGGGGTCGCGGAAGAAAATGACGGCGATGATTTTCCGCTCCGCCACGCGCGAGCCAATCATCAGGTCGCCTCCTTCCGGGCCGTGAGCGACGCACTCCACCTGCAGCGGCAACTCCCGGTTCAGCAGTTTCCCCGTGCTGGCCGTAGCCACCAGCGGATGCCGCTGAAACAGCAACAGGTTCCGCCGGACAAAATCCAAGATGGCCTGCTTTTTCTGGTCATGAGCGATGAGGGCGATCATGGGCGGCTTTCGTAGGAGTGGTTCCGCCCTACGATAGCACATAAATTGAACCTTTTGCCCCTGCCGCAACACCCAACAAGGTCAGCCCGGCAGATTTGCTTTAACTTCGCTTCCCCACAAGGGTTGCACTGGATTAGACTGAGAGCAGTTTCAGTACCACGTTGGAGTCCCGCCTTTAGGCGGTCTGAGTTGAGAATGCCGGCTAATGCCGGGACTCCAACGGTGATCCCCCGATCGGCACTTTCGCGTGAACCGCCTGAACGTGGACGAAACCACTCGCGAGCATTTCGCCCGCATCCATCGGGCTGCGCTCGTGCTCTGCGGCAACCCCTGGGATGCGGACGACCTCGCCCAGGAAACGTTCATGGTCCTGGCCCGGCAGGGGAGCCATTTTGAAGGCCGCAGCAGCGTTTACACCTGGCTGTACGGAGTCCTGCTCAACCTCGACCGGCGGCAGCGGCGGCAACTGGGAATGAAGCGCCGCAAGCTTCGCGTCCTCTGGGACCGGGAGCCGGCGGGGGAGAAAAGCGTGCCGGGGGCCGACGCCCCGGTCGAAGTGGCCGAGTGGAAAAACAGTCTCTGGGCTCGCGTTGCCCTGCTTCCCGAGGGGCAGCGGCAGTCGCTGGTCCTGCGGTTCAGCGAAGGACTCAGGTACGAGGAAATTGCCGAAGTTTTGGAGTGTCCGCTCGGCACCGTCAAGAGCCGCATTTTCCACGGCCTGGCCGCCCTGCGGCGGATTCTGGACAGCGAAGGGGAAGAGGCCCGGCAGTTGCCCGCCTTTCCCAGTGAGGACATTTCTCATGCCATTTGATCCAAAACTCATTCGCGAAGACGACGCCAACTTTGAACGGGGCGATCTGCAGTTGCCCGATGACCTCGCCCACCTGGCCGAGCAACTCGGCGACGACGCGGCCCGCCTGGCGGCCACTTATCCTGCGCCGACGCCGAAAGTGCTGGCAGTTTCACTCCAACCAACGTCCCGTCGCCACACCTGGCTCACTCGATCATTTGCCGGAACCGCGCTGGCCGCGGGTCTGGTGACGATTTCAATTTGGGCGTCGAATTCCTATCAACCTTTCGGCGAGCATCCGCATCCGGCGATCGTTCCCGCACCCACGACAAATACCTTCGTAGTAACTCCAAGCGCCGAGCCCTCAATCCCCGTCACCCCCGCCTCCTTCCTCGGTGACACTTCCGGCCCCGAGCTCGAAGCGCTGATGGACCTTTGGGAACAGGACCAGCCCGCCGTGCGCAGCTTGTCGTTTTGAATGGAAAGTCAGCTTCCTTGAACCCCTCCCACACAAGCCTGAAGCACCAGCGAAGGACAGCGCCGCTTACCTGTAGTTGCCGTATCGTCATGAATGCCTCCCCCCGCTGGCCGCGCATTCCTTCGCTCACGCTTCAGGCTGGTGTCATTCTCCTCTCCCTCCTCGCCACCGCCTCGGCTCAGGATCTCAACACCCCCTTCGTCTCCTGGGAAAAACCGACGCAGCGGCTACAAAACGCCACCGTCACCGTCCGCATCCTTTATCAGTCGCCAAAACCGGCGGCCGAAAAGATTGATTCGGCCAATCCCCAGGCCGCTGGCGCGGCGACCGACAAACCTTCCCAAGAAAGACCCGCCGGCTCCACCGTCATCGTTTGCTCCGGCCTCTGCGTTGCCCGCAACAAATTTGTCACCGCGGTCCAGGTCGGCACCGATTCCCAAATCCGCTTCACCTTCCCCGGCGGCAGCCAAGGGGATGCCCGGCTGCGGGTGATTGACGAATTCTCCGGCCTGGCGATTCTGGAATCCAAGTCCGACGCTGCCACCCCCATCGACCTTACTGCCGCTCCGGCCGCCGCCGGCTCGTGGGTCATGACCGGCTCCGCTTGGGGTGTGGAAAAACCGATCGTCTCGCTTGGCATCGTCGGCGCGGTCGACCGCACTCTCACCGGCGGCAGCTATCCGCCACTCTTGCAGTGCGACGTCCGGACCACTGAAACCTCTTGCGGCGCGGGGGTCGTCAACAGCCAGGGCAAACTCGTCGGAGTCGTCATCGGCACCGACAAGCCCGAAGCCCAACGGGGCTGGGCCTACGCCGTCCCCATCACCCACGTCCAGCGGCTCCTCCGCGTGGCGGACGGGGCCAAAGCTGGAGTCAAAGTTGGAGTCCCGCCTTCAGGCGGCAGCGAGGAAGACAAATCTGTCATCGTCCTCAAGCGGCGGCGGCCCGTCGTCGGCATGTCGCTCGACAGCGAGGCGGACGGCGCCATCATCGTCCGCCGCGTCGTTCCCGGCGGACCCGCCGACAAGGCCGGCATCAAAATCGGTGACCACGTCACCGCCACCGACGGCATCCGCATCCGTTCCGTCTACCAAGCCACCGTCCCCACTCTCCACAAACAACCCGGCGACACCATCAGCTTCACCATCGAGCGCGCCGGCAAGCCGCAAGAGATCCAGTTCACCCTCGGCGGCGGCGTGGAACTCCCCTCCCTACCCGAAAACCAGCTCGCCGAAATCCTCCAGCCCAAAGTGCAAATAACCCGCGATCTTAAAGGGGGCTACAAGAATAGCAGTCCTCTCGCTCCGCGCGAGGAACCCGAAGGTGCTTTTGCTGCCGAGAAGATCGCCCTCCTTGAAAAGGCCATGGATCGCTATCAGAAAGTCATCGAGCTCCAGCAACAACAATTAAAGGATGCCACCGCCAGCCGCCGCCAACTCGAAGAGTCCCTCGAAACTCTCAAAGCGGACCTGGAATCGCTTCGCAAGCAGCTTCAGGCGAGCGGCAAAAAAGAGGCGGGGGATGCGGCTAAGAAGTGAGTTCAATCTCACTCGACAAATTTTGTTCACTGGACATCGCTGCGGGTGACTTCGCACTTCCGCAACGCGGGGCAAGAGTCAGCGCCAATCCCCAGTCCAGCTTGAAACCGATTTGCGACGGCCAGATCCGGAATTCCCCGAGTGCCAAACCCCCAATCCCCGGTCCCCGATAATTTCGCTACAATCATTTTCGCTTTAACCCCTACTTCTTCCGCCGAATTCACTTGAGGCAACAATGATTTTGCGAAATGCACTCTTCACTTGGGGTCTGGTTCTGGCCGTCCCGGTATGCGCTGTGTCTGCCGAGGGGGATTTAGCGAAGAACCTGGCGATTGTCAGGGGGGTCGGGGTAAAGGGGGAAGGGCACGCTAAGGCGACGGCGGCGGCGAAGGCGCTGGCCCAGTCGAGCGCGGCGGAGTTGCCCGCCATTCTGGCGGCGATGGACGGATGCAGCGTGCTGGCGGAAAACTGGCTGCGGGGAATTGCCGAGGGAGTGGCTCAGAAACAGGTGGGTGGGAAACTTCCCGTGGCCGAGTTGGAGAAGTTCCTGGCCCAGACGAAACATTCACCCCGCGCCCGCCGCCTGGCTTATGAGTTTGTTGCTGGCGTCGACGATTCTGCCGAAAAACGGCTGATTCCGACACTGCTGAATGACCCCAGCCTGGAGCTTCGCCGCGACGCGGTGGCGCTGGCCCTGGCCGATGCCGCGAAAGTGGAAGACAAGAAAGCGGCCCAAGCGGCGTTTCACAAAGCGTTCTCGGCCGCCCGCGATAACGACCAAATCAAGGCAGCAGCGGACAAGCTCAAGGAACTGGGCGAGACCGTTGACCTGGCGACTCATTATGGCTTCCTGCAGACCTGGCAAATCATCGGGCCGTTCGACAACACGGGGGATAAGGGTTGGGACGTCGCCTATCCACCCGAAGCCAAGGTGGACCTGGTGGCGAAGTATCCGGGGCTCAAGGGGGAGATTGGCTGGAAGGAAGCCACCGGCAAGGATGACTTTGGCATGATCGATCTGACCAAGGTTCTCGACAAGCACAAAGGGGCCATCGCCTACGCCTCCACCGAGTTCATTTCCGAAAAGGACCAGCAGGTGGATTTGCGGCTGGGATCGTACAACGCCCACAAGATCTGGCTCAACGGCGAAGAGCTGACCGCCAACCACGTCTATCACGCAGGGCAGCAAATCGACCAGTACCTGACCCAGGGAAAAATGAAAAAGGGCAAGAACGCCATCCTGCTGAAAATCTGCCAGAACGAGCAGACCGAGGCGTGGGCCCAAAGCTGGCAATTCCAATTTCGCATTTGCGACACCATCGGCACCGCCATTCTTTCGCAGGACCGGCCATCGGCCAAGACAGCGTTCCTGCCAGCCATTCGCCGCTAGGGTCAATTCCGAAATCCTAAATCCAAAATCCGAAGTTCAAGAACATACATCGTCATGAAACGTTTTCTCCTACTCGCGTTTGCCGTGCTCCTGCTTCCATTGTTCACTGCCGCGGACTGGCTGCAATTCCGCGGCAGCGACCAGACCAGCCTGGCGCTCGACAGCAAGCTGGCCCTCAAATACAGCCCAGAACAGAATCTGGCCTGGAAGGCTCCGCTCGTCGGCAAGGGAGTGAGCGGGCCGATCGTTGTCGGCAATCGCATCTTTGTGACCGCCAGCAATGGCGCGAATAAGCAGGACCATCTGCACGTTTTGGCTTTCGATATGGAGAGCGGCAAACGGCTGTGGAAGCGGGAATTCTGGGCTACAGGCCGCTGCTTCCATCACCCGACCTCGTCGGTTGCGGCCCCCACGCCGGCCAGCGACGGCAAACGGATTTTTGCCTTCTATTCCAGCAATGACCTCGCTTGCCTCGACCTTGAAGGCAATCTGCTCTGGTATCGCGGATTGGCCCATGACTATCCCAAAGCCGGCAACGACGTAGGGATGTCCAGCTCACCGCTGGTGGTCGGCGAAACGGTGATTGTGCAAGTCGAGAATCAGGGAGATTCGTTCGCCGCTGGAATCAACACCGCCACGGGTGAAACCCGCTGGCGCGTGCAGCGCCCGGCCGGTGCCAACTGGGCTTCACCGGCCGCCCTGCGCGGCAAAGACGGCAAGCAACTCGTACTGCTCCAATCCGGCAACGGATTGACCGCGCACGACCCACTCACCGGCGAGCAAAAATGGAAGTACGACGCCGGTTGCAGCAGCATTCCGTCCCCCACGACCGTCGGCAACCGGATCTATCTGCCCGCCAATGGCCTGACCGCACTGGATGTTGAGGATGGTGCGACCGCGGCCAACATTGCCTGGGACTCCATCAAGCTGGGCGGCGAAAACGCCAGCCCCGTCATCTCCGGTGGCAAAGTGTTCGCCCTCCGCAAGGATGTTTTGTCCGGTGGTGACGAGAAGACCGGCACAGAGCTCTGGCAGGTCCGACTGAAGGGTCGTTTCTGGGCCACGCCCGTTGTTGCCGGCGGCCACGTTTATTGTGTGAACCAGGACGGGCAGTGCTTTGTCATCAAGCCTGGTGACGAAAAGGGAGAGCTCGTCAGCACCATGGAGTTGGGCGATGCCATCCTTGGTTCTCCCGCTGTCGCCGGCAACGCCCTGTTAATCCGCAGCGACAAATTCCTGTACAAGATTGTCCCGTAGTCTTACTGGTTCAGTGCCCGACTCTCTCTCCCTCACCCCCTGCGGCCCCGTTCGCGGCTCGATTCGCCCGCCAGGGTCCAAGAGCATCACCAACCGGGCCTTGGTTTGTGCTGCCCTGGCGGATGGTGTTTCCACGCTCACTGGCGCGCTGGCGAGCGAAGACACAGAGGTGATGATCGACAGCCTGCATCGGCTCGGTATTCCCGTCGAACGGCATGACGACGGCAGCCAGCTCATCGTCTCCGGTTGCGGCGGAAGCATCCCGGCCAGAAACGCGGATTTGTATGTAGGCAACAGCGGCACCACCATTCGCTTTCTCACGGCCATGACTACGCTGGGCCACGGCACCTACCGGCTGGGGGGCGTTCCGCGGATGCAGGAGCGGCCCATTGCCGATTTGCTCTCCGCGCTGAACCAACTCGGGGCGGACGTACAAAGTGAAGCCGGCACCGGCTGTCCGCCGGTCATTGTGCGGGCAAGTGGCTTGCCCGGTGGCCGGACGACAATACGGGGAGACATCTCCAGCCAGTTTCTCAGCGGCCTGCTCATGGCGGCGCCTCTGGCCCAAGATAACGTCGAGCTGATTGTCGAAGGAGAATTGGTTTCCCAGCCGTATGTCACGATGACGCTCGGCGTCATGCGGGAGTTCGGTGCCGAAGCCCATTATTCCGGCCTCTCCCGATTCGTCATCGCCGGCCAGCAGCGCTACCGCAGTTGTGAATATGCGATCGAGCCCGATGCTTCCGCCGCCAGCTACTTCTGGGGCCTGGCCGCAGTGACCGGCGGCGAGGTAACGGCCCTGGGACTCGCCCACCGCGCGCTGCAGGGGGACGTCGCCTTCGTACAATGCCTGCAGAAAATGGGCTGCCGCGTCGCCTACAGCAGCCGCGGAACCACAGTCACCGGACCCACCGTGCCGCTCCGCGGAATTGACGTCGATATGAACGCCATCAGCGATACGGCCCAGACATTGGCCGTCGTCGCTCTTTTCGCTCAAGGGCCGACGACCATTCGGGGCGTGGCACACATCCGCCATAAGGAAACCGATCGCATCGCCGACCTGGCCCGCCAGCTCCGCAAGCTTGGTGCCGGCGTGGAAGAACTGACCGACGGCCTGCGAATCACTCCTGCTCCGCTCCACGGCGCGGAGCTGGAAACTTACAACGACCACCGCATGGCGATGAGCTTTGCTTTGGCGGGACTGAAAATTCCTGGCGTCTCCATCCGAGATCCAGGCTGCACGGCCAAGACTTATCCCAATTTCTTTGCAGACCTGTCCCAACTTGTCGGCCCTACAAAGTCTGTTTAGCCGCCGCGTGGACTAAGCCAGGAACATCCCATGCCCGAACTCGGCGTCAACATCGACCACGTAGCCACTCTTCGCCAAGCCCGCAAGACTTTTGAGCCGGATCCAGTCGCGGCCGCGGTTCTGGCCGAGCTGGCAGGAGCGGACAGCATCACGCTCCACCTGCGCGAGGATCGCCGGCACATTCAGGACCGTGACTTGCGGCTACTGCGAGAGACGGTCACCACGAAGCTCAACCTGGAGCTGTCCGTCTCCGAGGAAATTATCGGCATTGCCTGCCAGACCAAGCCAGAGCAGGCCACGCTCGTGCCCGAGCGCCGTGAGGAAGTGACGACGGAAGGTGGGCTCGATGTTGTTTCGCACCGCGTTGCCGTAGCTCGCGCGGTGCAACGCCTGCAAGCAGCTGGCATCGCCGTCAGTTTGTTCATCGATCCCGACCCGAGACAGATTCAGCTTGCCAAGGAGCTGGGTGTGGAAGCCATTGAGCTGCACACCGGCCAGTACGCACTCGCTCGGGGAGCCGATCAAGCGCAGCAATTGGCGGCGCTGGTTGCCGCGGGAAAGGTCGCCAGCGACCTCGGCCTGCGGCTGCACGCGGGACATGGGCTTAATTATCACAACGTCCGCCCAGTCGCCACGATTGCCAGGATGCTCGAGCTCAACATTGGCCACAGCATCATATCCAGGGCCGTCCTAGTTGGCCTGGAGCGCGCCGTGCGCGAAATGAAGGACTTGCTCTAGCCGTTTAACTCTTCACTGGAAAACGCCAGTAGGCAGCCGCCACCAGGCTGACCTGCAATGCCGCCAGCAGCAGCGGGTGAATAGTGAGAGATGACGCGGGAGTATCTCGCTCGAAAGCCACCGCCTCGGCAGACAACAGCGCCCAGCCCTGCGCCGTCCGCCGCCAGCCGTCATCGAAATTGGCCGGTTCACCCCGCAAACTTGCGCACATCGTCATAACCAGGAGAATTGTTCCGCAGCAAAGGGGGAGTCGGCGGCGAATGAAGAAGAGCATGCCCGGAACGAAGATGCATGCCCCAGGCCGCAAGCCATGGCGAGCGCCTTTGGACAACGTTAATCACGACGAGCCTTGAAGTTGCGGCGAATGCTCTCGCTCGAAATGGCAGAGCGCTTGTGGCTAACAAGCAACATTCTCGCTTGCCGACTGTGGCTAAATCACAGCGGCGGAGAATGTGAAACACTCTTTGACCATTAGCAGGTCGCAGTGGGCTCGATCTATTCTTCCGCGTGTTTGCTCGCAAGCCATGTATGTCGTAAGTTTTCCAGTGCGGAAGCTCCGCACAGTCTGAACAACACGTTCCGCAAGACGCAGAAGGCTCGACTCATGACGACAAGTGCCCCCGATCTCAAAGACCTGCTGCGCAGTGCCCAATTACCGGCCTTGCCGCAAAGCGCTATCCGCCTGTTGGAACTGTCGCAGAACCCCGACAACGGACCGGTCGAATTCGCCATCCCCATCGAAGCCGACCCTGGACTGACGGGGCAGGTACTCAAATTCGTCAACTCTTCCTACTTCGGTTTTGCCCGCGAGATCAACAGCGTCAAACTGGCGATCACGCTGGTGGGAATCCGCACGATTAAGAATTTCGCCCTGTGGAGCGCGGTCTTCAGCTTGATGCCCAACCCGCGTTGCGGCCCCTTTGATCTGAAGTCGCTGTGGCAGGACTCGCTCCGCCGAGCCCTTTTTGCCCGCAACTTTGGCAAGCTCCTGGGAATGAAGGACGCGGAAGAATGTTTTGCCGCAGCCTTGCTGCAGGACATGGCGATCCCGCTCCTCGCCAAAGAGATTCCCCAGCGCTACCTCAAACTATTTCAGGACCGGTCCGATGGCACAGAGCGGCTTTCCGACCTGGAGCAGACCAGTTTTGGCTGGACGCATGCCGATGCCGCCGCTTTGATGTGCCGCTCCTGGAGCCTTCCGGAGGAATTCGCCACGTTGATCGAAGCCCACTGCCATTTAGACGAGCTGGTGGCCGCGGGTGGAAAATTCCCGGGCAAACTGGCCGTCGCGCTGTCGGCGCTTTTGCCCGCTGCTAGCGACAAGGAGTGGACGGACCGCGAAAGGTTTGTCGCCACTTTTAATCAACTGGTGGTTGGCAAGGGAACCACCGCACCGCGGTTTCTGGCCGAAGTGGACAACGCGTTCACGGAGTTCGCCCCCGTCTTGAGGCTGGCAACACCCGCCAAGACATTGGCTCTGTACCTGGAAGATGTGATAGCACAGGTCTAGCTCCGACTGGTTGGCGTTGACCAACTCCCCTTGTTTTCCTATTGTCTCGCCGGGCGGAAATTGGTTCGCCTGTGCTGCGCGTGCAAAGGATTCGCCATGGAACGGCCGGAAGTCAGCGTACTCGTCAACACCTATGAACGACCATGGCACTTGCGACGGTGCCTGGTGTCGTTAGCTTGCCAGTCCATGGCCAAGCAGATGGAAGTGGTTGTGGTCGATGACGGCTCGCGGGACGAGACGGCCGCGGTCGTGCGCGGCTTTGCCCGGTCGGCACCGTTTCCGGTCAAGTTCCTGACGCATCCGCACGAGGCCTTTCAGCTTTGCCGCTGCCGCAACGAAGGAGCGGTAGCCAGCTCCGCGGATCGGTTGGTTTTCTTGGATGGCGATCTCATCGCCGGCCGCGAACACATTGCTGAACATTTCCGCCAAATCGCGCCGGGAGTCGTCACTAACTCCTACTGCGTTCGCCTCAACGAAGAGCTCAGCCAACAGATTGATGAAGACCTGATCCGGAGCGGAAAGTTCACCAAAGTTGCCTCGCGCCGCGATCTGGCCAGGCTTACCATGATGTATCGCAAGGCCTGGTTCTACAGACTCCTACGCCATCCCAACAAGCCACGGTGCAAGGGGGGAGACTTGGGAATGCTGCGGACGGACCTCGAGAAGCTGAACGGCTTTGACGAGAATTTCCGGGCTTGGGGAGGAGAAGACGACGATTTCGGCTTTCGCTTGCGGGCCGCCAAAGTGCATCTCAAGTACATCATGAACTCGACCCGCAGCTACCACCTCTGGCATCCTCTCGCTCCCAGCCGGCCGGATCGGCTGCGGAATGGCCAGAACGAAGATTACCTGCATCGCCAGGTACGGCTGACGCACTGCATGAATGGCCTGGTGAAGCGAACTCTGCGCGACTTGGAAGTTCGGATCTGCGGTGTGTCCGCGGATTCCGCGGCGCTCCAGCGGGCACTGTCCGTCCATTTCAAATGGCCGCAACTTCCGCAAGGTGGCAGGTCCGATGTCGAAGTCCTCCCCTTCCCCGGTCAAGGCCGCTTCACCGGCGCTGCGGACGCCCGTCTGCTGGTGGTGACTCAGCGGGGCGTCGTGGTGCCGCTGCGAATCTTGAAGCAGGCCAACATCGTCCTCTCGCCATTGGGAGACATTGGACGCGAAGGACAAATCCGCCTCCGCCTCGAAGATCAGGCCGGTCTGGCCAGCGCGCTCGGCTGGCGGCCGGCCGCCGACGCTTCAGCACAGCGGCGTGCAGCTTAAATCCTCACGCGCCGCTCTCTATCGCAACCCCAGAAGTTTGTGCGTCTGCAAACTGAGCCGCCACCGCGGGTGGCCCAGGCAGTAAGCCACCGCCAGTTCCGTGTTCCGCTCAATGTCCGGCCCGTCCATCGGCTGCAAGAAGAACTGCTCAAAATCGAGTCCCGCATAGCGCTCGGGCTCCGCCCCCACCTGCGGATAGATGAGCTTGAGTTCATGCCCCGCAGAAACAACCAACTCCGCGCCGGCCTTGGGACTGACACAGAGCCAGTCAATGCCGCTGGGAACCGCGCGTGTGCCGTTGGTTTCCACTGCCACTTCCAAGCCACGAGCATGGATCGCTTCAATCGCAGGCTCATCGAGTTGCAGCAGTGGCTCCCCACCCGTGCAGATGACGAGTCCCCGCGCGGTCGACGAACTTGACGCCGCTACCGGCCACCGCTGAAAAACCGCCTCGGCCAGGGCATCGGCTGTTTCAAAAACACCCCCGTCAGGTCCATCGGCACCGACAAAGTCCGTGTCGCAAAACTGGCACACCGCCTCGGCTCGGTCCCGCTCCAACCCCGACCACAGGTTGCATCCGGCAAACCGGCAGAACACCGCCGGCCGTCCTGCCTGCGCACCTTCCCCCTGAAGCGAATAAAAAATCTCCTTCACAGCGTACGCCATCCGGGCAGGCTCCACTTACTACTTTCAAAATGTTCTCCTTTCATCGTACCAAGGGAACGGATTTCTTACTTGGAGCTTCAACCACCTCCAGCAGCCCCACGTCGATATACTGCCCGCCCCCCGTTTGATGGCAATGGACGGCCAGAGTGTTCGCTCCTTCGCGTAGGGCCTTTACAGCGACATCATCCAGCGGGATGAGGACGTAGTCGGTGATATAGCCTTTCGTCTTTGTCACCAGAACGCCATTCAGATAAACCTCGGTGTCTTCGTCGTGGTGAATGACCAGATGCAGCCCCTCGTGCTTGCCGGCGGGGACGTCGAAACTTCGCCGGAGCCAAATGTCGCCGGTTTTCCAGTCGGTTCGAACTGTGGTTCCGGGAGTGCTCTTCTCGCCAAAGCCGCCGGGGCCTTCTTTCCAGGCAGCATCATCAAAGCCGGGCCGTTCCCAGCCGTCCGCCGGTTTGGCGAGCGAGTACCGCCACTTCTGAGCTTCCTTCTGGGAAGTTGCCAGCAAGGTCGCCACCTTTGGTGCCGGCAAATAGAGACGGGCATGGGCCGCGGCAGTTTGCTTCTCGTCGACCTTGAGTACCGCTCGGTCGTAGGTCATCAAACCGTTGACTTCAATTTCCACGTCGGTCGTCTGCGTATAGACGGCGGCGGAAAGTCCCTTTCCGGTCAGTGGCCGCAGATTCACCAGCAGGTTCATGTACGCCTTCTGCAATTCGGCTTGATTCGCATAGCTGCGATAGCCCCAGTTGTCTTTCGCTTGCCAGGTGTGTCCGTCCAGCGGCAGGCCGAGACCGCCGTATTCGCCGAGCACCGCGGCCCGCGTCGAGAGCGGGGGCATGCCAGGTCCGGGATAGATATGCACGTCGTGGACATCGCCGACACCACGATCCGTCCAGCCGCTGGCACTGTTGACCAGTCGCGTGGGATCGAGCGTCCTGGTCAAATCCGCGATGCGGGCCGTGTCGAATTGCCCCCACCCTTCGTTGAACGGCACCCACATCACAATGCAGGGATGGTTGCCAAAATCCTTGATAATCTCGGCCCACTCGGTTTCGAACTGTTTCGTCGATTCTTCCGACCGCTGCGAATCCGGGTCATTGGGACCGATGTATTTGTCGCCGCTGGGCATATCCTGCCAGACGAGGAGCCCCAGCTTGTCGCAGTGATGATACCAGCGGTCGGGCTCCACTTTCACATGCTTGCGGACCATGTTGAAGCCGAGCTTCTTGGTCATTTCCAAGTCATACCGCAGGGCTTCATCCGTCGGCGCGGTGTACAGTCCATCCGGCCAGAACCCCTGGTCGAGCGGACCAAACTGAAACAGCGGCTGGTTATTGAGCAGCAGCCGGGTAACGCCCGCGTTGTCTTTGCCGAGGGAGACTTTCCGCAGGGCGAAGTAGCTGGTGACGGAGTCGAACTCCTTGCCATCGCCCGTTCCTTCCCCCAGCCAGACTCGCAAGTCGTAGAGCACGGGGTCCATGGGACTCCAGGGGAGCACGACGCCCACTTCCACCGTGACTTCTTTGATGTCCCCTTTATCCTTCGAACGAAAGCGACGGTCTTTGGATTCAATACTCGCCTCGGCATACAGGGCCATACCCGGTTGCGGATTGACGACGCTCGCCGAAATGCGGACCTGCTTCTTATCGAAGTCAGGCACAATTTTAATCGCTTCGATATAGGTCTTCGGCACCACTTCCAGCCAGACCGTCTGCCAGATGCCGGTCGTCGGCGTGTACCAGATGCCGTGCGGCTTGCCGATTTGCTTGCCGCGAGGCTGGTAACTGGAATCGGTCAGGTCACTTACGGCAACGAGCAACTCCGAAGGCTTATCGCCAGCGAGCGCATCCGTTATGTCGCAGGAGAACGGATCGTACCCGCCGCGATGCTGTACGACTTCCTTGCCGTTGACCCAAACCGTCGCTTCCCAGTCCACCGCCCCAAAATGAAGCAGCACTCGGCTGCCGTCCTTGTGTTTGCGAGCTTGCAGCGAGCGTCGATACCAAAGCTTCTCTTTCGGCGAGACTCGCTTCATCACGCCCGAGAGGGACGACTCCACGGGAAACGGCACCAGGATCTTCTTCGTGAACTCCTTGGGTTGACCGGCGGACTCGAGCACAATCTCATAGTCCCACAGCCCATTGAGATTCGTCCATTCCTTCCGCACCATCTGCGGACGGGGATATTCGGGATGCACCTTCTCCGGCGAAACATCCTTGGCCCACCGGGTCGCCAGCGGCCCCGGCACCGGCTGCCAGTCAGCAGCGTGAGAGGCGATGGGAACGAGCAGTAGGACGATGAAAAGGTGGTCAAGCTTCATTTTTGTGTCTCTGGGGAAAGCGAAAGTATCCCGGCTACCTGGAACCCAACTCCACGCAAACCACTTCGCTCCCCTCTCCCCCATTCGTTTTCACAAACAGCTTTCCGCTGCTGAGCGCGGGGAGGGGGCGGGTTTTGGCCGACAGGAACTGCGCGGAGCCAAGGGAGTGAAACTTCTTGGGGTCGGCGGCAATGAGGGTCAGTTTGCCTTCGATGCCCACAAGCAGGATTTTGTCGCCGGCAAGAATTGCGTGGGCGATGCCGAAATTATCCTCGGACCAGGCAACTTTGCCGGTGGCTGCCGCAACGCAGCGGAGGTGCCCTTCGCCGGTGTCCTCGCGGCCGTGGATGCCATAGAGATAGCCCTCGTGCTCAACCGCGGTCGTGTACTGGCTGGAGAGTGAATCGTCGTTCGCCCAGACGGGGCTAGCCTTGCCGCCGCTGAGCGACTTGAGCGCCGCGCCGACGTTGTAGCTGGCGGTGACGAACAGCTTGCCGTCGAACAGCAGCGGCGTGGAAGCGTTCACGGTCGGCCCGCGCTTGCCGAAGGGAAACAGGATTTGAGCCTTGTCCGTTGTCGGATCGAAGGCCACGCAGTTCATCCGCGTGATAAAGATGGCCTGTTCCTTTCCCCCGATGGTCAGTGCGGCGGGAGACGAATAGCTGCCCACCTCGCTCGTTCCCTTCCACAGGGTCTTGCCGGTCGCGGGTTCCAGCGCCACGAGGCCGGCATCTTTGCCGCCGACGTTCACCACCAGTTTGCCGCCGACAAGAATTGGCGTGCTCCCCGCGCCGAAATATCCTTCATCCCCTTCGTAGTCCACATACAGCTCTCGGGTCCAGAGTTTTTTGCCATCGGCCAGCGCCACGCAGTGCAAATCGCCGGCGGCACCAAAGACATAGACCTTGCCATCCTGCACCAGCGGCACACAGCGCGGGCCCAGGTCGGAGTCAATTCCGCCACGATAGCGAGCTGCGAATTCTGCTTTCCAAAGTCGCTGGCCGGTTGCCGTATCCAGCGCCTCCACCAGCTCTTGATTTCCAACTCGGTGGAACACGACCACCTTGTTTCCCACCACCACCGGCCCCGCGTAGCCACTCCCAACTTTGGCCCGCCAGGCGATTTTCGGTTTGGCGGGGAGCGAGCTGGGGAGCTTTTCCCCCTCTGCCTTGCCGCTGCGAGTGGGTCCGAGAATCTGCGGCCAGTCCCCGGCCTGGGCTGTCAGATTTTCAAAAACATTGAAAAATGGGCCAAAAACCAGCAGCCCCGCCACAAGGTTCGCCAGCCCAAAGGGACGAAAGCCGCTCTTAACATGATTCATGGGGGTACGTCCTTCGTAAGGAGCAAGGGTTCGCGGGCCAAGCACTTTTTCGGCCCACTTTTCGCCAGTTCTTCGCCAGGTGAGTTTGTCAATTTTAACGATTAGTCTTATCATAAGGGGATGGTGCGCGAGTTTGCACGGGTGGGAGTTTGCCGTTGATGGAATGAGCGGCCCAAGAGTTGCCTGTTGATCGTGTGGCCCCCCGCCTGCGCCTCCACCTGAATTTCCAAAACCGGAGTTTCCTTTGCCACGTCTGTTTCGCCTGCTCGAGAAAAAGCGAGGAGAGCGCCGCACCGGTTCCAACCTGGTCGGCAGCGTGGGGGAAGCTCTGCTGTATGGTGCCCTGTTCATGCTGGGCGTCACGGCCCTCAGCACTTTGGTCGCCGTCCACTTCTGGCAGCCGCAGAGCGCGTGGTATTCGGTGGGGGTCGGATTCTGGCTCATGGTGGTCGTGCTCTCGTCATTCGTATTCACTGGCGGCATTGGCCTCATATGGACGGTGGTGCGGTTGGGCATCTCCGCGGAACGGCGTTCCGCGCTGGCAACGCATGCGAGCGCTTTGGACCTGGTTCATGAAGCCATGCCGCGCTCCAAGAGTCATCCCACGGTCCCTTCCTTTGATGGCCTGACCGACAGCCCCGGTACCGATCTCGCCTATCGCCTTCCCAGTTCGCAATCCCCCGGCTGGCGGCTGCTTGCGAAGACGATTTTTGCATTGCTCTGGAACGGAATCGCTTGCGTAATGTTCGTCATTGCCACGAAGAGTTGGCTGGAAGGGGCACCGCAATGGTTCCTCACATTTTTCCTCGTCCCCTACTTCGCCGTCAGTGGCTGGACCATCTATTACCTCCTCCAGCAAATCTGGATACACACCGGCTTGGGACAAACGGCCGTCGAAATCTCGGACCACCCGCTGTTTCCTGGGCGCGAGTACCAGGTGCATCTCTCGCAAGCCGGCCACATCGATGTCAAGTCCATTGAGCTGTGGCTGACGTGCGAAGAAGAAGTCACCTATCGCCAGGGAACCGACATCCGCCACGAGCTGTGCAAAGTCTTCGAGCAACAGCTCCTCGCGCAGGGCCCCGTGGAAGTCGAACCGTCCAAGCCCTTCCGTGTGACTTGCACTCTCCCCATCCCCGCCGCTGCGATGCACTCGTTCCAGTCGGAGCATAACTCCGTCCACTGGAAACTCGTGGTCCGCTGCGCCCCCGCCCACTGGCCGGAGTTTGAGCGCCGGCACCCGATCGTTGTTTTCCCGGGGGAAGCAACCCTGCGGGCCGTGGTGACGCCCGCACAAACGGGACAAGCCACCCGCGGCCAGCGTAGCGCCGCCGCCTCCATCGAGGTTGTAGCATGACCATGGAGCCGCTGATCAGCTTGTGCCTGGTCGGGCCGCGGCGCAGCTATGCCGCCGGCGACGAGCTAGTCGCCGAGTACCAGCTCGACGCCGTGCTCGCGGACGAAGTGCAGGCGATCGAAGCGTCCGTCCTGTGGTACACGGAAGGGAAAGGAGAGGAGGACATGGGGGTCCACTTCTTTGAGCGCCGTTTGCCCACCGACGCGGAAGACGGCGACCTCCGTCCGCTGCGGCGATTTCGCACCACGCTCCCCAGCAGCCCGCTCAGTTATGCCGGCGCGATCTTCACCATCCGCTGGTGCATTCGCGTCCGCCTCTTTCTCCGCCGCGGCCGCGAGTATCTGCAGGAACAGCCCTTCACCCTCGGCTCCGTTCCTGCCGCCGCGCGGCAGGAAACGGCCGCGACTGCGTAGCGTAGGATAGGGTGTGTCGAGAGGCGGGCCAACATCTCGCGGACACACCCTACGGTTGGACTCACGGGACTCGTTTTTTCCCTTAATGGAAGGGTCTTTCTTCTTTCTTCCTTTGCCACTTGTTGATTTCCGCTTAGCGACCGATAATTCTTTGAACAGTCGGATTTTCCGCGGTTCTTTCGTATTTCTCTCCGGAGCCTACCATGGCCCTCGTTCCTCTCCGCGTTGTTCTGGATCATGCCGCCGAAAACAACTATGGCGTGGCCGCTTTCAACGTCAACAACATGGAGCAGATCCAGGCCATCATGGAAGCTGCGGTGGAAACTGATTCTCCGGTCATCATCCAAGCCTCGCGAGGCGCCCGGCAGTATTCGCAGGACAACTTTCTGCGGCACTTGATGCTCGCGGCCGCAGAGCTCTATCCGCAGATTCCCACGGTCATGCACCAGGACCACGGCAACAGCGTCGAGACCTGCCTCTCCGCCATCAAAAACGGCTTCACCAGCGTGATG
>SXGT01129780.1_pt1 | contig 36792 bp, 37 predicted proteins | sample 3176221 | NCBI WGS metagenome assembly SXGT01 (sample SAMN11356862, study PRJNA531348) | freshwater metagenome | isolation source: freshwater sample F1-120 | place: China: Fuxian Lake, Yuxi | collected 2017-12-25 | reverse complement strand
TCGACGTCTTCGACGCTCGCGATGCTCCCGAGCGCGGCGACGAGGCTCGCCGGCGCCTGCTCGCCCTGGACGGCCGCGTGCGCAATGAGGATGCGCGCGGGGAAGAGGGCGTGAATCGACCGCACGAGATCGCGCACCGCCGCACCGGTCTGCGAGGTCACGAGCCCCACCCGCCGCGGCCAGTGCGGCAGCGGCCGCTTGCGCTCGGGAGCGAACAGGCCCTCGGCGTAGAGCTTCTTCTTGAGCGCCTCGAGTGCGGCGAGGAGCGCGCCCTCGCCTGCCAGCTCCACCGCGGTGACGATGAGCTGGTACTTGCCCTGGGGCGCGTAGACCTCGACGTCGCCCTGACACGTGAGCTGGTCGCCATCGCGGAGCGGGCGCGTCAGCCGCGCGGCCGTGTTGCGCCACATGACGGCGGGAAGTGTCGCTTCGCGGCCCTTGAGGTTGAAGTAGACGTGCCCCGACGACGCCGGCCGACAGCCAACGACCTCGCCCTGCACCCACACGCGGCGGAAGCCGGCCTCGATGGTGCGCTTGAGGTCGAGGGTGACCTCGTCGACGGAGCGAATACGGCGGCCTTCGGGTGCGGTCATGCCGCGCACGGTAGTTCAGGCGCGGGCGAGGCGCAAAGGGGCTCAGGGGCCGAGTGGCAGGAGCCCGACCATCGCGCGGCACGACTCCTCGCCCAGCACGAGCGTTCGACCCGTGGGATTGCGATAGTCGCAATCCAGCCGCAACGTCTGGCCGCCATATACGACGGGGGCCGAGGCTCCAGCGGTGTCGAACGTGACCGGCGCCTGCCAGGTGGGGTTCCACTTCGGGAAGGCCGCAAGGCACGACGCCTCGCCGGCCGAGCCAGCGGACAGCGTCGCGAGGTGACCGGCGCTCATCATCTCGACCTGGACCGCAAAGACGGCATACGCATCGGTCGACGAGCCGGGCACGACCGTGACCATGGTCTCTCGGGCCACGTCCTCCGATGACGTGGGAGGGACCGCAAACGGCGGCGTCAGGCTACCGGTCCCTTCGACGACAGCCGCACTCTCGCCTCCGAAGGTCAACACGGTCGCGACCGTCTGCACCGACGCCTCTTCCTCCCAGCGAAGCCGCACCGTCGTGTGATCCTGCCATTCCTGTAGGGATGGCGTCACCGCTTCGCCGCTGGGATCGGGCTCGTAGTGGGCGTGATAGTGGATCCGGAGCACGAGCAGCGCGTCCCCGGGAACCTCGATGGCGGAGCCCGGCGGCGTGACGAACGGCTCTTGCTCGGGGAGAAAGCCGCCAAGGATGTCGCCGGTGAAGCCAAACCCGGTGTCGCAGTCGTACCATGAGGCACCGTGGACCCGCGGGGAGCTCGGCGCGACGAACCTCAGGCTCGCTCGGTCCCGGTCGAGCCAGAGCACGGCGCCGCGGAAGGCTTGCTTTCGGTCGGCGTCGACCTGCATCCCGCTCAGGAAGCGGCGGCCGTCGCGCTGGCCCGGATCGACGATGAGACAGATCCAGTCGTCCTTGTGCGCGGTCTCCGCGTCGACGCTGATGACATAGCCCTCGGTGAGCGGGTACTCCGTCGCGCCGCGAAGCGTCGTGGGAGCGGCTGGAGCGAGCGTCTCCATCGCGGCCGGGCCGTCGCCCATCGGCAGACCGTTGTCGAGCCACGTGAGGACCGCGGCGAGCTCGTCGTTGCTCAGGCGAAGGTCGTTGCTATAAGGCGCGGCCGGCTCGCAGCGGCCGGGCAGCTCTCCGCCTGGGTAGGGTGGCATGCGCGTCCCAAACTCAGGTTCGGTCAGGCGCGACGGCAAGTGCTCGGTGTGCAAGAGCGCATGCGCGTAGGTCTCCAGCGGCTGGACCGCGGCGAAGTGCCCAGACGAGTGACATGGGACGCAGCGCCTCCTCACGATCTCGGCGATCCGGTTCGACCACGTGGCGTCTTGCGGGGCCATCGGCGCGGGCGACTCCAACCGGATCGTGCAGGCGGTGCAGACGAGCGTGACCATGAGCAGGCGGATAGACTTCGTCATGTCGAGTTCCTCGTCGGTCCGATCGACCGAACGGTCGCGTGCGCAAGGCACGTGCCATGGCGCGGAGGCAGTGATCGGGCCACGGCGAGGCCGCGGGTCGGACGACGCGCCGTCGTGGGCGTGCACGGCGAGGCGAGGCGCCCCACGCCGGGTTGGATCGCCCCCAGGGTGCCCACAGGCGGTGCGTGCCAAAGGCGCGGAGTGCTGCGAGCGCGAGGTCCTCTTCCGCGGCGGATTGACGCGGTGGCCACGGTGGCGGACGCGAGATGCGGAGGCGTCCGAGTAACCGAATCCTTGACCGCGCGGATGAAACCGCCCTACCGTCCCTCTTCGAGTGGCCGCTAACCCAGGCGGCGGGAGCAATGGCGTGAGCATCATCGGCTTCTGGGCGCAGGACTTTCGCAGCCTTGCGGACGTGCGCCTCGGCAAGGGCGTCGACGGACACGGGACGCCGCTCGGGGAGTTCTCGGTCTTCTACGGGCCGAACGGTGCCGGAAAGTCGAACGTGTTGGCGGCGATGGCGACTTGGACGCGGCTCGTGCGCGAGTTGCTCGCGTGCAGCCCTGGCGAGCTGACGACGTTGGAGCGGCAGTTCGCCCACGTGTCGCTGCCTCCGAGCGACGTTCGGCTCGGCAGTGGCGACGCGCCGGTCCGAATCGGTGCGCGACTCGCCTTCGACCCGCCGCTGCTCCTGCCGAGGACAATCGCCCCAGGTGACGCGAGTCGTGGCCTTGGCGCAGACGAGCCCACACCAGAAGTCGTCATCGAGGTCGTCGCATCACCCACCTGGGCGCGGCTCGAGCTGATCGGCGATCACGTCGGAGACTTTCGTCGCCGGCACGACCTGAGCGTGCTCGACACGAGCTTTCGCAGGATTCGCACGGAGGTCGAACGCGCCTACTTCCTGGTGCCGGCGGTCCGGTCGAGCATGGGCGTCAACGGTGCGTTGGTAGCCCCGCGACCCGACGTGCTCGAGCTGCTCGCCGCGGGTCGCGTCAGCGAAGCTCTTGGACGGAGCCGGCTGCACCCGGACCCAGCCGTGGCCGGATCCATCGATCGCCTCAACGCCTTGCTCGAGGCTCCACCGCTACACCTTCAGCGAATCCGACCGGTCCAGGATCCGATCACCGGGCTCTATGCGCTGCGCCAGCAGGTCGGGGGCGGCCACGAACTTCCCCTCGACCTCGCAGGCCTCGGGATCGTTCAGGTCGTCACGATCCTCGCACAGATCCTGGTCTCCGGCGCGCGCGCCGTGGCCATCGAGGAGCCCGAGGCGCACCTGCACGCGCCGACCATGGGCAAGACCCTCCGTACCGTTCTCCAAGCGGTCGTTCGCGCAGGCCACGTCCAGCAACTCTTCGTCGCCACGCACAGCAACCTGTTCGACCTGGACCCCACGCGGTACTTCGACGTTCGGCTCGACGACGGACAGACGGTGGTCACGGACGTCGACGACCTCACCCGCATCGATCGTGACCATCTCTACGAGCCGGGCCCGGCGAAGCATGCGCTGCTGAAGATGCTCGAGTACCTCGGTGCCGGCGAGGTCGTTGCCCACGATGCGTCCGGCCAGGCCATCACCGCAGGAGAGATGCTCGTGTCGCTCCAGCAGGACGACGATCGCGCGGTGGCATTCCTCCAAGACCTGCACGGCGCCGCGCTGCGCGTCGTCCGCCGTACGGCCGCCAAGAGGGTGCCTTCGACATGAGCTGGTTGGTCTTCGCGCCGACGGCCGTGCCGGGTGAGGACGGGGCCGACGCTCTCGCGGTCTCGCACTGGATGGCCCTGCAGACGGTCGCGCGCGGGGCCTCGAGCGTGCTCCCGCTACTCGGCCCGGACGCCACCCGGTCCGCACTCGCGAAGGCGTTACCGAGCGCGGTCGGCGTCGCGTTCTACACGCATGGCTCCGCGGACGGCTCCCTCGCGTCGTCAGGGCGGGGAGCCGCCGTCGACACGGAAAACGCGCACGCGCTCAAGGGCCGCTGGGTCCATGCAGTAGCGTGCCATGGCGGCGGGCTGCTTCGCGCCGTCATGCGCGACGCGGGTGTGGCGTGCTTCGCCGGCTACGACACGCGGCTCATCGTCGACTGGAACCCGTCGGGGATCAGCCCGGCACTGGCCCCGCTCGTCGGCGACCTAGTCTCCTCCACCCCGTGCGCGCTTGCGGACGGTGACCGCGACGTCGCGAGCCTGAAGCGGCGCGTGAACGCGATCGCCGACGCGATCGCCGACCGCCTCGAAGCCGACCCGTGGGAAGGGTCCACGGGGCTCGAGGCGATGGCGCAGCAGCTCGTCGACCGCCTCATCGTCGATATCCCGAAGCCCAGCGCTTGAACGGACGCCCACGTTCTCTTCGGAGCGGTGCAGAGTGCGCTCTTGCACCGCCGGATGTTCTCGCACTCGTCATTGGAGCTACACGTCGCGCCGAGAGGTCGGACGGCAACGCGGGTCACATCGCCCTCCGAGGTCGGGAAGTGACGCGCAGCGAAGGTCCGCACCGCATTCGAGGCCAATGGCGCAGGTACTCTTGGGTCCAAGAATCTCGGGCGCGTGTCCCACCGGTAGTCACCACGAAAATCCAACACCCTACCCGCGGAATTTCGTGGTAGCCTTCGTCAATGCTGCCTCGCCCTCGTCATCTGGCTCACGTCCGCGCGCTCCTGGAGCAGGTCCCGGTCGTTGCCCTGCTCGGGGCGCGACAGGTCGGCAAGTCGACCCTGGCGCGCGAGCTCGCGGCGCCCTCAGCGACAATCTTCGACCTCGAGGATCCGGAGGACCTCGCGCGCCTGACGGTGCCCAAGCTGGCGCTGGAGCCGCTGCGGGGTCTCGTCGTCCTCGATGAGATCCAGCGCCGCCCCGACCTGTTCCCCACACTCCGCGTCCTGGCGGACCGCCCAGGCCGTCCGGCCCGCTTCCTGGTCCTGGGCAGCGCGTCGCCGGAGCTGTTGCGCCAATCCTCGGAGACGCTCGCGGGGCGCATCGCGTTCCACGAGATGGGCGGCTTCGACCTCGCAGAGATCGGCGCCGAGGCTCTCGACACGCTGTGGGTTCGCGGAGGCTTCCCGCGCTCCATTCTGGCGACCAACGACGACGAGAGCTGGCAATGGCGGGGCGACTTCATCCGGACGTACCTGGAGCGCGACCTGCCGAGCCTCGGGTTTCGCCTGGCACCAGAGGTCGTGCGCCGGTTCTGGACCATGCTCGCCCACCACCACGCCGGGACGTGGAACGCCGCGGAGTTCTCGCGCGCGCTCGGCCTCTCCGAGGCGACGGTGCGACATCACCTGGATGTGCTTCGGAGCACCTCCATGGTGCGGCGGCTCGAGCCGTGGTTCGAGAACGTCGGCAAGCGGGTCGTCCGCTCGCCGAAGGTCTACCTGACCGATACCGGCATTCTCCATCGCCTGCTCGGCTTGCGCACGCGGCACGACCTCTTGGGTCACGCCCGATCGGGGGCCTCTTGGGAGGGCTTCGCGCTAGAGACCGTGATTGGACGTCTTGGAGCCGCTCGCGACGAGTGCTGGTTCTGGGGCCTGCATTCGGGCGCAGAGCTCGACCTGCTGGTCCAGCGCGGGAGTCGCCGCCTCGGCTTCGAGGTCAAGCTCACCGACGCGCCGAAGGTCACGCCGTCGATGCGGTCCGCCATGGAGGCGCTGAAGCTCGAGCGCCTCGATGTCGTGCACTCCGGGAAGAGCACCTTCCCGCTGGCCGACGGCATTCGCGCGCTCTCGGCGCACCGAGTGCTGCTGGACCTGGACCCGCTCGCGTAGTCGGAGGCTGCGCCTTGGGAATCACCCGGCGAGGTGGCGTCAGGAGGGCGGTCAAACGGGCGCCGGCGAGGCGCAAAGCGGGCGCTGGAGTCACACGATTGCCAGTGGAATCCCAAGCCTGCGCGCGGCCTCGACCATGCGCTCATTGAACGTCGCCAACGACACCTGCTGTCCGCGGCCTCGGAGGAATTCGACGGAGGCCAAGTGCATGGCGTCCAATGTGCGCACCGGCAGTGGAAACGGCTCCAGCGCGCGTGTCAGCACCTCCGGAGCCAGCTCCAATAGAGAGACCCGACTGAGGAGCTCGCGGGTCGGCTCCCCGTGGGACACGGCGAGGCCGCGGGCATGGATGCGAGTCCAGGTCTCGTACTCAAGCAGCCGACTCGACACGAGCGCGTGCGACCAGAAGGACGGGGCGGGCTTGCGCGTCTCGGAGAGGAGCTCCGCCAACGCGACGGACGTGTCCAGATAGATCATCGGAGGCGCTAGCGGTCTGCGCGATCCGAGGCGAGCTCGTCCAGCAGCGCGCTCAAGGGAGCGACCGGCGGACTGTCCGGCAATCGGGACTCCGGTGGACGCAACGCCGGCACGAGGAGACCGCGGCGAACCAGATCGGCCAGTCGCGCGTCCGCGAGCACGGGGCTGCGCGTTGCCGCGGGTGGAACGAGCTCCGCCACGACACGGTCGCGATCCGAGATGAGTACGGTTTCGCCGTTTTCGGCGAGGCGAACATATTCGCTCAGCTTGTTCTTGAGGACCTTGAGCCCAACGGCGCGCATGAGGGCATGGTAGCTACCTGGCGCTACCTGGTCAAAGCCTTCGAGCGCGCGATGCGGCGAATCCTACCGGTCAGGACGGGGGGCTCGCATCGGGCGCCCGCTCGACGACCGCGAGGTCCGGGAAGACCAGCGGGAGCACGCCGAGCTTGCCGACGTCGCGGAGCACCGAGCGCGTCAGGTCCTTCGCCACGGCGTATCGGTGCAGCCAGGCCGCGCGGGCGCGCTCGATCTCCGGCGTCGTCTTGCGCCAGTCGCTGCGCGCGGTGCCGGCGTGCGCCAGGCCCGGCGAGAGGGCGCTCGCGGCTGCCTCGATACGCGCGACCCAGTGCGCCTCGTTCTCGATGTGGCTCGTGGTCTCGTCATTGGCGAGCGCCTCGAGGATGTCGTCGAGGGCCCCGAGGACGTCGGTGGCGCCTCGGCCCACGCCGCCGATGGTGCCGTCTGCATGGAAGAACTCGCGGCAGTTGACCTGGCCCTTCGGGTGGGTGTCGAGGTGCTTGGAGAACTGGCCGAGCGCTTCACGCCCGGCGTCGAGGGCCGTCGTGCGCTCGGGCAGCCCGATGCTCACGTCGGCGCGCGCGGACCGGCTGGCCGACGCGACGGCGCCGACTTTGGCCGTGGCGGCCGCGAGGGCGTTGGCGTTGTAGTCGATCGCCGCGTCGTAGGCCGGAATCAGGCCCTTGACCTGGTCCCGCAGGGCCTTGGCCGCCGCCTTGCCGTACTTGGAGACTTCATCCAGATCGATGTAGGTATCGCTCATCCTGTTCCTCTTCGTGGTTGAGAAAGTGACGGCCGGACCGCGTAACTGAAGATGCCGACGGTCAGGGGGGTCGACCCTTGGCCGCCCAGGCGGCGCGTGTGACTGCCGCGCGGGACGCCTGGGTCGCCCAGGCGAAGGCTTGGACGACTGCGGGTGTTGTGTCCAAACTCAGAGAGTTATGCGGCTTGCTCGGACTCGGTGACGCCTGGTCGAACAGGCGAGGCTCAGCCCGGCCTTGTCATCGTTCGTGCCGACGCGATGTCGATGTACCCACGGATGCCGTGGCGGCCGAGCATGTGGAGGAGATTCGATCCGTCAATGAGTCCGATTGGCTTGTCCTTGGCGAAGGCGTAAGAGTCCCCGCCAAACGTCGAGGTCGTCACGAGGATCCCCTTGACGGCCCCCTCGTTAATCATTGCGCCGTACAGATCCCTCACGGCCGAGACGCCCACGACGTTCGTGTATCGCTTGGCCTGTATGACGAACTTGCCGCCGCGAATCGGGTCCGGATCGAAGACAACCGCGTCGATGCCGCCATCGCGGCTCGCCTGGGTCACCCTCACCTCGCCGCCCGTAATCGCGAACTCGCGTTCGAAGAGGTCGCGAATCAGGTGCTCGAAATCCTCCCAGTCCATGGCCGCGAGGTTGGTGCCTTCGGTGACTGTCGTGATGACGTTACGTCCCTCGACAAAACGCACGTCCTCGCGCGTCATGGCAACGATGGGGGGCACCGGCGTGGTGAGGTCGAGTTGGGGGCTACCGCGCCCCTTCAAGCGACGAAAGCACGCCTTCGGGTCAACTGCGGCAAGGTTGATGAGCAGAAAGTCGGCCTTCGCCACCTGTACCGAGAGCACGCAGGCTCGGGTGACATTGCCCGTCGCCGGATCGATGCCTTCGAGTTGCCCGTTGCAAGCCACCGCATCGACCGCCCCGGCCGCGTCCGCCGCGAATAGCTCGTGCAAGGTCCGGATGACGATCTGGTAGAGGGCACTCTCGTGCAGCTTCTTGCGTGCTGCTTCTGCCAACGGGGTCTCCACGATGTCGTCGCGAGCCGCCACGTACTTGGCGCTCTTCAGCGCCGGCATGTCATTGAGCATTGGCAAACGGTAGTCTACGACCAAGAGCTTGGCAGCCGGCAGATACTCGCAATCGAAGCTCTGGGGAAACGACTCTGGGTAGGTCGAGGAGCCGAGTACGAGTTCGCAATACTGCTCGACGGCCTTCTTGGCGCACTCGTGATAGGCGGTGGCCAAACGATCGACGGCCGCGTTGGACTCAGCCTGTCGGCGGTCGAACTCACGCCGGCGCGATTGCCACTCGGCCAAAGCAATCGCGTGAGCGTCCAGACGGCGGACGTTCTCGGCCGCAATCCTGGCGCATTGGTCAGACCACACCTGGCGGGCGGCCGAATTGCGGATCGAATCCTGGGAGGCGATCGCACACGTTGGTCGAGCCAGAGCTGCCGCGCGAGCCTATGGCGTTCGTCGTCCTCGGCCTTCATCGTGTCAGCCGATTGAACAAAAGCGGCGAGGCGCCTGGCCCTTGCCGTCGTTGAAAAGAACTCCACGAAGGTTGCCCATCGTGACGGTTCGGCCGGCTAGGCCTGGCGATACTCGGGCTGGGGCTCGGGAGGTAGGTCCGCGCTTCCGTCGTAGGGCTCAGGTTCGGGCGGATTCCGGTCAATGCTTGGGCGCGGTGGTGCCGGGTCGGCGAACTGACCGCGATCCTTGAGCGACTCGAAGTTGACGCGAACATCGACGCCGAGCGCACTCGCTAGGAGCCCCTCAATGGCTCCAACCTGCCTCGTCGCCTCAATGGTCAGCGCATCAGCTTCGGACGTGCGGGCTGCATGGTACTCACGTGCCTCGTCACGAGCGCGTTCCTGTGCGCCCCGCCGAAGGGCCGACTGCGCCCGGGCCATTTGCACGGCCCGTTCACGCTGGTAGCGGAGTTGCTGCCTCTCCCACTGTTCGGCCCACTGGGCCAGCTTGGCATCTGCCCTTTGCTGGACCACATCGGCGTCTGAACCGGTGATGCGTTGAAACGTGCCCAGGCCAGGGTGGCTAACGTCGATCCAGTATCTCATCGCCATGGCAGTCCTGGAGCGTACCACCTCGTCCGTCCTACGAGTAGACGGCGAACTACAAGTCCGCCACCTCCAGATTTCCCGGGAGACCAAGCGCGAGCGCCTCGACGAGCGTGACACGGAGCGTTTCGAGGAGCGCCTCCCTGGAAGCCTCCTGGCAATTGACGCCAGGCACCTCCTCGATCCAGCCGACCCACCACTCGCCGTCTTGCTCGATGACTGCGGTGAACTGCTGACTCATGGTTCCTCCGTCGACCGCTTGCCGCCCAAGCCGCTTCTACCGGTCGCAGACGAGGCCGACAAGGATCGCGTCGCTCCGGTGTTCAGATCGCGCACCCACTGAACCACCCGCGCCCGGTGGGCAGGCGAGGTTCTCGGTCCTCGGCGTGCTGCGGCCGCACGGTACGGAGGGCCTTCATCACGATTGACGCGCCGTGGCTCTTGCGGCTACCGTAGCCGCATGGTCACGGTCAACGTACGCAACTTGAAAGATCGCCTCTCCGAGTACATCGGGCGCGCGGAGCACGGCGAACACGTCGTCGTGCTCCGCGACGGACAGCCGGTCGCGCGGCTAGTGCCAATGTCGCCGTCGACGGACCGGACGGCGGACGAGATCATCGCTCGTCTCGCCGCGCAGGGGCTCGTGCTGCTCCCCGAAGCCGAGGGCGACTTGGAGCCGCCTGACCCCCAGGTCACGACGCGTGGCGACCTGCTCGCGTCCGACATGGTTGCCGCGGATCGGCGATGACGACCGGGCACGAGGTGTACGTAGATACCAGCGCACTCGTGAAGCTCTACCTGACCGAGCTCGGGAGCGCTTCGATGCACGCACGCGCCCGGGGTCAGCGGCTTGCAACGTCAGTGCTGGCCTATGCCGAGGCGCACGCCACGGTCGCGCGACACGCGCGGCATCCGGCGGTTTCGCACGACGAGTGCGACCGCGTCGTGCGAGCCTTTGAGCGCGACTGGTTGAAGATGGCCCGCGTGCCCATGAGTCGGGCAGTCCTGGCTCGCATCCCGGCGCTCTGCGGCGCACATGCACTGCGAGGCGCCGACGCGATCCACTTAGCGAGCGCGCTCCTGCTGTCGGTCGAGGGGCTCGCAGTGACCTTTGCATGCTCCGACGTGCGGCTCATCGACGCGGCGAGGAGGGAATCGCTCGCGGTGTTTGACCCGGTCGAGGCCGGAAGCCCCGGTTGACACCCGCGCGCCCCTCCCCTAGCGTCCGCGCGCGCCGTTGGCGCCGCGAGGACCCATGACCCTGAACGACCTCCCGAGCCTCGAGCTCGACGCCTTCACTGCCATCGAAGCGGCCTTGGACGAGGCCACGCTCCGCGACGTCGAGGTGCAGCTCCTCGGCAAGAAGGGCAGCGTGACCGGCCTGGTTAAATCCGTCGCCGAGGCGCCCAAGGAGGAGCGGGCGGAGCTCGGCAAGCGCTCGAACCTGCTGAAGAAGGCGGTGACCGAGGCCATCGACGCACGCCGGAGCCACCTGCGCGACGCGGCCATTCGCCGGGAGCTGGACGACCGCACCTTCGACATCACTCTGCCGGGCACCGTCCCAGCCGCGGGCACGCTGCACCCGCTCACGCTCGTGCAGGAGCGCCTCGAGGAGATCGTCACGGCCATGGGCTTCACCGTGCTCGACTACCCGGAGGTCGAGGACGAGTGGCACAACTTCGAGGCGCTCAACATCCCCGCAGACCACCCGGCGCGCGACTCGCACGACACCTTCTGGCTCCACCCGCGCGAGCACAAGCTGCTGCTGCGCACGCACACCTCGCCGGGCCAGATCCGCGCCATGAAGGAGACGGTGCCGCCCTTCCGCGCGCTGTTCCCCGGCAAGGTCTTCCGCTACGAGGCGGTCGACGCCTCGCACGAGCACACGTTCCACCAGATCGAGGGCCTCTTCGTCGATCGCGACGTGTCGGTGGCCAACCTCATCCACGCGATGACCGTGATGTTGGGGCAGATCTTCTCCGCGACAGTCGAGCAGAGCGAGCCGAAGCGGGCCAGGACCGCCGCGAACGTCAAGGTGCGGCTCCGGCCGGGTTACTTCCCCTTCGTCGAGCCGGGCTTCGAGCTCGACATGAGCTGCCTGCTCTGCGGCGGCACTGGCTGCAAGGTGTGCAAGCAGAGCGGCTGGGTCGAGACGTTGGGCTGCGGCCTCGTGCACCCGAGCGTCCTGCGGGCCGCGGGCCTCGACACGGCGGAGTGGCAGGCGTGGGCGTTCGGCATCGGCCTGTCGCGCATCGTGATGATGCAGTACGGCATCGACGACATTCGCCACCTCATGGGCGGCGACCTGCGCTTCCTGCGGCAGTTCAGGTAGGCCAAAGCGAGTCCAACCATGCGCATCTCCTGGAACTGGCTGTCACGACACCTCGACACCGCGGGCCTCGACCCGTTCGCTGTGGGCGAGCAGTTCACCCTCAAGGTCGCCGAGCTCGATGGCGTCATTCGGGTTGGGCAGGGCCTCGACGGCATCCGCACGGCGCGCGTCGTCTCGGCGGAGAGCCTCGCGGGCTCCGATCACCTGTCGCGGGTCGTCATCACCGACGGCACGGCCGAGCACGTGCTCGTGTGCGGCGCGACCAACGCGCTGCGCTCGGTCGGCAAGGTCGTCGCGTGGGCGCCGCCGGGCTCGACGCTGCCGGATGGCAAGCGCATCGGGCAGGCCGAGATCCGCGGCGTGATGAGCAGCGGGATGCTCGCCTCCGAGAAGGAGCTCGGCCTCTCGCTCGACCACGCGGGCATCCTGGTACTGCACGACGCGACGCCCGTGGGCCAGGCGCTGACCGCGGCCATCCCGGAGCTCGCGGACGTCGTCTTCGAGGTCGACAACAAGGCCATCACACACCGGCCGGACCTGTGGGGCCACTACGGCATCGCGCGCGAGGTGGCGATCCTCACGGGCCGCACGCTCAAGCCGCTCGAGCCCAAGCCGGTCTTCGGCAGCGAGCCGCGCGTCAAGGTCACCGTGCGCGAGCCGGTACTCTGTCCCCGATACCTCGCGGCCACGTTCGAGGGCGTCACGGTCGAGCCCTCGCCCGAGTGGCTCCGCACGCTCGTGCGCACCGTCGGCATGCGGCCCATCAACACCGTGGTGGACCTGACCAACTTCGTCATGCTCGACACCGCCAACCCGGTCCACGCCTTCGACGCGCGGTTCGTGCGCGGTGGCAGCCTCGTCGTCCGGCGCGCCGCCGACCGGGAGCGGCTCGTCACGCTCGACGGCAACGAGCGCACGTGCACCGACGAGACGCTGCTCATCTGCGACGGCGCGGGCCCGGTGGCCATCGCTGGCGTCATGGGCGGCTACGACTCGGAAATCAAGAGCGACACGACCGAGGTCGTGCTCGAGGCGGCCAACTTCCAGGCCCGCAGCGTGCGACGCGCCTCGGCTCGGCTCGGGCTCCGCACCGAGGCCTCCGCGCGCTTCGAGAAGGCGCTCGATCCGGGTTTCGCGCACCTCGCCGCACGGCACTTCACGTCCTTGCTGCTCCAGGTCTGCCCGAGCGCGCGCGTCTCGGGAGCGCTGGTCGACGTCAAGGCGCCCGAGGCCGAGCGCACCATCATCCGGCTCAACCCCAACGCCGTCTCTCGTCGCCTCGGCATGGAGGTCCAGCTCGGCACGACCCGCACGGTGCTCAAGCAGCTCGGCTGCGACGTCCAGGACAGCTCGAGCGGCGAGCTGCGCGTGGTGGTGCCGACCTGGCGCGCGACGAAGGACGTGGCCATCGCCGAGGACCTCATCGAGGAGATCGGCCGGCTGCACGGCTACGGCAACATCCCCCCCAAGCCGTCGAAGGTCGACATCAAGGCGCCAGCACTCTCGCTCGCCAAGGTGCAGGAGCGGACCACGCGCAGCTGGCTCGCGCTCGCGTGCGGCCGCCACGAGGTGCTGTCCTACGCGTTCGTGCATCGACCGACGCTCGAGAAGCTCGGCTGCACGACGGCCGGGCACCTGAAGATGGAGAACACGATCTCGGCCGAGTGGGATCACCTGCGCCGGTCGCTCGTGCCGAACCTGCTACTGTTCGCCGAGCGCAACGCGCGGCAGTGCGAGCGCTTCGGGCTCTTCGAGCTCGGCCGCCTCTTCGTCCCGCCCGACGAGCCCGGCGAGGGTCGGCTGCCCAGCCAGGACCGGTGGGTGGGCCTGATGACCGTGCACGCGGCCACCGAGGACGACGCGGAGCTGCGCTTCCGCGCGCTGAAGGGCGAGGTCGCGGGGCTCATCGATCGCCTGGGCCTGCCGGCGCCCGCGTTCGTACGTCCGGGCGATCTCGACGGCGGCGACGGCTGGCTCGGCCATCGCCGCGCCTGGGTGCATCCGCAGCGCTCGGCCGCGGTGGTCGTCGGCAACGCGGTCGTGGGCTACCTCACGCTGCTGCACCCCAAGGCCGCGCTCGCGCTCGACGTCGGGCGGCCGATGTCGGTCGCGGAGCTCAACCTCGAGGCGCTGCTCCAGGTCGGCCGCGTCCCGCGCAAGTACGAGCCACTGCCGCGCTTTCCGGCCATCCAGTTCGACCTGTCGTTCGAGGTCGCCGAGACGGTCACGGCGGGCGCCATCGCGGCGACCGTGCGCGCGGGCATCCCGTCGGGGCTGCTGCGCGAGGTGGAGCACTTCGCGTCGTTCCGGCTCCCGGGTGGCGGCGACGGCAAGGGCAAGAAGAGCGTGAGCTTCCACCTCACCTTCCGCGCCGAGGATCGCTCGCTGACCGACGCCGAGGTCAAGGCACTGGTCGATCAGGCGGTCGAGCGCTGCACCGAGCGGCACGACGCCGTGCTCCGCGGCGCGTAGGCGGACACGCGCATGGCGGACGTGCTGCTGGTCAGCAAGCCGGTCGCGCCGCCGTGGACCGACGGCGCCAAGAACCTCGTGCGCGATCTCTGCGCGGCCCAGAGCGGCCGGCACCGCGTCGTCGCGATGGTCCCAGGTGATCAGCGGGACGCCCCGCTCGGGCCCGGGGTCGTCGCCGAGCCCGTCTACGCCACGCCCGGCCAGTACGCGCCGGCCGCCACCGAGCTTGCCCGCGTGCTGTGGCGTCTGGCGCGGCCGAGCCCCGAGAGCATCCACCACTACTTCTTTGCGCCCAATCCGCGCACCAACGCGGTCGCCAATGCGCTCTACCGTGTCCGGTCGCGCAAGGTCATCCACACGATCCCGAGCGAGCCGACCGACGGCGCGCGCTGGTTTGCCGACGTGCACGTCGCGGTCACCGAGTGGACGCGCAACCTCCTGGCACGCCGCGGGGCGAAGCACGTACGGCTCATCCCGCCGGGCATCCCGGACGTGACTCTCCCGTCACGCACGGAGGCGCGCACGCAGCTGGACCTCCCGATGGACCGACCGATGGTGCTGTTTGCCGGGGATCTCACGGCGACCGGAGGTGCCGAGGCGCTGGCGGAGGCGGCCGAAGGGCTGGACGTCCTCCTGGTCTTTGCGACGCGTCCCAAGGGCGAGGGCCACGTCGAGCGACGCGCGCGGCTCGAGACCCGGCTCGGTCCTCGCGCGCGCTGGTTTGGTCAGGTCGATGAGCCCACGATGACGGCTCTGGTCGCCGCGGCCAACGTCCAGTGCCTGCCCGCGACGAGCCTGCACGCCAAGCTCGACCTGCCGATGGTGCTCATCGAGAGCTTGCGCGCCGGCGTCCCGGTGGTCGTGACCAACCTCAGCCCGCTGCGCGAGCTGGGTCGCACGGTCGACGGCGTGTTGAAGGTCCCGCCAAACGACCCTGCCAAGCTGCGCGACACGCTGACTGAGGCGCTGCGGGCGGGACCGTCTGCGGCACGGCACGCGCGGGCCCGCTACGAAGCGGCGTTCACGGCGCGGGCGATGGCACACGCCTATGAGGATCTGTGGGACGAGGTGAGCCGATGACGCAGGACTTGCACGCGACCCGGCGGTACTACGACACGTTCTCGGAGCGTTATGAGGCCCACCGGCACGCGGGCTATCACCGCTGGCTCGACACGCGCACGGTCGCGTTGCTTCGGCCCCATGTGGAGGGCCGGCGGGTGCTGGAGGTCGGCTGCGGCACGGGGCTGCTGTTGCGCGAGGTGGCGACCGACGCGAAGGACGCGGTGGGCCTGGACTTGTCCCAGGGCATGCTCGGGCTCGCCGCCTCGCGTGGACTGCGGGTCCTTCAGGGCTCGGCCACCGCGCTGCCGTTCGAAGATCACACCTTCGACCTAGTGTACTCGTTCAAGGTGCTCGCGCACGTGCCGGATCTCGAGGGGGCACTGCGCGAGATGGCGCGGGTCACGCGGCCCGGTGGCCGCCTCGTGCTGGAGTTCTACAACCGCGATAGCCTCCGTCACGTGATTCGCCGCGTTCGACCGGCAGGCACGGTCGGTCACCAGACGACCGAAGACGACGTCTATACCCGCTTTCATGGCCTGGACGAGCTGCGGTCGCTGCTCCCGCCCGAGCTCATGATCGAGCGCACGCACGGGCTGCGCGTCGTGACGCTCGTGCCGCAGGCGTTCGCGGTGCCGATGCTCGGTGACTGGGTCGCGCGGCTCGAGGACGCGCTCTCGGCCTCGCCGCTCCACCGCCTGGCCGGGTTTCTCGTGCTCTCACTGCTGCGGCGGTAGACGCAGCGGCCGGGCGAGGCTCGCGGCGATGGCGACGAGTCCCAGCGCGTCGGCGTCCACCTGCACGGCGACGAGACCGCGGCCCGTGACCCGTGCGAGCAAGGCCCGCATCCGCAGGGCCAGGAGCAGATGACCCAACGCCAGCAAGGACTCGGCGCGCGCCTCGACGGTGGGCCAGTCCGCCGTCGCGAGCGCATGCAGCGCGACGGCGAGGTGCGTCATCGGCACGTGACGCGCGCTCGCAAAGACCGGAGTCGACTCGGTCGCCAGCGCGGCCGCGTCGTTCAGGCGGCCCTGCTCGAGGCGCACCTCGGCCAGCACCAGCGCGACTGAGGCCAGCCCCAGCGGCGCCTCGACCAGCTCGAAGTCGTCGCGCGCGCGACCCGCAGCGGCCTCGGCCTCGCTCAGCTCGCCCGCGAGCAACGCCACCGCGGCACGCCCGAGCCAGGCCTCCGCAGCGCCTCCGGGCATCGCGGCCGCCTCATAGAAGTGATGCGCCTCGCGCGCCGCGGCCCGCGCCTCACCGTGGCGCCCCGAGACCGCGGACGCCTCGGCGAGCGCCAGGAGCGCGCCAGCCCGCGCCCGCCGATCACCCGCGTCCGCATAACGCGCCTCCGCTTCCCGCAGGTGCGCCACGGCGGCCTCGATATCGGCTCGAAGCAGGGCGAGCACGCCGAGCCCCGAGCGATGAATCGCCTGCCCGAGCGCAAAACCCATCTCGGTCGCCTGCGCGAGCAGGTCCGTGTGGCGCACGCTGGCCGTCGCGAGATCGCCGGTAGCCCGCTCGAGCTGCGCGAGGGCACTGCCGACGACGACGCGATGGCGAAGCTCGCCGATGAGGGTATAGGCGTCGAGCGCACGCTCGAAGGCCTCCTGGGCCTCCAACGTTCGCCCGGCGTCGGCCGCGAGCTGCCCGAGGTTGGCGAGATCGCCAGCGCGTCCGGCCGCGTGCCCCTGCGCCTCGTGAATGGCGAGGCTGCGCCGGTAGTGGGCCTCGGCGACGTCGCGGCCACCGCGGGCGAGCGCGACGTTGCCCAGGTTCGTGTGCGCGGCGGCGAGCAGCGTCTGCGCGCCAAGCCCCTCCGCGGCGACCAGCGCCGAGGTGAAGGCCTGCTCGGCGGCGTCGAGATCGCCGGCGATGCGCTCGAGGTTCCCGAGGTTGCCCAGCGCAAGCAGCTGCGTCTCCGCGAGCCGGGCGGACGAGGCGATGCTCAGGGCACGGCCGTAGCGCTCGCGCGCCGTCGGGATGTCGCCGCGGCTGCGGGCGAGCTCACCCAGGGCGTTGAGGGAGCTGGCCGCGCCCGCGGGATCACCGAGCGCGACGAAGAGCTCGAGCGCGCGCGACAGCGCGTCCTCGGCTGCCGGCCCGTCACCCGAGCGCAGGGCGAGCAGCCCCAGGTTGCCGAGCGCGGCGGCCTCACCGCGCCGGTCCGTGGCACGTTCGTGCATGGCCAGGGCCTCCTGAAGGCACGCGCGGGCCTCGGCCGTCTCACCGAGCTCGATGAGGCACGAGGCGAGGTTGCCGAGCGCGCTGGCCGCCCGCGTGTCGTCACCGGCCGCCAGCGCCGTGTGACGCGCGTTGGCGAACGCCTCGTAGGCTGTGCGCAGGTGCCCGAGCTGCATGCGCACGGCCCCCGCCTGGTTCCACGCGATGGCCTCCGCGGAGCGATCGGGGACCTCGGCGAAGGCCTCCGCGGCGGCGACGAACGCGCTCTCGGCGGCCACGAGGTGACCGCTCGACCGCTCACGCTTGGCGGAGTCGAAATGGCGCAAGGCGGCGCGACGGCGACGTTTCGCGAGATCCACGGCGCGCATGCTCCCATCCTCGCGCACGCTTGCCAACCGGCGGCCTGCGCGGCCTCGTGACTCGGTGCTTGAAGGACCTTCGCCGCCGCGGTACAAGCCGCGCGCTTGCCGAGGAGCTCGTCGCAGCCCATGTCCCGCCATGCCAATCACGCCGCTCGCCTCGACCGATTGAGCCCCGACGAGCGGCGCCATGCTTACATCACGGGCCTGCGGGTCCGAGCCAGCATCACGCAGTGCCTCTTGGAGATGCGCAAGGGCTCCGTGCGCTTCTGGATTGGCGGCCCCGGAGAAGAGGTCCATGGCGCGGCGACGGCGTTGGCCATGCACCACTTCGACGCGGAGCTCACGGCCTCGGGCGAGAGCCTCGCGCCCCACGGCTTTGGCACCGCGCTCTTCCCGCACTATCGCAGCGACGCGCTCGCGGCCTTGCTCTCCGAGCTGCGCGGGCACCCGGACTTCACGCGCGACTACTTTCGTCAGGCGCTCTCGCGCGTGACCGATCCCATGTCGCGCGGTCGCCAGATGGTCATGCACGTCGTCGACCCGGAGCGGGGCCTCATGCCCGCGCAGAGCCCGCTCGGAATGAACCTCGGCAAGGCCGCGGGCTGGGCGCGAGCGCAGCAGCTCGAGGGCCGCAAGCGCGTCGCGGTCGCCATCTCGGGGGACGGCACGACCGCCACGAGCGACTTCCACGAGTGCTGGACCGCCGCGGGCGTCTGGCGCCTGCCGCTGGTCGTGATCGTGACCGACAACGAGATCGCCATCAGCGTGGAGCCCAAGGACGGCCGCGGCATCAAGAGCTTCGCGAGCTACGCGGCAGCGTTCGACGGGGCGTACCTGACCTGCGACGGCACCGACCTCGACGCGACCTACGCCACGACGCTCGCCGCCCTGCGCCTCGCCAGCGCGGAGTCGCGCCCGGTGCTGCTGCATGCGCACGTGCCGCGATTGCGAGGTCACTCGTCGTCGGACGGCGCGCTCTTCCGCTACGACCTGCCCGATCCGCTGCTGCGCCTCGGCGAGACGCTGCTGGCCGACGGGCTAATCACAGCGGGCGAGGTCCTGCGCCGCAAGCCCCAGCCCGAGCAGAAGGACTACTACGACGATCACGTCCTCGGCGCGCTCATGGAGGCCGAGGTCCGCCGCGTGCGTTCGGTGGTCGAGGAGGTCCGCGCCGAGCCCGCGCCTCCGCCCGGTGACGAGTACACGTTCTCGATGCCGGCGCTCCCCGAGGTCACCGAGCCCACGAGCCCGGACGGATCGACGGCTGTCCAGATCAACGAGGCGCTCAACCTCGCCTTGCAGCGTGCGGTCGACGAGGGGCACACGGCCATCTGGGGGCAGGACGTCGCCGGCGACAAGGGCGGCGTGTTCAAGGTCACGCGCGGCCTGTCGCAGCGCCACCCGGAGTGGGTGCGCAACGCGCCCATCAACGAGCCGCTGATTGTCGGCACAGCGTTTGGCGCCGCACACGAGCCCGGCCTGCGCGTCATCCCGGAGGTGCAGTTCGGCGACTACACCCTCAACACGCTGCATTGGCTGGTCCACGGCGGCCACCTGTACTGGGCGAGTGCTGGGCGCGTGAGCCCGAACGTCACGCTGCGCACACCGGTCGACCCTGTCCAGGGCGGCGCGCTGTATCACTCCATGTCGATCGACGGCTTCTTCACGCCGGTCCAGGGCTGGGTCATCTGCTGCATCGGCACGAGCTTCGACGCCTATGGGCTCCTGCGGACGGCCATTGACTACCCGGGCCCCGTGCTGTTCCTCGAACCCAAGATCCTGTACCGCCGCGCGGTCGGCCCGATCCTGCCGGGCGAGCCGGACCCGCAGGTGCTGAGAGCCGCCCGGCGCAGCTCCGGAGAGTCGCTGCTCGGCGCAGTGGACCTGGCGACCGTGACGGACTTCCGGATCCCGTTTGGCAAGGCGGCCCGACGGCGCGAAGGAAACGATCTCACCATCGTGAGCTGGGCCAACGCGACGCACCAGGCGCTCGAGGCAGCGGAGCTCCTCGCCGCGGAGGGCCTCGAGGCGGAGCTGCTCGATCTGCGCACGCTCGCGCCGTGGGACGTGGCGGCGGTCGTGGCGTCGGTTCGGAGTACGGGGCGGCTGCTCGTCGCGCAGCAGGACCGCCCGTTCGCGAGCTTTGGCCGCGAGGTCCAAGCCACCGTGCACGAGCATCTCGAGGACGTGCGCTCCAAGTGTGTCGGGATGCGCGCCGTTCCCGCGGTCGGGCAGGCCAAAGAGCTCGAGGAGCACACGGTGTTGAGCACTGAGCGCATCGTGGGGGCAGCGCGCGACCTGTGCGCGGCGCGGCGTGGGGCCTTCGTGCACACCGACGCGGCCTGGCTCGGGGCCGCGCCCACGCGCTCGAAACTATAGTCGGTAAACCTACACCCTTGCGACGAAATCCCCTCCGTCCGATCGGCGTCGGCGTGCTAAGATGCGCTGTTGCTTTGACGCGCGCGCGGCTCAGGAAGGCCACGAACGCCGGGGAGGGAGCGCATGAACCACGTCGCGACCGTTTCGGTTCGGGGTTTGAGGGTCACTGTCCTATCACTGTCGGTGCTCGGCGCGGCGCTTGGCGCCGGGTGCGGCGCGGCGACCACGGACAACCCCTCCGCGACCGGCGGAGCCGCCGGTGCCAGCACCTGTGATCCGCAGTGCACGGCCTCGCTGTGCGGGCTGCCCGACGGCTGCGGCGGGACGTGTCCCTGCCCCGCGCCCATCAAGACGCAGGGTCCGCCCAGCGCGCCTCCCGGGGGCGGTCGAGCCACGACCAACCCGCCCAAAGAGACCTGCAACGGCAAGGACGACGACGGCGACGGCAAGACGGACGAGGACCTCGGCTGGCAGAGCTGCGGCGAAGGCGAGTGCGCCGAGGCGGTGCCCGCATGCTCCGACGGCATGACGCCCACGTGCACGCCGCGTCCCGCCGGAACCGAGAGCTGCAACCGCAAAGACGACGACTGCGACGGTCAGACGGACGAGGACCTCGGCTGGCAGACGTGCGGTGAGGGCGAGTGCCTTGAGGTCGTCGCGGAGTGCGTCGATGGCCTGCGACCGACGTGCGTGCCGCGCCCGCCCCGCCCCGAAGAGTGCAACGGCAAAGACGACGACTGCGACGGCGAGACCGACGAGCGGCTCGGCGAGGTGACGTGCGGCGTGGGCAAGTGCCAGGTCACGGTGGCGTCGTGCCAGCATGGGACCCCGGTCGCGTGTGTGCCGCTGGCGCCGTCGACGGACGTGTGCAACGGCATCGACGACGACTGCGACGGTTTCATCGACGAGGAGCCCTGTGACGACGGCAATGCCTGCACCACCGAGGACGGCTGCGTCGCGGGCAAGTGCAAGGGCCACAAGACCTCGTGCGACGACCAGAACCCGTGCACGGACGACTCGTGCCATCCGGCGTCTGGCTGCGCGCACGCGCCGAACTCGCATGGCTGCGACGACGGCGACGCGTGCACTCCGTCGGATGCGTGCGTCGGCGGCAGCTGCGTCGGCACGGGTGCCATCGCGTGCAATGATCAGAACCCATGCACCTTGGACCTGTGCGACCCCGCGTGGGGCTGCTACCTCCGGTATGCGGACGCGCCGTGCAACGACCAGAACGCCTGCACGACGGTCGACTGGTGCATCGATGGCAAGTGCATCGGGCTCTACTGGAACGAGTGCCACGACGGCAACGTCTGCACGAGCGACGGGTGCGATCCGGCCAGCGGATGTACCCACACGCCCAACGACGAGTGGTGCACCGACGGCGACGCGTGCACCTACGGAGATGGCTGCATCGGCGGTGCCTGCGTCCCCGGCGGTCCGCGCGACTGCACCGACTGGAACGTATGCACCAGTGACTCCTGCGATCCGGCCACCGGCTGCAAGCACGCCAACAATGCGGCGCCCTGCGACGACGGCAACGAGTGCACGACGGCCGACACCTGCGGCGGTGGCTCTTGTCACGGTGGTCCTCCGCCCAAGTGCGACGACGCGAACCCGTGCACTGAGGACGCGTGCCACCCGGACGCAGGCTGCTTTCACGAGCCCAGCGGTCAGTCCTGTGAGGACGGCAGCGTGTGTACCGAGAACGACCATTGCCTGTGGGGCGTCTGTCAGCCCGGTCAGGCCGTCTCGTGTGACGACGGCATCGCGTGCACGCAGGACTCGTGCTCGGCCAAGTACGGCTGCCAGCACGTGGCGAACCCGGCTGCCTGCAACGACAGCAACCCCTGCACGACCGACACCTGCAGCACGATGAGCGGCTGCGCGCACGCGGCCTTGGCCAACGGAACGGCGTGCGACGACGGCAACGCCTGTACGGGGGCTTGCCCCGGTCAGCCAAAGGGCCTGATCGCGCGGCACCGCGTGTCGACGGCGTGGACTGACCCGAACGTCGGCGTCGCGCAGGGCGGGCACACGCTCATCCTGGGCGGGCCGTTCGATGGTCACAGCGGCGTGGTGTTCACGGGGGGCTCGGACCTGTACTTCGACGTGTACGACAACGGCACCGCGCACATGCACGGCACGCTCACCGTGAGCTACGTGTCCGGCGGGCCCGGCCTGGGTTCGAGCTGGAAGGCGAACCTGCACTACACCTACCGCGGCAAGGGCCCGGCGGGTCAGGGCTCGGGCGGTCCCAAGATCGAGCTCAAGGCGGGCGTCGTCACGGGAACGCTTTGGGCCACGTGGGACTTCTACGATTTGAAGTCCAACGGCACGCTCACGCAGGTCGGCGCACCGGGCAACGTCCTCTATCTGTCGCAGAAGCCGGCGGGGAGCGTCTATCCGTTCCAGGTGGGCTCGGGCGCCAATGGCAAGAGCCTCAACTTCGGCGCCTCGAGCTGGGTCTCGTTCGTCTACTATGTCAACGACTGCGGCAAGACCTCCGGTCAGGGCGACTTCAACGTCGACTTCACGCCGCAGCCGCTGTGCAAGCCCGGTGATGCGTGCCAGGGCGGAAGCTGCACGGGCGCGCCCGCAGGGCCCGGTTGCGGGCTGACCTGGTGGCCCTGAGACGGGCCGGCTTCCCACGATTGTCCTTGACGCCGCCTATGGGGTCCCCCATGCTGCGCCGGACCGTCGACGACCATCATGCGCGCTAGCCTCCACCTCGTGTTCCTCGCCGTCGCAGCCAGCGCCGCATCGGCGCACGCAGAGCCGCCGGCTCGGGAGACGCCCACCGGACGCATCCCCGATCCGCTCGCCATCCAAAGTGATGACTGGACGGCCACGCGAACCCTGGAGCGCAACGCGCTGCTCAAGCTGCTGTACTCCAAGAGGCACTTCCCGCCAGCGCGCGCCTTCCTGCGTCTCGGCAAGGCACCCGACACGGCGCGGCACCTGTCGCTCATCGCCTCTGACGCCAAGCTCGAGCCCCACGTCCGCCTGAACGCGATCCGCTCACTCGAGTACTTCGCCTCGCAGCACGTCGAGGACACGCTCTTCCAGTTCGTCTACGAGAAGCGCATGGGACTGCCCTACCGCCGCGCGGCGCTGCGCGCGCTGGCGCGTGGTTTCGGGGTCAAGGTCTACTTCGAGATCCTGCCGTTCGTCCGGGACACGGATCCGGCGATGCGCGCGGCCGGTGCCATGGCCTTCGCGGAGCTCGACGACGAGCGCGTCCGTGGCATCCTCGAGACGCACCTCGCCAACGAGTCCAACATCCACGTGCGCGATGCGCTCGAAGCGGCGATTGCCTATCGCGATCGCCAGGAGCGCGCACCCCGCGCGCCGTCCCTCCCTCGCCCCACGAACCGATAGAGCCCAGGAGCCCAGCATGCGTATTACCGGAACCTACACGGCGCTCGTGACGCCCTTTCAGACGGACGGCAGCATCGACGAAGGCGCTCTGCGCGCATCGGTCGAGGCGCAGATCGTCGCAGGTATCGACGGCCTCGTGCCCTGTGGCACGACCGGAGAGACTCCGACGCTCTCCCAGGAGGAGGCCGAGCGCGTCATTCGCGTGACCGTCGAGGAGACGCGTGGGCGCGTGCCGGTCATGGCAGGGACGGGCTCCTACAGTACGAAGCAGGCGATCGAGAACACGCAGCGCGCCAAGGCGCTGGGCTGTGACGCCGCGCTCGTCGTGACGCCGTATTACAACAAGCCGGGCCCCGCCATGCTGGAGGCGCACTTCAAGGCCGTCGCCGCAGAGGGTGGCCTCCCGATGTGCCTCTACAACGTCCCGGGCCGCACGGGCTGCAACATGCTGCCGGCCACGGTCGCGGCACTCTCGCGCGTCCCCAACATCGTGGCGATCAAGGAGGCCAGCGGAAACCTCGTGCAGATGCAGGAGGTGCTCTTCGCCATCGACTCGGAGCGCTTCACCGTACTTTCGGGCGATGATGCGATGTCGCTCGGCCTCTACGCCTGCGGCGGGCACGGCGTCGTCTCGGTCGCGTCCAATGTCTTGCCGGCCGAGACCACGGCCATCTACCGCGCGTTTGCATCGGGCGACGTCGCGGGCGCCACGGCCATGAACCGCCGCCTGTTCGCCCTGTTCCAGACCCTGTTCATCGAGCCGAACCCCGTCCCCTGCAAGGTGGCCCAGTCGCTGCTTGGGCGCATGGGCCCCACGGTGCGGATGCCGCTCGGAGCGGCCCAACCCAAGACAATCGACGCGATGCGCGCCGTGCTCACCGGCCTCGGACTCCTGTAGTGACTTCACCGCTTCGGATCGGCGTGGCTGGCGCCCTGGGCCGGATGGGCCAGGCCATCGTCCAGGCCACGCTCGCGCAGCCTGGAGCCCTGCTTGCGTCAGCGTGGGAGCGCGCGGGCCACGGCGGTGTCGGTGTCCCGCATCCGCTCGCCCCGAGCGTCGTGGTCGCGGCCGCACCGGAGGGAGACCTGGACGTGCTCATCGACTTTACGGCCCCGTCCGCACTCGCCGGCCACCTCACCGCGGCGCGCGCGCTCGGTACCGCGCTCGTCGTCGGCACCACGGGCCTCGAGCCCGAGCATCACCGCCTCATCGACGAGGCCGCGGCGCACATCGCCGTGCTCCAGGCCGCCAACACGAGCGTGGGCGTCAACGTCCTGCTCGCCCTGGTAGAGAGCGCGACGCGCCTGTTGGGCCCGGCGTTCGATCCGGAGATCACGGAGATCCATCACGGCAAGAAGAAGGACGCCCCGAGCGGCACCGCGGTCGAGCTCGCGCGCCGGGTCGAGCGCGTTCGGCCTGAGCTACGTCGGGTCACGGGCCGCGACGGCCTCATCGGGGAGCGCCAGCCCGACGAGCTGGGCGTCCTCGCGCTGCGCGGCGGCGACGTCGTGGGCGAGCACACGGTCTTCTACTTTGGGCGCGGCGAGCGGCTCGAGCTCACGCATCGGGCCACCGACCGCGGCATCTTCGCCCAAGGCGCCGTGCGCGCGGCCATGTGGCTCGCCGGTCGACCGGCCGGACGCTACGGCATGGCCGAGGCCCTGGGAGTCACCGGCGCATGAGCCACGCCAAAGGCGAGATCGTCACGGTCTGCGGCGTCAACTGGGGCGACGAGGGCAAGGGCCGCATGGTCGACGCCTTCGCGCACGCCTCCGACCTCGTGGTCCGCTATCAAGGTGGCAACAACGCAGGTCACACGGTCGTCAACGAACACGGCACCTTCAAGCTGCACCTCGTGCCCTCTGGCATCTTCAGCCGTCGCGCGACGAACGTGCTCGGGCCGGGAACCGTCGTCGATCTCGAGGCACTACGGAGGGAGCTGGACGGCCTGGAGGCCCAGGGGATCGCGGTCGACCCGACGCGGCTCGTCGTGTCGGAGCGCGCGACCATCTGCTTCCCATTTCACCGCGACGAAGACGCATGGGAAGAGGAGCGGCTCGGTCAGGCCGCCTACGGCTCGACCCGCCGGGGCATCGCGCCAGCCTACGGTGATCGCTATCTGAAGAAGGCCATCCAGGTCGGCGAGCTGCGCGACGAGTCGCGGCTGCGGAGCCGTCTCGCGTCGGTGTGTGACTGGAAGACGCTCGTCGCCCGCGGCGTCTACGGCAAGACCGAGGCCGTCGCGCTCGACCACGTGCTCGGCTGGGCCTTGGAGCACGGGCGCGCGCTGCTCCCGCGCATCACCGATACGACGACGCTGCTGGCCGAGGCCGACCGTCAGGGCCAATCCATGTTGTTCGAGGCACAGCTCGGCGCGCTGCGGGACGTGGTGCATGGCATCTACCCCATGACGACGTCCTCCTCCACGCTCGCGAGCTACGCCGCCGTCGGTGCCGGCTTCTTTAGTCGACCCGCCGATCGCGTCGTGGGCGTGATGAAGGCCTTCTCGAGCTGTGTGGGTGCCGGGCCCTTCGTCACCGAGATGTCTCCCGAGGACGCCTCCGTCCTGCGCGAATTCGCTGGCGAGTACGGCGCCGCCACGGGCCGCCCGCGCCGTGTCGGGCACTTCGACGCGGTGGCGAGCCGCTACGGCGCGCTGATTCAAGGCACGACGGAGCTGGCGCTCACCAAGCTCGACAGCCTGGTCGGACGCGACACGCTGCGGATCTGCGTGGCCTACGAGGTCGACGGCCGGCGGCTCACCCAGTTTCCGCTCAACGCCGCGCTCGACGCGGCGCAGCCCATCTACGAGTCGATGGACGGCTTCCATGGGGACGTCCAGGACGTGAGCCGCTTCGAGGCTCTGCCGCGCGCAGCGCAGGCCTACGTGCTACGGATCGAGGCGCTCGTCGGCTGCCGGATTCGGTGGGTCTCGGTGGGGCCGGAGCGGCACCGCCTCATCGACCGTGGCGAGGCACCACGCAGGTGAGCGCAGGTTTTCGTTGCACGGTCAATTCGTATGACTATAGTGTAGGTTTCAGGGTCGTGCACCGGAGGGTCGCAGGTCCGTGTTTTCGAGCCGGAGGATAGGAGTCCACGGCTCTTGGTTGCGTGCAGAGGGTGACTTCGTTCCATGTCTAACAAGCTTTTCGTCGGTGGATTGAGCTGGCAAACGACCGGAGATCAGCTCCGAGCGGCCTTCGAACGCTTCGGCCAGGTGGTCGAGGCGGTCGTCGTGACCGATCGCGAGACTGGTCGGTCGCGCGGCTTCGGGTTCGTGGCGTATTCGGACGAAGCTGCCGCCGATCAGGCGGCCACGGCGATGAACGGCGCCAGCCTGGATGGCCGCGCCATTCGCGTCGACAAGGCCACCGAGCGTGCCGGCGGGCGCGACGGCGGCGGGCGCGGGAACTTCGGTGATCGCGTCACCTATCGCGGGACGGGGCCACGCCCCGGTGCACCTGGCGAGGCCGCTCAGGGCGGCTACGGCGGCGGACGTCCTCCCTATGGCGGAGGCGGCGGAGATCGCCCGGCCTACGGTGGCGATCGCGGCGGCTACGGTGGCGCGCCTGACCGCGGCGGCTACGGCGGCGGTGACCGAGGCGGTGACCGAGGCGGCGGCTACGGCGGTGGCCCGGACCGCGGCGGCTTTCCGCCCGCTCCACCCTCGGACTTCACGACCGACCGAGACTCCGTCGAGCGGAGCCAAGAGCGCGATCGGAGCCGAGATCGCGGTTTCGAGCGCGATCGGCGCCGGCGCGGTGACGACGACTAGGATGCGTCGCCGCAGCGCGACACACGGATGAACCCGGTGACAGAGCTCGACGACACCACACGCACGGAGCTCGAGGCCGCGGCCTTTCGCCGCCTCGTTCAGCACCTGCGTGAGCGCACCGACGTCCAGAACCTCGACCTCAGGAACCTGGCGGGCTGCTGTCGCAACTGCCTCTCCAAATGGTACCGGCACGCCGCGGAAGAGCGAGGCATCGCCCTTCAAGACGCCGAGGCCCGCGAGATCGTCTACGGCATGCCGTACGACGCATGGAAGTCCACCTACCAGCGGTAGCGAGCTACGGCTCGGCGACGAACGCCTCGATGATCTGGTCGGAGAGCCGCATCGCCTCCGACGAGAAGCTGCCGAAGTAGGCGGCCACGTCCTCGAATGTCTGACGGAACTGCGCGCGGTCTCCTGAGGCGATCGCGCGGTCGAACGTGGCGATCGCCTCGCGGAGCGCGGCGCGGACCTCCTGACCAAACGGGTTGGTCATCTCGATCTCCGCGTAGAGATCGGGATCCTGCGCAAAGAGGCGGCCCACGATGGACAGCTCCAGGCGATAGATGGGGCTCGTGAACCGCAAGCTCTCGGCGATCGGGACGCCCGTGAGCCGGAGCGCTTCGCCCATCGCGAGCGTGTGAAAGTGCACGAGCACCTGGACGAGCGCCATCATGCGGTCGTGCGTCACGGCGTCGGAGACCACGAGCTCGAGCCCAAGTCGCCCCAGGTCGCGCTGGAGGGCGTCGCCGAGCGGACCCGGCCGGACGGGGGTCACGACGACCTTCTGCCGCCGCAACGTGCGCACAGACGGTCCAAACATGGGGTGCAGCCCGAGCACCTCGGCCTCGGTCGCGCGGCGCATGGCCTCGCAGACCTCGGCCTTGAGGCTGTTGACGTCGCACAGCAGCGCATCGGGCCGCAAGAGCGGGCCCAGCGTCGTCGCGACTTCGGTGGCGCGCGACATGGGCACCGCGAGGATGACCACGTCGGCAGCGCGAACGACCTCGGCCACGGGCCGCGGATCCTCGGGCTCGAGCACGTCGACCGGGTGACCCAACGCGGCGAAGGCCCGCACGAGCAGCTGGCCCATCCGTCCAGCGCCGCCTACCACGAGATGCCGGCGCGGCACCTCGGCCGAGACGGCGCCGGTCGGATGGGCCAGCTGCGCAACCTGCTGCTGCTGTGACGCGTCGATGAGGGCGCCAATCAGCCGACGCGCGACCTCGGGCGGGACCCCGGCCGACGTACCGTGGTCCGCAGCGCGCTCGAGGATGGCTCGCTCGCGGCCGCGGTCGAAGACGGGGCTCCCCGCGGCGCGCTTGGCCTCCGCGACGTCGCGGACCAGCGCCAGGCGCTCGGCGGCGAGCGCGATGATGTTCCGGTCAACGGCGTCGATGCGGCTGCGCAGCGCGTCCAGCTCGGGCGCGCCCGTCAACGCGGCAGCTCCAGCCAGACGCGTGTGCCGGTCGGCGTGAGCGGCTCGAGACCGAGGTCGCCACCCGCGGACCACACGATGCACGCAGCGCGCGAGAGCCCGAGTCCGCGATGTCCCGAGTCCGGGCGTGGCACGGGCCGAAACGGCGTGAACGCCTGAGCGCCCGCGAGCTCCGCCACACCGGTGCCGTCGTCGTCGAGTACGAAGCGCCCGTCGTGCCAGGCGAGCGCGAGCGTCGTCGCGCCCGCTGCGAGCGCATTGTCGACGAGCGCGCTGAACAGGACGTCGGAGGCCTCGACGCTCAGGCGCACGTCGGGCAGGTCCGCGCCGATACGGCCAATGGCCGCGCGTCCCCGCTCGGCGAGCGCGCGCTCCAGCGCCTCCGCGAGCGACGTCGGCGCGTCGCCGGGCTCGGAGCGGGCGAGGCGGGCCAGCTCGGAGACCACGTCGAGCTGGGCGTCGAGGCGGCTCGCGACATCGCCGAGGCGCCCCAGGTAGCGCTGGAGCGGCTCGGGCAGGCCCCGTGGCGCGACGTCCTGAATCATCTGAACGTATTGGCGCAGTGCCCGCGCAGGCGCCTTCAGGTCGTGCGCGATGACGGAGAGCAACCGTCCGTACTCCAGCTTGGGATCGGCAGCCGGCACGCGGCCACCGTAGCACGCCTGTTCGCCGCGCGCGATTGACCCTCCAAAGACCCCGTGCTAGCACCGCCTCGCCCATGTCCACGATTGACCGCCACTCCACCGCGCAGTTGATTGACGGAAAGGCCATCGCGGCCAAGGTGCACGCCGAGGTGCGCGCCGAGGTCGCCGCGCTTCGGAGCCAAGGGCTCACGCCGTGCCTGGCGGTCGTGCTCGCGGGCGACGACCCGGCGTCGGCCATCTACGTGCGCAACAAGGTGCGGGCGTGCGAGGCCACGGGCGTCCAGTCGGTCAGCCACGTGCTGCCGGCCACGACCACGACGCGCGAGCTCATCGCGCTCGTCGACCGCCTGGCCGCCGATCCCGCGGTGCACGGCATCCTCGTGCAGCTGCCGCTGCCTCCCGGCTGCGACACCGACGCGGTGCTGGCGTGCGTGCCCCCGGCCAAGGACGTCGACGGCTTTCATCCCGCCAACCTCGGCGCGCTCGCCATCGGGACGCCGGCGCTCGTGGCGTGTACCCCAGCGGGCGTCATGCGCCTGCTCGCGGAGACGGACACGCCGCTCGATGGGGCCCGTGCCGTCGTGCTGGGCCGCAGCCGCATCGTTGGACGGCCCATGGCGCTGCTGCTGCTCAACGCGAACGCCACGGTCACCGTCTGCCACTCGCGCACGCGCGCGCTCGCCGACGAGCTGCGCCGCGCCGACGTGGTGGTCGCAGCCATCGGCCGCCCGCGCTTCGTGCAAGGGGACTGGATCCGCCCGGGGGCCACGGTCATCGACGTCGGCATGAACCGCCTGCCGGACGGGACGCTGTGCGGAGACGTCGACTTCGACGCCGTCCGCGCGCACGCCCGCGCGCTCACGCCCGTCCCCGGCGGCGTCGGACCCATGACCATCGCGATGCTGCTCTCCAACACGGTCCGCGCCGCGCGGGCACAGGCCACGACGGAGGCTCGACCACGATGACCTCGAACGCCACCACGACCGAACCGCGCAAGACGCCGCTCTACGCAACGCACGTCCGCCACGGCGGCAAGATGGTCGATTTTGCGGGCTGGTGTATGCCCATTCAGTACGGCACGGGGCAGCTCGCGGAGCACCACGCCGTTCGCCAGCGCGCGGGGCTGTTCGATGTCAGCCACATGGGCGAGCTCCGCGTGCGCGGTCCGGACGCGGTCGCCGCGGTGAACCGGTTGGTGTCGAACGATCTCGCGGCCATTCCGGCCGGCAAGGCCCAGTACACCTGCTTCCCGAACGACCAGGGCACCCTGCTCGACGACGCGATCTGCTACGTGCTAGCCCCCGACGACGTGCTCATCGTCGTGAACGCCTCCAACGCTGCCAAGATGGCGGCCTGGGTCACGTCGCGCATCACGGGGGACGTCACCGCCGTCGACGAGTCCGACCACTGGGCGTTGCTGGCCATTCAGGGGCCGCTGTCCCGCGGCGTCCTCGCGCGTGTGTTGCCGGAGACGGAGGCCATGGGCGCCTTCGCGGTGCGCCGCTGCGGCTCGTTGATCGTGGCCACGACCGGCTACACGGGCGAGCCCGGCGCCGAGCTGTTCGTCCCCGCAGGAGAAGCCGCCGCGCTGTGGGACGCGCTCATGCTGGCCGGCGAGGCGGACGGCCTCGTGCCCGTGGGACTCGCCGCACGTGACACACTGCGCCTCGAGCTCAAGCTCGCGCTCTACGGCAACGACATCGACGAGACGACCAACCCGCTCGAGGCCGGCCTCGGCTGGGTGACCAAGCTCGATAAGCCAGGTGGCTTCATTGGCCAAGACGCGCTGCGCGCTATCAAGACACGCGGCCTGACGCGCCGGCTCGTGGGCCTCGAGATGACCGATCGCGGCATCGCCCGACACGGCTACCCGGTGCTCGCCGCAGGCGGAGAGCGCATCGGCACCGTCACGAGCGGCACGCAGTCGCCCACGCTTCAGAAGGCCATCGCGATGGCCTATATCGATCTGCCACACGAGGCCCTGGGGACCGTCGTGTACGTCGAGATCCGCGGCAAGCCCACAGCCGCCATCGTGGTCAAGACGCCGTTCTACAACAAGGAGAAGGCCAAGTGAGGAACCCATGAGCGCACCCGCACATCTCCGGTACACCAACGACCATGAATGGGCGTGCTGGAACGCCGACGACACGGTCTCGGTCGGCATCACCGATTATGCCCAGAGTGCATTGGGTGACGTCGTCTACGTCGACCTGCCCAGGATCGGCCGGGCACTCGCCGCGCATGAGGCCTTCGGTGTCGTCGAGTCCACGAAGTCGGTCTCCGACCTGTTCTCGCCCCTGGCCGGGACCGTCGCCGCGGTCAACGCGGAGCTCGACGTGGCGCCAGAGACGCTCAACAAAGACTGCTACGGCGCCGGTTGGATCATGACGCTCTCCGGGGCCTCCCGCGCTGACTTCGACGCGCTGCTCGACGCGGCCGCCTATGACGCCCTGGTCGCCTCGCTCGGCTGATTGACGCGCGCTCCGTCCAACCTGGGCGCGAGCCCCGACATCCTCATCGTGGGCGCCGGACCCTCGGGCACGGCGCTCGGCATGGCCCTCGCCGAGGTGGCCCCGCTGTTGGCGGAGCGGACGTTGGTCATCGACCGCGCGACGCACCCGCGCGAGAAGTGCTGCGGCGGCGGCCTCACGGGCCGCATGCAGGACGAGCTCGACCGCCTGGGCGTGTCGCTCGAGCCCGTGCCTCAGGTGATCATCCGGCGCGCCTTCTCGGTCTACGGGACGCGTCGCTTCGAGGTCGCGCTCGAGCGCCCGTTCATCGTCATTCGCCGCCGAGAGCTCGACGCCCAGCTCGCGACGACCCTGCGCGACCGCGGGGTGGCGCTGTCGGAGGGCGAGGCCTACGTCGAGCACGCCTCACTGGAGGATGGGCGACTTGCGGTGCGCACGACACGGGGCAGCTACAACGTCCGAGCCCTCATCGCCGCCGACGGCGCCGGCTCGAAGATCGCGCGCGGCCTCGAGCGTACTCGCCGTCCCAAGGTCCACCTGTGCCAGGCCGACGTGCCGCTGGGGGAGGGCCTGGACCCTGAGGTAATGGTCTACGACTTCTCGGAGCTCGAAGGCGACCTGCGCGGCTACCTCTGGATCTTCCCGACACCCCTGCCCGATCCCGAAGGCCTCGGACGCCCGATGGCCAACGTGGGTGTCATGCAGGTCGGCCCGACCCGCGCGGGAGGCGGCCTCGTGCCGATCCTCGAGCGCATGCTCTCGCCGTACGGCATGACGTTGGGCGCGACCAAGCCGTGGTTTCACCCGGAGTGGGCCTTCGACTGGCGCTACCCGTTCTCGCAGCCCGGGATCCTGGCAGTCGGTGACGCCGCAGGCATCGACCCGGTGTTCGGAGAGGGCCTCTCCCAGTGCCTGGAGTATGCGTGGCTCGCCGCGGCCGAGCTCGCCGACGGCCTGAGCGGCGGCGGGACGCGCTTCTCGGGCTACCGGCGGCGCGTGCTCACCTCCGAGCTCGGACTGGAGCTGCTGACGCTCCAGATTGGGGCCCACGGCCTGTACGGCGCCGCCGACAATCGACTCTGGACCCGCTTCACGTTTCGGGATGCGTGGCTCTCGGAGCTCATGGCCCGGCAGGGGGAGGGGCGCGCGCTGCTCCACCGCTCGGCGCTACCGGTCGGCCTCCGCGCGCTGCGCTATCTCCTCGGTGGCCTCCGTGGTCTCGGCGCGCCTCGGGGCGAGCGCTGACATTCTCGCCCCATGAGATAAGCGGTACGCCGCAAATCCCCTTGCGGTCAGACCACTTCTCGGCTATCAATCCCGCCCTGGCGTGTGCCCGAAGCCGCTCGAACGCCTCGGGCGCGGAGGAATCGATGGCGCGTTGGACCTTTCGCTGGCTTCTCGTGCTCGTCGCCATCGTGGCGACCGGCACTGGCTGCAAGCAGGCGCGGCTCAAGCTGGGCCTCGGCTACGAGGTGACCGATCCGGAGGAGGAGTCGCCTCAGTGGGTCGTCAAGAAGGTCATCGAGGCCGGCGGGATGGAGCCCTTCGACAAGGCCTTCACGGAGTTCGAGAAGTACCTCCACTCCGACGAGCGCAGCAATCACGTCGCCATGAAGGACTGGGAGGTCGACCGCTTCCCTGCGCACCGCCGCAAGAACAAGTGCTACGTCAAGGACGCGGACAAGAAGAGCTTCATGGTCATGGAGGAGCGCGCCGAGGACGGCAAGGAAGAGCGGCAGATCTCGCTCTACGTGAAGTGCTCGACGACAGACATGCCAACCCCGTGTCACCTGTGGAAGGACGACAAGCAGGGTGGAAAGTGGCGGATCCGTGGCACGAACTGCCTGAACTAGCACCGCACGGGCGGCCGGGCGCCGCACGCCGAGTCATTTCGTAGTCCGCCGTCAGGCGTTGACTCACCCGACATCGATCGCTCGAAGTCCGGAACAACTCCGGCCTGGCCGGGTTGATCGCTGCCAAGTGTCTGTATTTTTTATGTCCAGTGAATGTTTTCAGTGAATACCCACCCGAACCAGGAGTACCGAGAATGAAGAAAGAGAACTTCATCATCGGCCTGATTGCGGTCGGGGTCGTTGCCTTCTTGCTCGGCCGGCTCAGCGTCTCCAAAAAAGACGCGCCAGCTCCGAGCACGACGGCCGCGGCACCCGGTCCACAACAGGCCGCAGCCCCCGTGGCGGCAGCCGCACCGGGGACACCCCAGCCAGCGCCCGGAGCACCGGCCGACAACAAGGCCGGCCAGCCACCCGCGGTCGCCGGCGCGCCAACTCCCGCGGTGAAGCCCGCGGAGGCAGCCAGGGCGGCAGCGCCAGCGGTTGTGACCAATGATGCCGGCAAGCCTGGGGCGTTCGTCTCGGCGCCGCGCAAGGGTCCGGCGGAGGCCAAGGTCACGATCGTCGAGATCAGCGACTTTCAGTGACCCTTCTGCAGCAAGGTCGGTCCGACCTTGAAGCAGATTGAAGAGAACTACAAAGACACCGTTGCGATCGTCTGGAAGAACAACGCCCTCTCGTTCCACCCGAACGCTGCGCCGTCCGCGCTCGCCGCCATGGCCGCGCATCAGCAAGGCAAGTTCTGGGAGTACAACGAGAAGGTCTTCGCCAACCAGCAAGGAATGAACGACGACAACTATAAGAAGTGGGCCCAGGAGCTCGGTCTGGACATGGCCAAGTGGGAGGCCGATCGGAAGAACCCGGCCCTCAAGAAGCAGATCGACAACGAGCAGAACGCGGCCGTCGCCGTGGGTCAGGGCGGTACGCCCGCCTTCCTCATCAACGGCAAGGCGCTCTCGGGCGCGCAGCCGTTCGAGGCGTTCAAGACCGAGATCGACAATGAGATCAAGGCCGCCGACGAGCTCATCGCCAAGGGCACGCCGCTCGCGGGCGTCCACGAGGCACGCGCGAAGGTCAACATGGCCAACAACTTTGGCGCCTACTGGAACAGCCTGATCGGCGGCGCGCCGGCTCCACGGCCCAAGCCCCCGGTCGATCCCACCGTCTGGAAGTTCGAGGTCAACGGTGAGGAGCCGTTCAAGGGCAAGCCGGACGCGCTCGTCACGATCGCCGAGATCAGCGAATTTCAGTGACCCTTCTGCGCGAAGGTCGGTCCGACCTTGAAGCAGTTGATGGAGAAGTTCCCGAACGACGTGCGCATCGTGTTCAGCCACAACCCCCTGCCCTTCCACAACCGCGCCATGGCGGCGGCCCAGGCCTCACAGGCCGCGCACCTCCAGGGCAAGTTCTGGGAGTACCACGACAAGCTGTTTGCCAATCAGCAGAAGCTCGAAGACGCGGACCTCGAGGGCTACGCCAAAGAGGTCGGCCTCGATGTGGACAAGTGGAAGACGGACAAGGAGAGCGACAAGGTCAAGCAGGTCATTCAGAAGACGATGGCCGCTGCCGAGAACGTGAATGCGCGCGGCACACCCAACTTCTTCATCAATGGCCGCAACCTGCGCGGCGCGGTGCCCTACGAGAACTTCGAGGATCTCGTCACCGAGGAGCTCGACAAGGCCAAGAAGCTCGTCGCCGGGGGTACGGCGGCAGCGGACGTCTACAAGAAGACGATTGAGAAGGGCAAGCTGTTCGAGCCGCTGGAGAGCACGGTCCATCAGTTCACGCATGAGGGCCTCCCCTACAAGGGCGCCGCCAAGGGGGACATCGTACTTTACGAGTTCTCCGACTTTCAGTGACCGTACTGCTCCAGGGTGGGTCCACCCTTGAAAGCGTTGGTCGAGGATGCAGAGCTCAAGGATCGCGTGAAGGTCGTGTTCAAGCACTACCCCCTCAACTTCCACAAGCAGGCCGAGCCCGCGGCTCTGGCGTCGATCGCGGCGCACGAGCAGGGCAAGTTCTGGGAGATGCACGACAAGATCTTCGAGGGGCAGAAGGACATCAGCCCCGAGAAGCTCGAGGAGTGGGCCAAGGCGATTGGCCTCGATATGGACAAGTACAAGGCGTCCATCGCGAGCGACAAGACCAAGGCGGCTCTGAAGGCGGACATGGACGAGGCCAACAAGGCCGGCATCCGGGGTACGCCGAGCTTCTACATCAATGGGCGCAAGTACGAGGGCGGCGGGTTCACTCCCGACGCGCTCAAGCCCATCTTCAAGAAGTACTTCCCCAAGCCCTAACGTCAGCGTAGCGTCGCGTAGCGTGGGGCCCGGAGCTGTTCCGGGCCCGCCTACGCAGTCGCGTCGACCGTGACGCGATCGCCGCTCACGCGGACGTGCAGCGCCTTGCCGGTGCCTGCCCGCCCAGACAGCAGCGCGTCGGCGACCTCCGCCTCGACGATCTCAGCGACCTTGCGACGCATCGGACGGGCGCCAAATCGCGCGTCGAAGCCGCCAAGCCGTAGCAGCAGGTCCACGACGTCGTCGTTGGCGGTGTAGGTCACGCCGCGATCGGCCTTGAGCCGCGCGGAGCTGTCCTCGAGGAGCAGCCGCGCGATCCGGCGTACGTCGGCCTCCACGAGCGGACGGAAGACGAGCTTCTCGTCGATACGATTCCAGAGCTCCGGCGCGAGCGCCTTGCGGGCCGCGTCCAGCGCGCGATCGAGGGGTACAGCGGCCGAGCCCCCGTTGAAGCCGACCTGGCGCTTCTGTTCGTTGAGCTCGGACTGCCCGAGGTTGGAGGTGAGCACGACGACCGTGTTGGAGAAGCGCACACGGCGGCCGCGCCCGTCGGTCACGAGCCCCTCCTCCAAGAGCTGGAGCAGGACGTTCTGCACCTCGGGGGCGGCCTTCTCGATCTTCCATAAAACTCTTTTACCTGTTCATTTACTATTAAGTTATCTGTTGTTACTTGTTCTTTACGTAAGAAGGTGAGGTTATCTAAGTCTTTCACTCGACTTACAGCGACATATAGTTGT
>SXGT01261490.1_pt1 | contig 36793 bp, 27 predicted proteins | sample 3176221 | NCBI WGS metagenome assembly SXGT01 (sample SAMN11356862, study PRJNA531348) | freshwater metagenome | isolation source: freshwater sample F1-120 | place: China: Fuxian Lake, Yuxi | collected 2017-12-25 | reverse complement strand
CTGACGACCGCCCATGCTCTGGCCGTTCAATCCTCTCGCAGGTAAGACCATCAACCGGAGAGCCGGATGCGGGAAACCCGCCCGTCCGGTTCGGAGGGAGGGGCGACTGAACTCAATCAGTCGTTCCTACCCCTATCTTTCGGCGACAGAACTACTTGGAAACACTTCCGGGAACGCGGCTTGCCAATCGAATGCAAGCGAATGAACGCTCGGATCGGCGACCACGCTGTTGCCGACGCGGATGCTGTGGTCGAGGCTGGTGAGTTTCTTGCCGTGCTGCGCCGTCTTGATCCATAAACTGAGCCGGCAAATCTCGATCGCCTCTTCGTTCAAGTCCACTCCGTAAAGATTCTTGTGAAGAATCTGCCGGTCGAGGTCGAACAGTTCGGCATGGCCGGTCAGTTCCTCGAGCCGCGAATTCGTCGCTCGATACGCCGCGTGTAATTGGTCGAACGCTTCAATCAAAAACGCCCCGCTGCCGCAGGCTGGGTCGAGCACTCGAATCGAACCCAACTCATCCTGCCACGCCTGCCAGAATTCGATCAGGGCTTTGCGCTGCGGCTTCGTTAGCACGGTCACGTCGTACAGTCGCGGATCACTGAACAGCTTCCCCATCGCACGGGTGACGGCCGCCGCATGCTGCTTCCACAAGTCGTCAAACCGATCAGCGAGGACTCCACCCAATGTCTGCTCGACGATGTACCGCGTGATGAAGGCCGGCGTGTAGAACGCTCCCTCCGCCTTGCGTCGCGTCTTTTGCTTGGCCTTCCCGGCGGGTTTGACCAAACCGTCCAACTCGTTGCGGATTTGCTCCAAGTCGGTGATCGACTGCTCGAAAATGTGGCCGAGGATTTCCACGTCGATGTGGTGCCGCTTCGCGTCAGTAGCGGCTTCCGTCGCGGCATCGGCTGGCCGGCGAAAATCGAATTCGCTGAGCGTTTTGAATTTCTCGCAAAGCTCGTCGGGAACGGCGAGCCGTTCCAAGACTTCATCGGGCGCAAACAGTCCGCCGTTGTAGGGCGGAATCTCCAAGTGCTGGTTACCGACATCGACGGAGCGGAACAAACCTTTGAAGTTGTCCCACACCGGACGCGGATTGAATGGATCGCGATGCTCGTAAGCCCGCTGCACCGTCCCCGGCTTCAGCAGTCCACGATGCTGGCAGAAACAACAGAACAAAACTCGGTCGAGTAACATCTGCGCGGCGGCCAGCACCGCATGACGCGACTCACGGGGATTCTCTTGGCACAGCCGGATGTACGTGTCATGCCGCAGCAGCGAATAGAAGTCGTAGAACTCGCGCGTGACCTCGCGGCCGACTTGTTCTGAGGTCTCGCGCAGCTTGAACAAGTGACTGCGACCAAAGTGCGGGACAGCACGCTCAGCTCCCAACAGGAACACAAACTTTTTCAGCGCGGCTTCGTTCTCGGCCAACTCTTCCGTGAGGAACCGCTCAAACGTGTGCTGATCGGCTCCTTTGAAATACAGCCGCGTCTCACGCATCGACGTCACGATGATCCAGTCGCACGGCAAGTTGATGGCGTAACCGTAGCCTTGCTCGACCGCCGAAATCTTCCGGCTCTTGAACGGCCGGTCGAGCGGGTCTAACGGCCCTTTGCCTTCGACCGCGATGACGAAGTCCTCTTTCTCACCACGGAAATTCCCCAACACGGCGTCGGCGACTTTGCCATCGACTTCGACGTGTTTCTCTCGCGAGAACGTGAACCGCTTCGGGCTTTCGTGCGGCCGGTGGTATCCGAGCAATCCGCAAAAGATGTCAGCGAGAAAGTCCGGAAGAATCTCCTTTTCGTTGAAGCAGTTGCCTTTCCCGCCCCGTTTGAACATCGTCGCCCATTTGTCGAGCGACTCGCGATGCTGAGCAATTCGCGCTGGCAGCAGGAAACTCTGCAAATGACTTCGCAGGACATCGGGGCGAAACAGCGGTTTGGCTTCTACGGGCAAGGAACAATTCTCCAATTCGCAGACTCGAATCATCCTTCCGAGGGAACACTCGCATGATACAGGACTTTGTCGCCGGGCGGCGATTGATACCGGAGTACCATTCTTCGGCGACGAATTGTACTTTGGATGCGAAAAGTACAATTCCACAGACGAGCGGAGTCCGGGAGTTTTCTCGCGATGCAACCGAACGAGTTCTCGAAACGGCGGTCGGGACGACTGGTCAAACATCCGCGCGGGTATTGGGCGTTCGTGCCGAATCCGTTGCCGCCGGAATTGGAGCTGACGTGGGAACTCGCCGGGGAAGTGTCGGCTGCGGATCGGGGCGTGAGTGAGTTGGCGGGGATCGCTCGGACACTGCCGAATCCGTATTTGCTCATTCGGCCGTTCATGTGTCGCGAGGCGGTGTTGTCCAGCCGCATCGAAGGGACTCAGGCGTCGCTGTCGGACTTGTACTTCTTTGAAGCGGCTCGCGTCGCACCGTCGCCCACGTCCGACGTGTTGGAAGTGCAGAACTATGTCCGAGCGTTGGAGCACGGTTTACAACGGCTCAACAAACTGCCGGTCAGCCTGCGATTGATCCGCGAGCTTCACGCCAAACTGATGCACGGCGTCGGCGGCGAACATCTCACGCCTGGTGAGTTTCGCCGATCACAAAATTGGATCGGGCCGCCCGGATGTACGCTCAACGAGGCCAAGTTCGTCCCGCCTCCCCCGGAAGAGTTGATGGACTCGCTCGGCGAGTTGGAGAAGTTCTGGCACGCTCCGTCGCCGTTGCCGCTGGTCGTCCGGCTGGCGTTGATCCACTACCAGTTTGAAGCGATCCACCCGTTTCTGGACGGCAACGGACGCATCGGCCGGCTGTTGCTCACGCTGCTGATGTGCTCGGAGAAGGCGTTGCCGCAACCGATGCTGTATTTGAGCGCGTATTTCGAGCGGCATCGCGACGACTACTATCGCCACTTACTCGCGGTGAGCCAGGACGGCCGCTGGTCCGAATGGATTTCCTTTTTCCTGCGCGGCGTGGCCGAAGAGTCCCGCGACACGATCCAACGCTCGGAGAAGTTGCTGTCGCTGTGGCAACGCTACCGCCAGAACTTGCAAACCGTCCGCTCGTCTGGCTTGCTGCTGACGCTGGTGGACGACTTGTTCCATCGACCGTATCTGACCTTCACCCAAGCCGCCAAAACGCTCAACGTGACTTTCCGAGCCGCTCAACTCAATGTCAGCAAACTGGTTGATGTCGGCATTCTCCACGAACTCCCCGGCCGCACCTACGGCCGAATGTTCGTCGCTCACGAGATTCTGAAAACGCTTGAAGCGCCGGGAGCGTCCGGTAAGTCGTCACGAAGTCGCAAAGACGGAAGCGCGAAATAAGGCAGGCATCCCGATCATGGCAGCCGATGCGGACTCCGTCTGGCACGCCGAGTTCCTGATCAACGAACTCCACGATCACCTGCTGTGTATCCGCGTCACTCCGCGCGCCGGAACACGCCGTTTGCCAGTTGGCGGTTTGCTCGGTCTGAAGCGACTCAATACCATCCCGCCCCGCGACAGCGTTTCTGGAGTCGAGGGATTCAAGTTCCATCACCCCCGCACGTAAGAAGCCCCGCAGAGATGCGGGGTTTCTGCATTTTCAACGACGGCTGCACTCATGGCCGCTTTGATTGACATCGTTGAGATCACCAAAGACTACGGCCGGTTTCGGGCGTTGGATCGCGTGTCGCTGAAGGTCGAGTCGGGGATCACCGGCTTGCTCGGACCGAATGGGGCGGGCAAGACGACGTTGATCAAAGTGCTGCTGGGACTGGTGAAGACCAGCAGCGGACGCGGGCGGCTGTTGGATTACGAACTCGGCTCGCAGTACCGCGAGATTCGAGCCAACGTCGGCTACATGCCCGAGGACGATTGTTTTCTGCACGGCATGACGGGCATCGAGTGCGTGCAGTTCGTCGCTCAGCTTTCGCGGATTCCGGCGATCGAGGCGCTGCGTCGATCGCATGAGATTCTCGACTTCTGCGGACTGGCCCAGGAGCGGTACCGCACGGTCGAAACGTACTCGACGGGGATGCGTCAGAAGCTGCGGTTCGCTCAGGCGATCGTGCATGATCCGCCGGTGCTGATTCTGGATGAGCCGACGTCGGGCCTTGATCCGGAGGAGCGAGTCGTGATGCTCAACCGCATTCGCGTGCTGGCTCGCGATCATGGCAAGGCGGTGCTGATTTGCACGCACATCCTGCCCGACGTGCAGTCGATCAGCGATTCGGTCGTGATTCTGGCTCGTGGCCAAGTGCAGATTGCGGAGCGGTTGACCGAATTGAGCCGTCCGGCGGAGCCGTCTCTGGAAGTCCGATTGCTCGGATCGTCGGAGCGATTCATCGACGTGATGCGCGGACGTGGTGTGTCGATCGAGTCGCGGCCAGATGGCATGTTAGTCCTGCGCGGTGCGCCCGACGAATTGGCGGCTCAGGCTTGGCAAACGGCCGAGCAGTGCGGGGTCGGCGTGCGATCACTGACGCCGTCTCGCAATTCGCTCGAAGAGATCTTTTTGAAGGCAGTTCGTGAGGGGGCCAAGCCATGATGGATGCGTCGCAGGACAGCGATGTCGTGATGGCAGAACTCGACACCGACGACAACACGGACGGCCGCGGTGTGAACCGGCTGGGATATCGCGGCTGGTCGGGGCAATTGGAATCGGGCTGGCTGCGCTGGACGGTGATCGCGTCGGTGGGCATCCGCCGAGCCTGGCAGAGTCGCTGGCTGAAGCGCATGTTGTTCTTTGCCTGGTTGCCCGCCATCGTGTGGGGCGTCGGGTTCTTTGCTTGGGAACAAGCGGTCTTGTATCCAGAATGGCGAGCGCCGTTGGAACCGATCCTGCGGAAGAATCCCTCAATGAACAATTTCCGCCAGCGCGGCCGCAGAGGCGAAGGACCACTGCCATCAATGCTGGAATCGTTGCCACCAACCAAGTTCAGTCAGCTTCAGGAATCGTATGAAGCGAATGACTTGGGACGAAGCCGGCACACCGTCTGGGGCTGGTTGCTGCAGTCGTTTTTTCGCAATCCGCAGGGAGTGCTGATGGTGATGGTGGTGGGCTTGATTGCTCCGCCGTTGATTTCGCAGGACGTTCGATCGCGGGCATTTCTGTTGTACTTCTCGCGACCGCTGACTCGCGCGGAATACTTGCTCGGCAAGTTGGCGAGCGTGTGGGCGTATCTGTCGATGATCTCGACGTCGCCGGCATTGTCGCTGTACGTCGTGGGAGTTTTGCTGTCGCCGGACCTCAGTGTCGTCTCCGCGACTTGGGATCTGCCGTTTCGTATCCTCGCGGCGTCGCTCGTGCTGATGTTGCCGACGTCGGTGCTGGCTCTCTGCTTTTCGTCGTTGACTCAGGAAAGCCGCTACGCAGGTTTCGCCTGGTTCGCCATGTGGATCTTGGGGTGGTTCACCTACTCGGTGGCCTCGTCGATCGAGATCGCCAATGCTGAGATTCAACAATTCCAAACCGGCAGCCCGATCGATCCGCAGCAATCCGCGTGGACTCATGTGTCGTTGTATCACACGTTGGGCCGAGTGCAGTCGTGGGTGTTTGGTTTCGCGGACTTTGGTGACGTGCTGATCTCGGCGTTGATCTTGATCGGCGTGACAGTGATTGCTCTGGCGATTCTGTTGCGGCGGATATCGGCTCCGATGCGCGTGTGAAAAAAAAATGTGTTGGTGAGCCGGAGGGCGTCAGCCCCCGGACGCGGTGTTGTCCAGGCGCTAACGCCCTCCGGCTCGCCTGGGAGTGACTGTGGGATTGGATCCATGATCGAATTGCGGAACGTCACGAAACTTTACGGCAAGGTGATCGGGGTGAACGACTTCACGTTGACTCTGGCCCCGGGTGCGTACGGACTGCTGGGACCAAACGGTTCGGGGAAATCAACCCTGCTGAATTTGATCACCGGACAGCTTCGGCCCACACTGGGAACGGTACGAGTGTTGGGCGAGTCGCCTCGCAACAATGCCGAACTGTTTCGCCGGCTGGGTTACTGTCCCGGCAGCGAAGGACTGTACGCCAGCGTTTCCGCGTTCGACTGGGTTCGGTACTTGCAGCAATTGCAGGGCATGACGGCTTCAGAGGCCGCTGAGGCGGCGGAAGAGGCTCTGGAATTGGTGGGGATGACTCAGGCGATGCACCGGCCGATTGCGAGCTATTCGCGCGGAATGCGGCAGCGCACGAAGTTGGCTCAGGCTCTCGCGCATGATCCAGACTTTCTGATTCTCGACGAGCCGTTCAACGGGCTTGACCCAGTCGGCCGGCACGAACTGACGGTCGTGCTCCGCAAGTGGATCAAACAAGGGAAGAGCCTGCTGTTCGCCAGCCATTTGCTCCACGAGATTGAATCGCTCACGCAGTCGTTTCTGCTGATTTGCGGCGGGCGATTGTTGGCATCGGGAACGGCGGAAGATGTTCACGCGATGATGGTCGGACTGCCGAATGAAGTCGCGCTGCGCAGTTCTGATCCTCACGCCTTGGCGGCGCTGCTGCTGCGCGAGCATGCGGCCGATTCGGTGCGGATCACGGACGGAATGCTGACCGTGGCGACTCAACAGCCCGGGCGGTTGTTCGAGCAACTCCCCGGCTGGCTCAAGGCGTCGGGATTGGAAGTCTCCGAAATGCACTCGGCAGACGAATCGTTGCAGGAGCTGTTCAATTCCCTGATGAAGCTGCATCGAGGTGAACTGTGATTGGCAACGTGATCGCGGTGTTACTGTTTGAGTGGAAGCGAGCGTTGACTCTGCCGCGCATGGCGTGGTGGGCGGTGCTGGCGCTGTTCCCGGTGTTCATCGTCGGACTGATTCGCTTCCTGGCGATTCAAAATCCGTCACGCGAAACCTGGGCGGGTTTGCTCTACGCCATGATCCCGATGCTCGTATCGATGTTGGGCACGCTGCTGTGGGCGACTCCCGCGATCTCGACCGAGTTGGAACGTCGGAGCTGGGTCTACTTGGCCTTGCGGCCGAACGGCGGCACGGCTGTGCTGATCGGAAAATATCTGGCGGCCGTGACGTGGGTCATTCCGCCAGCACTGATCGGGCTGACGATTTCCGTCCCGCTGGCTGACTCGGGCGATGGCTGGCGAATTTGGTGGACGATGTTCCGGCTGGTGTGTCTCTCGTGCCCGGCCTACGGTGCCATCTACTTGCTGCTGGGGACATTGCTTCCCCGCCGCGCGTTGGTCCTGGCGGTGGCCTACACGCTGATCTTCGAATTCATCGTCCGATTTATTCCGGCGGTGATCAACAAGTTGACCGTTCAATTCCGCCTGCAAGCGCTCTTTGTTGATTGGTGTGACCTCGCCAATTCTGGCCCTGGCGGACGTCCGACGGGAGCACAGCCTTGGTTCGGCGACGATCCCACCTGGCAACACGTCGCGATTCTGCTGCTGCTGCCGCCGATACTGTTGCTGATCGCCGTCGCGATCCTGCGCTGGAGCGAATTCTCAGCCTCCGCCGAGTCCGACGTCTGAGGCAGTGTGACTAGCACGACGCGCAAGCGAGTGGTCTTTCTCGAACAACCACTCGCTTGCGCGTCGTGCTAATTGCCGCCCATGAATAATGTGCGTTAGCGGCCTGTACGCGCACGCTCACGGCGTCACGAACAAGTCGAAGCCAGATCTGGTGCGTGATCAGTCAGGCAAAGTGGTCGCTGTTGAGGGACTCGACAAGGCCGTCGAAGAAGTCCCGGAGGAACTTCGTAGTGAATTCAACCCCGAACAGGCCAAGAAGAACGCCAACCAAGAGCTGGAGACTCTGCCGGGTGACAGCTTCAACTCGCTGGCGAACTCGGCGATTGCTCGACCATTGATGCTCATTTCGACGAACGCTTGCCACGTCGAATCGCGGAATTCGCACCGCATTTGCTCCGTCGCCCATGCGAGAATTTGCTGCCGATACTCAGAGTCGAACAGGTCCGACTCGGCACTGGCCGGTACCGTTGTCTCCAGCAGTTCAACAATCTGTCGATCATCCATCACCTCCGCCCGCCGCGCCTGCCGAGTCAAAAACGTGACGACCACATTCCGGGCGACTCGAAACAACGACCGCCGGAACGAGGCTTCCGCACCATCCGGTTGATATCGTTCGATCGTCCCGCTGATCCGCAACAGCACCTGCTGCGTCGTGTCGCGAGCATCACTCTCCTGCAACCCGCGCCTCCGCATCAGCCGCAGTACCAGCGGCTCATACAGCAGCAAGAACTCCGCCCACGCCCGCTCGTCGCGCTCACCCCGCAGACGCAGCAGCAAGCTCGGACGTGTTCGCGGCACCTCGTACACAGTCACCCTTCGTCTGACGACGGGCTTGCCGATGGGGCTTACCAAAATGAATAACTCTGAAACTCTTGAGATCGTACGCGGCATCTGACCAGAATTCTTCGATTCACCGGCAACCAAGACGGTGCTCTGCCGAGCAGTGACCGCCAGACTTGCTCACAAGCACGGCTGGCAGACAAGATGTAGTTCGGTCAATCTGAGACGGCGACTGGTCAGCGACGGTGTCGTTCGCGAACTCGTTACGGTCAGTCGAGAGGAAGAAATTGATTTCTCACATGGGGGAGGCTTCGATGACACTCGCAGATCGACTTCTGGTCGCGATCGTTGTTCAATTTGTGTTACTGGTGCCGACGGCAAGTCGCGCGGCCGATGATCCCGAAGCGACTCGCCAATACGCCGTCGCGTATGGGTTCCAATCGAAGAAGCTGTACGCCCAGGCGATGCCGCGTTGGACTGAGTTCCTGAAAGCCTTCCCGCAGGACACACGAGTTCCGAACGCGCACTACCAACTCGGCGTCTGCCAGTTGAGCGAGAAGAAGCTGCCGGAGGCGACGGCGACGTTCAAGCTCATCCTGGCGACGTATCCGCAGTTCAAGCATCTCGACGGAGCGCAGTTCAATCTCGGCCTCACACTGTTTCAGACCGCTCAAACATCGAAACAGCCGAACGACTTCAAGGCTGCCGCCGCCGAATTCGCCAACGTCCCCACTAAGTTCGCGCAAAGTCCGCTCGCGGCTGATGCAACCTACTATCAGGCGGAGTGCCTGTATCTTGCTGCAGACAAACCGAACGCGATCGTCACCTACCAAAAAGTGATCGCGACGTATCCCGCCGCAACGATCTTGCCGGAAGCGTTCTACGGACTCGGTACCACGCAGGCGGATCTCGACAAGCACGTCGAGGCGGTCGCGACGTTGACAAAGTTGCTGCAAAGCTTCCCGCAGAGCCCGCTTGTCCCAGAGGCCAAGCTGCGGCTGGGCTCGTCGCTCGTCGCGCAGAAGAGACACGCCGAAGCCGAGCCGTACTTCGTGCAAGCCGCCGCCGTCCTGAATTTTTTGCTGGCCGATGTTGCCACGTTAAAGCAGGGCCAGGCGCTGCTCGATCAAAACAAATTCCCTGAAGCGGCGGCCGTGCTCGATACCGTGCCGACGAAGTTTCCGAAGAGCGAACAGATCGGTCCTGCATTCACCGCGGCTGGAAAGGCTCGTTTCAAAGCGGGGCAATTTCCGCAGGCTCAAACGGCGCTGACAACGGTCGTCACTCAAAAACTGCCGACCGCCCCCGAGGCTGCGTACTGGCTCGGTCGCACGCTGATCGCGCTCAAGCAACCGGCCGCCGTGATCGCAACCGTTGACCCCGTCATCGCCGCGAACGCGCAGAGCGAATTCATCCCGGCACTGCAGTTGGTGCGGATTGACTCGATCTACGAGATTCCCGAACGCCGCAAAGAGACGATCCCGTTGTACGCCCAGTTCGCCGGCCAGTTCGCCGCCCACGAACTCGCGCCAGAGGCCAAGTACCGAGCGGCTCTTGCCGCGCTACAGACCGGCGACTTTCCGAACGCGCAAGCTCACGCCGAGCAATTCTTCGCGACTGTTCCGTTTGCGAAACACGCGCTCGTCCCGGAAGTTGTCTTCGTCGGTGCCGAGGGATATCTGCTCAATCAACCCGAAGCCAACCTCGCGAAGGCCGAACCGCTCTTCCGCCGACTTGTCACTGAGTTCCCCGCGAACCCGCATGCCGCGCAAGCCCATGTCCGCATCGGCCTGTGTTTGTACTCGGCTGGTGTCGCCGCCAATCAACCGCCGAAGTTTGAGGAGTGCATCGCGTACCTCAACCCGATCGTCGGCACGCTCAAAGATCCGGCGCTGATCGCCGAAGCTCGCTACCTCCTCGGCCGGGCTCACGGCGAAATGAAACGTCACCCCGACGCCGTCGCCTCCTTCCGAGCGGCTCAGCAGGCGAAACCCGATTGGGACCGGCTCGATGAAGTGCTGCTTGCCCTCGGCGTCAGCCTGCGAGCCGTCAACGACGCGCCCAACGCCGCTGCCGAGCTGACGAAGCTCAACCAAATCGCCACGAGCAAACTCCGTGATCGAGCGTTGTTTCATCTGGGCGAGATCGATCGCGGACTCAAGAAGCCGGATACCGCCCTGGCGTTCTACCAGCAAGTCGTCACCGGTTTCCCAATGAGTGACCTCGTTCCCGCCGCGCTGTACGGCAGCGGAGCCGCTCTCTTCGAGAAGCCTGATTTTCCGAACGCGATCCCGCACTTGACGAAACTCATCTCGGAAAAACCGCAAAGCGAACTTGTCCCCGCCGCGCTCTTCTTGCGAGGTCTCTGCCAGCACCGCCAGAAACAATTCGATCCCGCGCTGAAAGACCTCACGCAATTCATCGCAACCGGCAAGCCCGTCGAGAAAGACACGCTCGATGCCAAATTCGCCATGGCCCTTTGCCAAGTGGGACTGAAACAGTTTGATCCGGCCATCGTGACACTGACGCAAGTGGTCACGACGAAGCCCGACTACCCCGACGCCGACAAGTGCTACTACGAAATTGCGTTCGCCAACCTCGAACTCAAGAAGGAGAAGGAAGCGGCCGAAGCTTTCCGATCACTGGCGACAAAGGTGCCGAATAGTCCGCTCGCCGCCGAATCATTTTTCCGAGTGGGTGAGTTTCACGAGACTCAAAAGCAACCGACGGAATCCATCGCGGCATTCACCGCCGGCATCGCCGCTGCGAAGACACCAGAGCTGCGCGAACGACTGCACTACAAACTTGGCTGGATGCAGCACGAACAAAAACAATTCCCCGCAGCGCTGACGACGTTTCAAAACCAAATCAAAGAGTTTCCGCAGGGAACGCTGACCGGTGACGCCAACTTTCTCGCCGGCGAATGCCAGTTCCGCCAAGACAAATTCGCTGAGGCTCTGCCGTTCTACGCCGCCGTCATCGCCACCAAGAACGAACGATTCCACGCGAAGGCTCTGTATCGCAGTGGCGTCTGCACCACACAGCTCAAACAGTGGCCGCAAGCTCAGCAACACTTCACCGCTTTGATTCAAGCATTCCCCAAGTTTGAACAACTCGCCGAGGCCCGGTTCGGCATTGGCGCTGCTCAACAGAACCAAAACCAACTCGACGCAGCCAAGGCCACATTCCTGCAAGTCACCAAAGAGTCACGCACCGAAACTGCCGCGAAGGCTCGCTTCATGATGGGGCAATGTGCCCTCGCCGCAAAGAACAACGCCGAAGCCGCAGAACATTTCCTCGAAGCCGCGTTCGGCTACCCGTATGAAGAATGGCAATGCCAAGCTCATTTCGAGGCCGCCAAGTGCTTCATTGAACTCAAAGATGTGGAGAAGGCTCGCGAGTCACTCGAAACTGTGACCAAGCGTTTTCCAAATCACATACGAGCCAAGGAAGCCACGACGCTATTAGCGAGCTTGAAGTAACGTATTCGCTCAAATTCCTATGGCGACGAACGGTCAAACTTGCGATGCCGTTCTTCGGAACTATACTCCCTCGCCTCTCGCTTCGGCCGACGATCACCAGATCGTCGATCGGCGCAATTCACTGCCGAGCAGATGGCGGAATTGACAAATATCCGAATTGAGGAAACGAAGTCGTAACAACAAATTGCGGTCGTGGCGAAATTGGCAGACGCACTAGCTTGAGGTGCTAGCGCCCGCAAGGGCTTGGAGGTTCAAATCCTCTCGACCGCATTTGAAGAGACCCAAATGAGTTAAGTTTCCTGCCGACGATCGGCAGTGCGGTGAAGCAACCTGTTTGAATCGTGTAACCATTCCACGAATCGAAAAAGGAACCGCACGATGCCACGTCAGAAGAACACAGTTCCGTCGTGTCTGCTCTACCAAGTTCCTTCCCGCCGCACCACGCCCGGCGACCCTTTCAGCGTTGGGCCTGGTAATGTTGGCTTTTCTTTTTCGGTGTTTGTGCGACTCGCTGCCAACGTCGATCTGTGGACGTGCTTTGAGTCACACCCAGGCCGCCGCATCGATCCTGCGCAATGTTTTCGCTGACTCTGATTTGGAACACGCTAACGACCAAGATTACGTTAGCCCTCACGGCCGAGACAGCAAGGCTTCTTGGCCGCGTCGTGGAAGTCAAACGCGATGAAGTCCCATCCCGCCGACGATCTCGACGCCGTGTATCCATAGCTCATCACCTCAAACAGTCCGCACGGCCGTCATCGCCTCGCCTCGGCTGGGATAGTGTGTCCACAGCCTGGTCAAGTTCATCGTCTGCAGCATGCTCAACATGTCGGACGAAGCGTTGCAAAACGCAGCTTTGCCTCCTTTTCCACCTGCTTTGCGGCACAGTTTGATCACCACCTGGATCAAGATTGACCCGAAAATCCGCTCCGCCGAAAAATCGAAGATCACATGCTCCAACGAAGGTTCGTCGAGCACTCGAATCGCCGCGTTGGATTCCTGGTGGACGTCGTGGTAACGGAAGCCGCGGGCATCACCTTGAGGGATAACAACGAGGACGTTTTCTTCACGCTCCAGGCGAAAGACTTTGTTGATCATGAAGTGGAATCTCCACCCTTGGGAGGCCTTTAGATTTCAGAACGGCAAATGTCCTGAGCGGTCATTTCGATGTGATTTAAGACACCACAGAAATTGGAGAACAGGAAAAAACTCTGAAGACGCATTTGCATCTCAGAACGCAAGTGGAACAAAAAGGATCGTAGTAGTCATGCCGATTGTTCAACCTCACAGTTTTTGCGATCGGAACAGCATGTCACCGACGAATGCGGGTGATACCGAGGGGATACGAGAATGGCACCTGGAGTTTCTGGTCCCGTATCGCACACACTTGCGGCATCCGGTGGCTAGATCAGCGACCTTGATCGGCGGTAGTCAAAGCATCGTTGGCGCTGCTTACCGGATCTCAGAAAGAGCTTGTGCGACGATTGCGGAGAATCGCCTTTGCAAATCCTCAACGCACGCCTTGTCCAGTTCGCTCAGAAACTTCGCCCGCCTGGGTAACACTTCGGCTTCGTAAGACGGGCGAAAAAATTTCGGCCGATCAATGTTCGGCGAAGACGAATTCCCCGCCAAGAGGTTGGCAAATTTTGAGTCGGTCGTGATTCGTGGGTCAAAACTCATCTCGGTAGACTATTCAAACCCAACGACATTTTGCCACCTTGCTGTGGCCAAGAGGGTCGCGTCGTGGAAATTATCGCGGATCTCAGCGCCAGGCAGATTCGATTTGTGACTTGTCTCGATGCTGGGAAATGGACTTACGTCGATAAGGCGTAGGTCCATTTTTCATGATTTCTGACAGACATGTCCGAGCAGTGCGGAGTTCGCAATTGCGAAACAACGGCGGCAAACTCTCCGTCCAGGAAACTCACACTCTTCGGGAGGATACGGCATGCGACGTTTGTTTGTATTTGTTGCTACGACCGCGATGCTGGCAGGACTGCTGGCTGCGGTCCAACGCCCGGAACCCGTTCGCGAAATCGCTGTGGCGGCGACGAATGCGATTGGAGCCATTCAGCCGCGAGTCTCGCCCGATGGGCAAACGATTGCGGTCTCCTATCAAGGAGCATTGTGGACGTTGCCTCGCGCCGGCGGCGCGATGACGAGGCTGACGAGTGAATCTGGTTACGACATCGAGCCGGCGTGGTCTCCCGACGGGACGCGGATCGCGTTTGTAAATTCGCTGCGGTTTGGCAACGGCGACCTGCGAATCATCACGCGAGATGGCCAAGACGTGCCGTTGAAAAAGCGAATCGAAGTGCTCGGCACGGTCCTGTATCAGAAGGTGGAGTGGCTCGATGACGAACGCTTGTTGGGTGTGTTGAAAGTTGATGGTCATTCGCTGGAATACGGTTGGGTGAATCTGAGCACCGGCGAAACGAAGACGCTCGCACCGTCGTCGAATTGGGGGCGATTCGCCACGTCGGCCGATGGGAAATGGTTGGCGTTCACGACGACGTTGGATCAACCCGGTCAGCAGACCGGCAACGACGGCATCAGCGCCGACGTGTGGCGAGTGCCGACCAGCGGCGGTGAGCCGGAGAAGCTCTTCCGATTTTCATCACGAGTTCACGATCTCTGTTGGTCGGCAGACGGTGCGGGATTGTTTGTTGTCAGCGAACTCGGCGGCGGACAGGCTCACAACGATGTTTGGTTCGTGCCGAAATCCGAACCGCTCGCGCGGATGCGAAAGCTGACGTTTGGACAAGCGGATGAGGAGCGTCCGTCGGTTTCACGCGACGGGCGATGGCTGGTCTTCACCGACAATCAGCGCGGACCGACGTCGTTGGTGGCTCGCGATTTAACGGACGGCGCCGATCACGCGGTACATGTCGAGCGCCTCGAATTTCGCCGGCCGACCGGGCGAGTGAAGATTCAGGTGACGGATCGCGGCCAGCCGGCGACCGCTCGGCTGTCGGTCGTGCAGGCGGACGGGAAACTTTCCGCGCCGCCGGGTTCGCTGTACCGATTGCTCAACGATGTCGGCCATTTTTATTGCGAGCACTCGGCCGAATGGACGTTGCCCGCTGGCAAGTACAAAGTCCGCGCGTTCCACGGTCTGGAGTTTCGTCCGCTGACGCGCGAGTTCGAGGTCGCCAGAAACGGCGTGACCGACGTTGCGATCGAACTGGATCGCTGGACCGATCCCGCTTCGCTTGGCTGGTACTCCGGCGAAAATCACATCCATGCGAACTACGGCTACGGGCAATGGTACAACTCTCCGGCGACGATGCTGGCTCAGTGCGCGGGCGAGGGCTTACGGGTCTGCAACTTCGTCGTGGCGAACTCGGACACTGATGGCATCTTTGACCGCGAACACTTTCGTGGGCGGCTCGATCCACTTTCGACCGACGAAACGCTGCTCTACTGGAATCAGGAGTTCCGTAGCACGATCTGGGGACACATGACGCTGGTGAATTTGAAGCAGCTCGTCGAGCCGATCATGACCGGCTTCAAAGAGACCACGAATCCGTGGGACATCCCGACCAACAGCGACATTGCTGATCAAACGCACTGGCAGGACGGCCTCGTCAATTACACGCACGTCGCGCAGAACCCGGACGATCCGTATCAGAACCCGTACACAGGCAAAGGCATTCCCGTCGATGTCGCGCTGGGCAAGATCGACACGCTCGATCTGAATGCGTCGTATGCTGGGACGGTTGTGTTGTGGCATCGACTGCTGAACTGCGGATTCCGCTTACCGGCATCGGCGGGGACCGACGTCTTTCTGAATCGCGTAACGAGCCGTCTGCCCGGTGGCGACCGTGTCTACGTGAAGCTCGATGGGCCGCTGACGTATGACAAATGGATCGACGGCTTGCGAGCCGGTCGCTCGTTCGTGACGAACGGCCCGATGCTGGAGTTCTCCATCGGCCCGCATCATCTCGGCGACTCGATCAAGCTGGACAAGCCGCGTGAGTTGACCATCGTCGCGAAGGCTCAATCGCACTTTCCGATGGCGAAAGTCGAGGTGCTCTACAACGGAGAGGTCGTCGCGAGCGTGCCGCTGTCAGACAGTCAGCAACAAGCGATGCTGGAGAAATCGTTGAAGCTCGACCGCAGCGGCTGGCTGGCTCTGCGAGCCTCCGGGCCGGGACATCTCGATCATCCGGTCGGGTCGCTGGACGCGCATACGAGTCCGATCTATGTGGAGGTTGCCGGCAGCCCGGCCGGTGCTCGCGCGGATGCCGAGATCTTTCTGAAATGGATCGACCGTCTATCGCTCGCGATGCGTCTGCGCGACCGAATTCCGAACGACGAACTTCGGAAACACGTCCAGAACCAACTCGAAGCCGCACGCTCTATTTACACGAAGATCGTGGAGACTGGGCGCTGATCTTCGCTCGTCGTCGTGCTCATGTCGCAAGGCCTGGTTCGGTGAGGGTCTCTCGTGGCCGCTATGAACCTTGTCCCGCGCCGGTCATGCGGCCGACGATGCCGCCGGTACCGAGGTCTTTGAGACGCTCGGTGACTGTCTGGCCCTCTTCGCCGTCCAGGTGTTGGCCGCCGAAGGTCGAGAGCCAAAACTCGATGGCGATCACCACAAACAGCAAATAGATCAGCGGTCGCCAGATTTCGTGCTCTTGGCCGATGCTGCCGTGAAGCTGCTGCGTTTCGGCGGAGGCGTCGATGACTTTCAAGTCCACGTTCGGCAGGAGTTCTTTCAACTGCGTCTCGTTGATGAGCGCGAAGTTGGATTCCTCGCGAGCGAGGTTCACGGCGAAGGCGAGCGATTCGTGCTTCGGTTGCTCGATGCGGCCTCCTCGGACATCGACGTCGTAGAAGCCTTTCTCGGCGGTTGCGGAGAACGCTCCGACTTGGCGGCTGACCGATTTCTCAAACGTGACGGGGAGTCGATTGCCCTCGACGTTGACCACTTCGGCTTGCAGGTTCTGCCAGGTCTTGGCGACGGAGATTTCGGCGGTGGCGTTGGCGGCGACGACCGACGGGCCTTCGACGCCTGCTCGTGTGCGAATGTGGCTGACCAGCCGGAGCACCAGCGGCACGAACTCCGGTTTCAGCGGCAGGTTGGTCCACTTTGAGGTCATTGGGAACGCGGCCAGAATGACTCGGCCGTCGCCGTAGCGGCTTTCGACCAGTGCGGCGGTGCCGTTTGAAAACTCGAGCAGCGGCCAAGTGTTGCCCCGCTCGGCCGGGAGTTGCAACGGGAAGCGGCGATAGACCGAGACCTTCGTCAGATAACGGGCTTCGCGATTCTCGAAGACAGAAAGCACGGGGTGAGCGAAGTCGATGCTCGTGAAGCGTTCAAAGGTCTCGGACTTTTCGACATCCCCATCGACGGGCTGCAATTGCGCCGTTGTCAGAAATTGATCCGTCGTGCCGGGAATCGCAAACAGCTTTTTGTTGTACTGGTCGTGATTGCATTTGTCCCCCGGCAGGATCATCAACCCGCCACCGCGCGACACATGATCTCGCAGAAAACCGCATTGTTGGTCGTTGAGCGTCCCGCAATTGGCGAGGATCACGACGCTCGCCTCTTTGAGGGCATCAGCGGTGACTTGGTTCTCATTGAGTTCGACAACATCGAGCGACTTCACAAAGCGTCGGTCGGCTTCGGTTGTCAACGAATTCTTCGTCCCCGCTTTGGGCGCAACGTTTGAGGCCGGTGATCGGCGTGAGTCTTGCGCTCGGCGCGGGTCTCCTGACCCCGCCGCTTCATTCTCGTCCGTCTCGGTCGCCGTGAAGGCCGTCTGCAAATACAAAGCCTCGTTCTCGAACGGGTCTTTCGGATTTTTCGTGGGGTTGCCATTGACGATCACGACGCGCACTTGTGGCTCGACCGAGATGGTGAAGAGAAACGAGTCGTCGTTCGGAAATCGGTCTGCGGAAATCTCGAAGCGGCCCTTGAGCGTGCCCGCTTCGTTCGGCATGAACAGAAACGGGGCGTGTGCGGTCTCACCCGGTTTGAGCGTCAGACTTTTACGAGCGATTTCCTTGTCATCGATCAGCAAGCTGACCGTCACATCCTCCGGCTGATCCTTCGAGAAATTCACGACGCGTGTTTTCAACGGCAGCGGCAAGCCCGCGATCGCACGATGAGTCTCCGGAGGTTCGCCGATGACCGCGCGGTTCGGAATTTCGCCGGCCGACGAACCGACATCAATCACGAACAGCTTCGAGCCTTCCGGGATCAGGCCCTCCGCCGGCTGTTCGCGCAGTTCGCGCCAACCACTGGCCTGCGAATCCGTGAAAAAGTAAATCTGCGGCTTGAGCGTCATCGCCGAGCCGCCGCTGAACAACTGCGTGAATGTCGCGAAGAGATTCGCTCGCGAAGGACTCGTCTTCAACCCGCCAAGTTTTTCTTTCAGCGAGTCGGTATCGGCCGTGACCTTCGAGACAATCTCTTCCGGACTCGAGGCGACGCGCACGAGCGTCACGAGATCATCGCTCCCCAGCTTGTCGATGACCGCTGATGCCGCCGTCTTCGCTCGATCAAATGCCGATACTCCATCCGTCGCCGCATTCATGCTCGCCGAGCAATCGACCAATAAAAACACATCACGTCCGCCACCCGTTCCGCCGAAAAGCGTGTTCCAGTGCCGGACCATCGGCCGAGCACACGCCAGAATCAGAAACAGGAGGAACAGGGTGCGAAGCGCCGCGATCAGCGCGTCCATGAACTTCATCTTCCGCCGCTGCTGCACGTAGGTGTCGAACAGAAACCGAAACGTACTGAGGTCCACGGTCCGTAGCCGGTGCAGCGTCAGCAGGTGCAGCAAAATCGGAATCGCCACCAGCGGCGCACACCACGCGAACATGCTGAGATGAACCAGTTCCATGCGATCGGAGTCCGTGCAGAGGAGATTGGGGCTAGTTTACGAGCGGTGTTACTCGGAAGGAGTGGCAGTATCAGAGTCGATCCCGTCGAACGCAAGTTTCGGGTCAGCTAGCAAATTCGAGGGTCTCTAACTCGGATCGCGCGTGCCGGCTTATCTTCATCGGCGATTCGTCAATCTCTATGGCAGCGTCGGCCATCGTGCCGACAAAGTCGATGCCACTGTCGCGCTGATTGAGTGGCTGCTACAAATTCCGCATGGCGTTCAATCCATTGGACTGGTTTCGACCTTCCGTCGCCGGTGAACCGGCTGATCCTCGCAAGCAAGCTGTCGCGGGCTTGGTCGTGTGGGTACTGGCTTGGTTGACCGTTTGGTGGATTCAGGACCAGCGAGCGGAGTTCTCATCGACGCTGACGGCACGGCAAGCGTCCGCCCAAAAGATCTTCACAGAGCACTCCTCCGATCCAAAACAGACATCTGCGAAAGTGAGCGAGGTGTTGGGGAATCAATCCTCAAGACAGTCGCTTCTCAGTTGGGCGGGGACAATCCTGACGATGGGATTGTTTTGGGGAGGTGGGCTGTTGATTTTTCGATCGTTGACCGGCTGGGGATTTTTTATGTCGTGGCTGCGACGTTGCGAAACGGTCGAGCGATTGGCTCTGGTTAGCGCGGCGACATTGACTCTCTCTGCCATCGTGCTGCATTGGATTTGGAATTTGGTGGATGCCTGGATGCTGGCTGCGTTGGTGGCTGCTTTGGTGTTGGCCTCGGCATTCGGCTGGAAGTTGCCGGGAAAGAAGCCACTATGAATCGAACCGACATTCTGCAACGGCTGCGAGCGGTTCGGCCGATCATTGCGCCGTCGATGCTCAAGTGCGACTTCGGGAATTTGGCTTGTGAGGTTGAACGGCTGACCGCCGCGAACGCGAAGGTGCTGCATTGGGACGTGATGGATGGGCATTTCGTCCCGAACTTGTCGTACGGCCCAATGGTGATCGAGCGGGTTCGGCCACTGACTCAGTTGATTTTCGACGCGCACTTGATGATCTCAGAGCCGGATCGTTTTCTCGACGAGTACCTCAACGCGGGTTGCGAGGCGATCACGGTTCACATCGAAGCGGTCCCACAGCCGACATTGCTGTTGCGTCGCATTCGAGACGCCGGACGAGTCGCCGGGTTGGCGTTGAATCCGCAGACTCCGCTGTCGGCGGTCGAACCGTTTTTCGCCGAGATCGACTTGCTGCTGGTGATGAGCGTGCAGGCTGGATTTGGCGGGCAATCGTTCATTCCGATGTCGATCGAGAAGCTGCATGCGGCGCGAAAGTTGATCTCGTCGGAGACGATTTTGTCGGTCGATGGCGGCATCGGGACGAAGACGATCGCCGGTTGTGCCGCAGCCGGAACCGACCTGTTCGTTGCTGGCAGCGCGATTTTCGATCAGAGTGATTATGAGTGTGCAGTTGACGAACTCGGTCGCTTGGCCGGGCGATGAATTCCTTTGAGGCGCTCGGATCGAGCGTGACAACATGACGATTGTCGCCGTGGTTCGTCCCGGCTGGACCGACTTCGACGAGCAGCATCGGCTGATTGGCGCACTGGAATTGCCGCTCAACCCACGAGGTGTCTCGCAAGTCACGCCGTTGATCGAGCAGTTGCGGAGGCTTTCCGCACCGCCCGAAGCGGTCTTGTGTGGCATGGCTCAGCCCGCCACCTGCACGGCCGACGCGATCGCTGCGGCCTTCGATTTGACGACTCGCAAATCGGAAGAATTGTCGAACCTCAATCAGGGGTTGTGGCAAGGCTCGACGATCGAAGACATCGGCCGACGGATGCCGCGCGTCTTCAATCAGTGGCAAGAGGCTCCCGAAACAATTTGCCCGCCGGAGGGGGAGCCGTGGGAGGACGCGGTCGATCGCGTCCGGCGGGCACTCAAGAAGCCGCTTCGCAAGTTTGACTCGCTGGTGATCGTCGCTTCCGAGCCTTTGGCGAGTCTTGTATCTTCCGTGCTCACCGGCGAGCCTCCCGACCTGACGTCCGCGTTTTCGGAGGAGCCTGGCAATCCAATTGCCGAGGTCTTCGAGTCCAGCCGTGATGGAGATTTCGTCCGTGTTGAGCGGAAACAGAATGACGGAGGATTTTCGATTGCCGATTGATGATTTTCGATTGAACTGCAGTCCCAATCGAAAATCGAAAATCGAAAATCGAAAATTCAAGAAAGACATGCACCGATGAGCGAATCAGACAATACCGGCGGCAAGCGTCAAAAACGCGGCGTGCCCGAAGGTCTGTGGATTCAGTGCGATGCTTGCAAGGCGACGGTCTATCGCAAGCAGATGCAACAGAATTTGTACTGCTGTCCGGAGTGCAACCACCACTTCTACGTTCCGGCGAAAGCTCGCATCGAACAGTTGCTCGACGAGGAGAGCTTCGAGGAGTGGTTCACGAACATCCTGCCCGTGGACCCGCTGGGGTTCGCCGACAAGAAGCCGTATAAGGATCGCCTGAAAGAGGAACAGAAAAAGACCGGCCTGACGGATGCCTGCGTCGTCGGCAAAGGCTACATGCGCGGCCGTTCGCTGGTGCTGGCTCTGACCGATTCGGCGTTCATCATGGGGAGCATGGGTTCGGTCGTCGGCGAGAAGCTGACGCGTGCGATCGAGCAAGCCACCGAATTCAAGCTGCCGCTGGTCATTGTCAGCGGCTCCGGCGGCGGCGCTCGCATGCACGAGGGGATTCTGTCGCTGATGCAAATGGGCAAAGTCTCCGCCGCGCTCGGCCGATTTCACGATGCCGGCGGACTGTTCATCTCGGTGCTCACGAATCCGACGATGGGCGGCGTTGCCGCCAGCTTCGCATCTCTGGGAGACATCACGCTCGCCGAGCCAAAAGCCCTTGTCGGCTTCGCCGGCCCGCGTGTTGTCGCCGCAACCGTGAAACAAAAACTCCCGGACGATTTTCAGACCAGCGAATTCCTGTTGAAAATGGGCTTCGTGGATCGCATCGTCGATCGCCAACACCTGCGCACCGAAATCGCCCGCATCATCGACTACTGCGGAGCTTGAGTGAGGGGCGAGGAAATCGGTGCGAGGGGCGAGTGCAATCCCCTCGCACCTAATCCCTCGCCGCTCGCCCCTCATCATGGCTAACTTCCTCAAAAACTTGTTCGACAAGAAGCCGAAGGTCGAGAAAGTCGACGTCGAGCGGCGGTTCGCGTTATTGACTCGCGTTGGCCAGGGGAGCATGTCGAAGGTCTGGCGTGCTCGCGACAACATGACTGGCCGAATGCTGGCGGTCAAAGTGCTCGACAAGATGAAAACCGAGCGGTTCGAGTCACGCTTCGTCGGTCTCAAAAAACCGAGCGAAGGTGAGATTGCCTCCGGCTTGCAGCATCCCAACATCGTCCACACGATCGAACACGGCATCACCACCGGCGATGAGCAATACCTCGTCATGGATTTTGTCGAAGGAGTGAGTCTGAGTTATCTGGTCGATTCCCAAAACGAGCAGATGCGGGATAACTGCCTGAACTACGTCATCCAGCTTGGCGAGGGTCTCGATTATCTGCACCGGCAAAACTGGATTCACCGCGACCTCTGCCCGCGCAACGTGATGGTCGATCCGGACAACATGGTCAAGCTGATCGACTTTGGCCTGGTGGTGCCCAACATCCCAGACTTCCAAAAGCCCGGCAACCGCACCGGCACCGCAAACTACATGGCTCCGGAACTGATCAAGCGGCAACGCACGGACCAACGCATCGACATCTTCTCGTTCGCGGTCACGGCCTATGAGATGTTTTCCAAACGCTTGCCGTGGGATGTGGCTGAACAAGAAACGCTGGAAACGATTTTGCAGCACATCAATAAACCGCCCAAACCGATCTCCCAATTTGCTCCGCACATCGACTCGCGCGTCGCGGAAGTCATCATGAAGGGTCTGGAAAGCAATCCGGATGACCGCTGGCAGACCATGTCCGAGTTGCTCATCCCGCTGCGAAGGGTTCACGAAGAGCTCGAAGCCAAGCAGCAGCTCGAACGGAAGCTCAAGGCCGCTTCCGCCAAGGCCAAGGCAGCGAAAACTCAATCGACATCAGCCGCCGTTGCCGCCCAAATTCAAAAGAAGAAAGAGGATGACGACTTCTTCGAACAGATTCTGCTCGAAGAAGGGACCACCAAAAACAGCAAGTCCAAAACGAAGCCGAAGGCTGTCGCACCAAATTTCAAGATTGGTGAGACGTCGGTCCCGACGCAGCACAAAACGCCAACGGAACGGCCTGCTCAGGTTCCAAAATCGGATCTCGGACAGGCCAGCAAGTCTCCGCTCAAATCCAAACTCACATCCGAACCAAAGTCCTCCGAACCAGACATCGTTGTCGAAGAGGATTTCGACGGAATCGAAATCGAAGTCGAGGGCCACAAGCTGGACTCCGTCGAATCAGTCCTTGATTCGCCGGACGAATTCGATGGCATCGAGATCGAAGAGGAAAGACCGTTGCCGGTCGACGCCGACACACAGGCGAAATCACCCGGCTCCGCCCGCAAACGCACCCCACTGCTTGAAGAGGATGGCGACAGATCGCCCAGCATCAAGCCGGCCAAGTCGGCTGCGGACGATGACGACGAACCCGTGCTCCGTTTGCCGGACGACGACTGACGAGATTGTGCTCATTCTTCAATCCGCCATCCGAACTCGGCAATCGCCCAATGGATGATCTCTCAAAACTCAACGCCGCACAGCGCGATGCGGTGACGACGTTGTCGGGCCCGCTGCTGGTGCTTGCAGGGGCCGGCACGGGCAAGACGCGGGTCATCACGTTTCGCATCGCGAATCTGATCCGACACGGAATTGAGCCCGATCGGATTCTCTCGGTCACGTTCACCAACAAAGCCGCGAAAGAAATGCAGGAACGAGCGCTCGCTCTGCTGACAGGACCGAGCGGTCGCAAACCCAAACGGAAGCCGTGGATATCGACCTTTCACAGTTTCTGCGTGCGCGTGCTGCGGCAGGACATTGAAGCTCTCGATTATCCCAACAACTTCACGATCTACGACCGAGGCGATCAAGAATCCGCCGCCCGCCGAGCCTTGCGTGACCTGCGCGTCGGCGAGAAACAGATGCGGCCAAGCGATCTCGTCAATCGCATCAGCCAATGGAAGACACAGGGCGTTCTGGCCGCCGAAGCCAGCGAGTACGTCGAACACGACGGCGATGTCGTCGCGGCGATGGGCTACAAAAAGTATCAGTCGATTTTGAAGTCCTCCGGCTCGGTTGATTTCGACGACTTGTTGCTGCTGACGAATCGGCTGTTCGACGAGCATCCTGATGTGCTCGAAAAACATCAGCGACGTTTCGATCATGTGCAGATCGACGAATACCAAGACACCAACGGTTCGCAGTTTGACTTGATCGAGAGCCTTGTCCGTTCGCATCGCAATCTGTGCGTCGTCGGCGACGATGACCAGTCGATCTATGGCTGGCGCGGAGCGGATATTGCGCACATCCTCGGATTCCCGACGGTCTTTCCCGGAACGAAGGTTGTCCGCCTGCAAGAAAACTATCGCTGCACCGAGCAAATCATCGGTCTCGCCAACAGTCTCGTGAAGCACAACCGCAATCGGCACGAGAAACAACTCTTCGCGTCGCGAACTCTCCCCGGTTCGGTGCGTTATCGCGAGTACGAGAACGAAGAGATGGAAGCCGAAACCGTCGTTCGCGAGATCGACTTCAACCTCCGCCACGAACGCGCAAAGCCCGACGACTTTGCGATCCTGTTCCGCACCAACGAGCAGCCGCGCGTGTTCGAAGTACAGCTCCGCCGCTTCAAAGTCCCGTATGTGCTGCTGGGCCAGCGATCGTTCTTCGACAACAAGGAAGTCCGCGATCTGCTGGCGTATTTGCGGGTCATTTCGCAGCCGCTCGACGAGCAATCGCTCTTGCGGATCATCAACACGCCGGCCCGCAACATCGGCGACACCTCGGTCGAGAAGATCCTCGCGCGAGCCGTCCAAAGTAAAACTCGCTTCTTCGAATCCGTCCCAGAACTTCGCGACGAGAAAGAACTCACCGTCAAAACCGCCGCGGCCGTCGAAGCCTTCGCGGCACTGCTGGCCGACTTTCGTCGCCGATTCGACGATGCCCCCAAGCAAATGGCCGAGACGTTTCACACGTTGCTCGAAACGATCAACTACGACCTCGAAATCCAGCGGCAATACAAAGAACCAACGCAACAACTCGCTCGACAGGGCACTGTCGAACAATTGATGGACACGGTCAAAGAGTACGTCTCCAACACCGACGAACCGTCGTTGAGCGACTTTCTTGACAACATCACGCTCTCGGACCGCGACAGCGAGTCCGACAAAGATGAGCAACTCAAACAACGCGGCGTGCGCTTGATGACGATCCACTCCGCGAAGGGTCTCGAATTCAATCGCGTGTACCTCGTCGGACTCGAAGAAGGCTTGCTGCCTCATCGACGTTCCGTCGACGCCGAAGACGCGACGCCACAAAGCATCGACGAAGAACGCCGCCTCTGCTACGTCGGCGTCACACGAGCCAAAGACTCGCTGACTCTGACTCGCGCGCTGTTCCGGAAGAAGTGGGGCAAGCTCCGCGAGTCAACGCCATCTCGATTCCTGAACGAAATGTTCGACGAACCACCTATCGCCGACATGGAATCGGAAGCCGATTCGGACCCCGAATCCCGACTCCCCACGTTTGAAGAGTAATTGTGCCTCGGTCTTGCGGAGTTCTCATCCGACTGCGGTTTCAGTCTTCTTTCCGAGGCGGAACGCAGTCCAGGGTTTGACGAGACCTCGCATGGCGACACTCGGTCATTCCTGCCGGTTCCGACTCATGACCGAAGTGGCGAATCTGATGTTGCTCGCCTGTCGCGTTCGAGTTAAAAGCCCGCCCCCTTCGCGGCCGGCACTCGTCACTCCAGCACTCGATCCACGAGTACATCGTCGGCAACCCCCTCTCCAGCCTCTCACTTCTCCAACACATCCTCCCCCATGCGCCATCGCCCCTTCACAGACGGCCTCGAGCCCGTTCCGTGCTCCGAGCGCGCCGAGTGGTATCGCGAACTTCCCATCAACGCGGACGGCTGTCCGACCAACGAACTGGCCGCGCAGGTTCTGCAGACGTTCTTTACGTCGCCGCATGTCCGCTTCGGGCTGACCGCACTGGCCGAAGAACTGTTCCTCGATCCGCGCCAACTGCTCGTCATGCTACGGCAGTTGACCGTGCTCAACCTGATCGAGGAAGCGCCACTCAACAGTCTTCGTTTCCGCTTGACCGCCATGCCCTGGAACCAGACGTTGTTCGACCGGGTGTCGGCCAAGATCACCGCACAATCCGTCGATGACTCAACCGCGCGGCGTGAGTTACGATACCGCCACGCTAATCCGAAACGAAATGAACCCAACCGGAGTTGACGAGCCGAGCTTCGCTGCACGCATCCGTGTCACCGAAGCCGTCCGTCGGGCACGCAGAACCGGGTGACGCGTCGTCCGCTAACCAACTGCTCAATCCGCTCATGCGGCGGCTGTGACGGATCAAGCAAACTACAGGCAGTCAGCAATGTGGCCTGCTCGTCCAAACTAGCATCCTTTCCCAACTCCGCGATCACGATCACCTCGCCGCCGTTGCTTTTCACCAGCTCGGCATTGGCTGAGTTTCCGACCGAGGACAGGCACGAGTCGAACCGGCCATCGACTGCCCGCAGCACCGCGCGAGTTCCGACGAGATACGCGACTTGCCTCTTTTGAGCGACCGCTGCCACAACTCGATTCGGCAGTTCCTGGACCGAAACGCCCTCGGGCAACAGTCCGCGGGCTTCGAACCAATTCAGTAGTCGGGCATCTTCACCGGCCTCCGGGGATCGAGCTTCCTGATCCTCCACAAACGCGGCTTCCGGACGCCGCATCAGCGGACTGATCGGCACAAACCAGACAAGGCCGCGAAATCCGGAGGCTGCAATCGCCTCAAACACGTTGCGACTGAAGCCGTAGACGATAATCACGTTGAAGACCTGCAGTTCAGTGCCGAAGACCGCACAGGCACGACAGGCCGTGAGTCGTTCGGTCAGGAACGCCCTGAGCGTCGCTTCGAATTCTCGGACTCGAATCGCATCAACGGGATCAGTCTCCGGCCAGTCCGCAATCAACGTCTCAATCCGGTCCTTCAGGCGAATCGTTAGCAAATTGAACGGCTGCACGGCTCGAGCCACGAGAAGCTTGTTTGTGACACGTTTCTTCAACGAAGGAATAACGCGGCTGTTGTCCCGACAGCCCGTGAGCTCCTTTGCCAGTATTCGCTGCAACATCAGCGCGAAGTAGCAGGCACCTTCGGTAGCGCAAGTCGTGGCGGCCATCTGCAGCGCCCAAACCCGATCGACGAAGCGGAACATTGCCGCCGGGTTGTCTGTTTCCGGATGCTCCGCCAGTTTCAGACGAACACGATTGATCTTTGAGTTCGAGCACTTCCAGAGATACCTCGACACCTCATCAACGATTCCGGCCAGCCTCGACCGCAAATACTCCAGTGCCGCGCGGACGTCGAGCGTCAACGGTGCCTGAATGCAGTCGGGCGTCTTCGTTTCCGCCAGATCAATCGGTTGCGGTGCAATCGCATGCAGCACGATTGAGTTGTCGCCGTGATTGATCTCGACGCCGGTGACCAGGTCGCACACGCCCTCGTAGCTGTCGACCCGTCCGGCGGCATCCGCTGGCTTGAGCCGCTCGGCCAGATCGAGCGGACAGCAGCCCGACTGAATCCGACAAACATTGGCCAGCCGAAGCAGGACCACCAACTTCCACAATCGCATACGCTGCGGGTCTTCGGTGTTCAGATCGGGATCACTACCGACCTCACCGATCTTCCCGAATCGCTTCGCCAGCCCAGGGAGTTCGGTCTCAAACGAATCCAGCAAATCGGGAAGTTTCTGAATGTCGAAGTCCGGACGCTGGGCCTCGCACAGACAGGCCAGCAACGCCAAGTCCTCCGTTATTGGACCGACCTTGTAGTCATCATCCGCCGAACGCCACGCGGGATTGTAGGTGACCCAGCGCTCGCGAAAGAAACGTGCTGTCCGCTGTCCGTAGTTCTTCGACAATTGTCGGAGACTGTCTTCCGATAACGGCTTCGGTGACCAGTCCTCGCCTTGCGCCGTCGGCGAGTTCTGCTCTTTTGGGAAGTGCCCCCACATCAATCCCAGCGGATGCAGCCAAGCGGCAGTCACCAGCAGCAGCGCCTCACGGGGCGAAGGCACAAAGCTCCCGGCCGGCAGCGTGTTCCCAAGTCCCAGCGGATCGTAGATGATTTCGTTCAAGCGCGATTCGACCGCCGAGCAGAAGTCACTCGTCAGATACTTTTCGTACTCGGGCGCGACCGGAAACAGCGCGCGACTTGTAACAAACAGCGACTTCCAGAGTTCGACCGCCTGCTTCAGCTTCTCGCGATTTTCCGGTACGACTTGCAGCCGTTCTCGCAATGTGCTCTCCAGAACAGTCATCTTTTGGGGCTTCGTTGCCACACTGCCAACACTGGGATCCTGTTCCATGCCCGTGATTGTGCCCGACATCAAGTGCCTCCGTGCAAAGTGCATTCATTACTGCTGTCGCTCCTGCCTGGCTCTGATGGCCCCGGCACGGTCAGGCGATCGACAGCAGTCCGATCCATCGCTCGGACGGCGGAACTTTAAGCGGCTAAATGGAGTGATTCAATGCTGATGGAACCAGATTTCCAGTTCTCTGACAGCCTTTATCAGCAGTCCCTGTCCCAGTTTTCTCAACCGTTGCAGTTCATCAGACACCGTAACGATGTCACTGCATCCGATCAAACACATCACGTAGTGCGGCCGGCGGTCGGAACACCCAATCGAATTCCGTTGTGGCCGGTGGAACTTCAAACACCGCCGCCGGCGGGCGCGAGGCACCAGTCATCAGCTTCCGGGCGGGGCCAATCGACTCTTTCGCACCGGCTTCTGGCTCTTCAACGCATAGCCATTTGATATGTATCACTTTCTTGAGATGCGTCAGCCAGATTTCCAGTCGTTGCAGATCGCCGGGCGTCAGGCAAAGGCACGGGTAGTTCGGATCCGGAGCCAGCGCTGACATGCCCTCAGGAGTTCGACGCGGACTGGCGAGGATGACTCGGATGTGAATCTTTCCGGGTGTGACCGTTGAGTCAACGGGACTCGATACCAAATCGGCCGAAACCGACTGCTGAACTGGTGCCTGCGAGGAGTCCAACTCCGTGCGGTTCATCACGGCGAGTTCGGACCACCGCCTGTCCTGCTGCGCCAGCAACTCAGCGAAAACTGAGCACAGTCGCTGCGTCAACTCCTCGCTGAAACCGAGATACCGCAGCGCGAGCAGCCCCGCTGCGAATGGGCAGGCCAGCGCATCGTCCGTATCCAGTGTGACCAAGGCTTCGACAAAAACGCGACTCCACTGCCCAACCGACATGTGTTGCCAGTCGGAGTGAATCAGCGTCGCAGGCGTCACATCCGCCGACTGACACAGCATCATGTTGCTGATTGCTGTCGCATCTTCCTGCGCTCGATCGGCAGTCGGGGGAATATGCCACTCCCCGATCAACTGCTGCCAGCTTTGCCAGCGGGCTTTCTGCAACACCGTCGTCCGAATCTCATCCGACATCGAAACACTCAGCGTGCCTAGCCAGCTTCTTAGGTCGGCAAACGCCAAATCGAACGAGTGCAGCCACTCAAGCTCGCCCTCAATCAGCCGTCGCTCCTTCAACGCATCGAAGATGAGCCGGAGCCGGTTCCGTCGCTCATGTCGATTGACGAGACCGGCCGGTTGACCGCGTTCGTGCAGTGCGGTCAAACCTGCCTTCAGCCGTTCTGCGACCGACGAGTTTGGGTTGAACTGCCCGACGGCTGCCGCGATCAGCAGACCGGTTCCGAACAGTGACAGATCGTGTTCGAGCAGCTCGGCAAAGTCGCACACGACGTCCTCGGTGTCATGTCGTTGCTCGATCGGCAACGGCGAATTGTCCAGGTCGAGTAGATGCTGTCGTACGCTGGTCCACGCCGGAGCACCGCTCATCAGACCGCACTCCACCAGTCGCCCGAAGTCGACGGGACCGCCGCCCCACTCGCTGCGGCCTCCGTCCGGTTCTGGCCGCTCGATCGACTGCCCCGGTGACTTCAGCAAGTCATCGATCAGCCGAATACGACGACGCGCGACCGCAACATCATCATTCCGCTCAGACTGTTGCCTGTGATCCCTGCTACCCGCCGTGTCGTGCCACAGCCAGGTTGTCTCGCGGGTGCGAGGCTGATTCTCTGACGTCTTCACCAGCGGAAGACACTGCAGGAAAGCATCACGGACTTGAGGTTCCAGAACCCAGCGATGATTGGGCTTTGCCAGCCGTTCGCTGACTTCGTTGGCGTTCGACGCCAGCTTCATCAGTGCTTCCAGCCCGCCGCAGAGGATCTCCCACTGTTGATCGTTGATCTCGGTCTTCGGGGTCGGCGTCGTGTGATCCGATTCGCTCCAAACGGAGTCGCTGACGAGTTGGACCAATTCGGCTCGTGCAGCCGGACCGATCACGAACGGGTCACCGCGCCGCCAGGCTTTCAAGGGAAGTGAAAACGCCAGTTGAGCGAGATGCAGATTGCCCGACGAGCGGCTGACGCTCATCCAGTCCAGCACGAATTCACTGATGATCTGAAACACGGCTTCGACCTGCAGAACTCGAAAGTCGGAGTCAAACACCTGCCCGGGTCGCAGCAGCTTCCTCGCGTAGTCGCTCTGCACATGCTCCAGATCATGCTGCAACTTAGCCATGTTCGAGACCGCCCGCCCGACCAGCACGAATTCCCACAGCGTGCGGTCAGCCCGCTCCTGACTCGACTCAGCCGGCATGCGGGCACGGACCCATTCTCGGAGATCCCAGGGCAGATACTCGATGAAACAACGCTGGCCAAACCAGGTCGTCGTGACGCCGAACGGGCTTGCTCGTTCCGTGATCGCGAGTTCGTCGAAGAACTGGCGGTGTGTCAGGAAGCAGAACAGAGCACGATCCGAAAAAAAGTGCTTCAGGTGCTTCAACACCGGGTCAAGCTTGCCATGCAGATCAGTGTGCTTGTCGAGTTCATCAATAATGAATACGGGGAACAGTCCGACGTTCTTCAGTCCATCGATCAGGCGCGGCACTTCCAGATGCAGAGTCTGAATCGAATAGTCCCTTGTAAACTGCAACCGACGAACATAGGTCTCGGCATGACTCCATGAACCCAGCAGCGGCAGGATGAGCGCACTGGCGATCGTTCCCAGCACCCCCGCGAACAGTGCGGCAAACGCGTTGAGTTCAGCGACTTTTCCGACTCCCGTGCCAATCAGGCCGCCCGCCAACAGACTGCCGAGCAGTTGCCGCCATTCCGTCTTCTCCAATGCGGACTCACGCGAGTGTTTCATCTCGGCGTTGTCGGAGCCGTCACGAAAGATCGTGCCGACGAGGCGTAGAGAGAGCTCGTTCGCAGTGGCCAACAGGCTCAGTTCCGCTGCGGCCTGCCCCCGGGGTAGACGGACATTCTCGCTGCCCGGTAACGTGCGACCGAATGCGTTGCGACTGAATAGCGCACTACCGGTGCCGGTCGGATCGAGGCAGCGCAGCCGGTTCCAGACTGCTCGCAGCCGTCGTTTTGGAATGTATTCCTCAACGTCATGTTCGAGCTGCGCCAGCAGCTCGAACAGATCGGCGGCGCGATGGTCGATGCCCGGAGTGTCTCCTGCGATCTCCCGAACCCGCGCCCTTAGGCTCCGCAGGAACTCACGCAACAGCTCACGATGCATCGCACAGCACAGCGCGAACAACAACTGCTCACGCGGCTTCAGTGACGGCACGGGGGCTTTCTTCTCGGTATCTTCAGCGGACGATCGTGACTGCGTCTTGCTGCCACTAAGCAAGGGTGTCTCAGGCGTTTCATCCTTGATGAACATCGACGCGGTGATCGGCACAGGCAGTAGTCGCACCGGTGTGCTGCTGCGGATCAGCCCGGCCTGGACCTCGCGAATTGCCCAGAGGACTGTCGATGTCTTGCCCGCGCCGCGCTGACCGGCGATCAGCACCGACCGGCCGGATGAAGTTGGTTGCGGCGGCGATCGGAACTCCGGTTCCGGAGTGCGTGGGACAGCGTAGCGCCACAACTCAGCGACCAGATCGCGACTCGCTTCTGACGTCGCGTACGGCACTGCGGCTCCGGCGTCTGCGGGAAAGACCGACAGCAACTGGTCGTCCCACTCAATCGCTGAGGGTTCCCAATTCACGGCGGACCTCCAGCCGACTGCGGTTTCACGGTCGCGTTCTTCGTCGCAGTCGTGTCCGGAGTGTTCTTTGTCGCTGTTGTTGTCGGAGTGTTCTCTATCGTGGTTGCCGAAGTCGGCGGCTTGTCAGGTTGATGCGGCACGGCCGACTGCCAGGCGATGTTGCCCGCCAGTCCGAGACAGACGAGAAACACGACACCGCACGCCGCCGGAGCGCGAACGGTGACACCCTGCACGCCGCCGCCGAAACCGCCCCAGTGCCACTCGACCGCTGGCACATCCTCGGACTGCCGTGCGGCTGACATCCCGGCCTGCCACAGCAACCACATCACAACGCCCAGCACAATCAACACGACGTCGGTGCGTGCGAGGTCGAGACGCCACACGAGTATTCCGGCCAGAGCGACAGGCAGACTTGTTCCGATCACACGCCGCGCGACGGGATCTTGCCAGACCACCGTCATCACTGCGTACGTGAGATTTGCGAGACCGCCCAGGCCGGTCCACACGCCTGCCGCCACGCTGACGACTGAGTGCCACACGAAGACTGCCCCTGAACGCAGACCACGTCCGATCCAGGTCGCGATGCGGCCGATGCGGGTCCATTGTTTTCGCAGATTCCCACTTGGTGGAGTATTGCCCGACGCGTCGTTCCCAGTGCTCATGATATGGTCCTCACTGGCTGGTCGAAATTGGCTGCTCAAGCTGACGGCCGAGTTGCGGCGGCGGGCGAGCGCGGGTTGAAAACTGCGCCAGCAATGATGCGCACTTCGGAACGCAAATGCCACTGTGCGCTTGGCACGATCTGGCGAACGGGCCAGGGCTGCTTGTTCAAGAGACGTCAGAGCATCGCCAACCGATTCCAGTCGTTGTTCATGGAACTTGACGCGAGATACCCGGACCATTCAGAACCACTTTCGCTTGTTCACGACATTGAGCAACGGTTCGCTCGCGACAAAGCGACGGACGTTTTCAAGCAGCGTGGCCAAGTGACGCTCGGCAATGCGCGGCGATGTGCCGGCGACGTGTGGCGTGATGATGACGTTGTCCATGTGCCACAGCGGATGTTCGGCGGGCAGAGGTTCGGTCTCGAAGACGTCCAAGCCGGCACCGGCGATCAAACCGCTTTGCAAAGCGGCGGTCAGGTCGTCCAAATCGACAATCGCGCCGCGGCCGATATTGATCAGAACCGCTGATCGCTTCATGGCCTCAAATCGTGGCGTGCGGAACAGCTTCGTGGTTTCCGGTGTGTGCGGAGCAGCAATCACGACGTAATCCGATTCGGCCATCAAGTCATTCAATCGGTCGGTCGGCCAGACCTCGTCGAGCACTCCTGGAACATTGCGGCAAATAGGATCGACTGCCCGCAGCGGCATGCCGAATGCCGCCGCGCGGCGGAGCACTTCTCGGCCAATTTCACCGGCACCGATGACTCCCAGCGTGCAGTCGGCGAGGTGCTGATGCCGCCGGTCGATCTCCGAGACCTCGGCCGGTCCAAAACTGAAACCTGACCGTTGCGATTCGCCGCCGACTGGAGCCCATTCGGCTCGCGTTTGCCGGCGAACGTAGGTGTGCAGGTTTCTGGCGAAGCACAGCACGAGACCGAGTACATGATCGGCGATCACATCAGAGAACAGTCCGCGCATGTTCGTCAGCACGCAGGGATGCTCGATCAATTCGGGGAAGAGGTAATGTTCGAGGCTCGCGGTCGGCGACTGCACCCAGCAAAGTTGCCGAGCGTTCGCGAGCAATTCAGGGGTCAGCTTCCCGAAGAATGCGTCAGCATCGGCAATGGACTCACGAGCTTGTGCGCTGTCGCGACAGTTGATGATCTCCAGTCGGTCGGTGCAGTCACGCAGACGGCGCAGTCGCTCGCCATCGATTTCCGGAGAGACAATCAGCTTGCGAGGCACCGTTGACGAGCTTGTCATTTCATCCCATCACTTGTGTTTGGACTTGGAGTGTGATCCACAAAAGTCATCTCTCGAAATCGTCAACGTGTCGAGTGAATTCCATCTGTCAAGATTTCAATCGTGCTCTCGCACAAAGATTTTTTCGTGATGTTGGCCGCTTGCTCTGTCGTGATGCCGAAGTCAGAATGTCGCAGCGCTTCGCATTCTCTTGTCGTTCTTTTCATTTCCTCCAGCGTTTCAGAGGTAACCGATATGCAGATCATCTCCCGCAGTGTCAACGAGGGATTGGTGATTGATGGCAACGTTCGAGTGACAGTCTTGGAGATTCAACACAACCGCGTGCGACTAGGAATTGAAACACCAAATCAAGCTCCGTTCTACCGAGAGGAGACGGTGTATTTCGGCGATGGAGACGGCGGCATGATCGCCGAGACGGAAGACACGCAGCCGGTCGTCGAGCCGCTGGTTCCGGTCGCCGCCCTCTGACGAGGCGATGAACCCCGTGCCTTTCGATGTGATCAAAGCGGCTCGCCGATTGAGCGATCTGGGCCTCGCGGCCGAGAAGTTGCCGAAGCACATCGCGGTCATCATGGACGGCACTGGCCGTTGGGCGAAATCTCGTGGATTCCCGCGAATTGAAGGGCATCGCCGCGGAGTTCGCTCCGTCCGCGAGACCATCGAAGAGTGCGCGGAACTCGGCATCGAGCAGCTCACGCTGTATTGTCTGTCGAGCGAAAACTGGAAACGCCCACAACGCGAACTCGACATGCTGATGCGGCTCTTGGAGCAGTATCTTGTCGAGGAACGCTCGGAAATCATGCGACAGGATTTGCGATTCGCCGTGATCGGCCGCCGCGAAGGCTTGTCGGCCGGCGTGCTTCGCGAGATTGCGAAGACCGTCGATGTCAGCCGCAACAATCGTGGCACGCGGCTCTGCCTCGCGGTGAACTACGGCGGTCGCCAGGAACTGGTCGATGCCTTTCGCCGCATCGCCACTCGACTGCATGACGGCTCGCTGACCGTGGACGCGATCGATGAAGAAAAGATCGCCGAGCATCTCGACACCGCCGGGATGCCCGATCCCGATTTGGTGATCCGCACAGCCGGCGAGATGCGGATGAGCAACTACTTGTTGTGGCAAGCCAGCTATGCCGAGTTCTGGGTCACGTCCAAATGCTGGCCGGAATTTCGTCTCACCGATTTGCACGACGCTCTGCGCGACTACTCAAATCGCGAACGCCGCTTCGGCGGACTATCGAGGTAAGCAGACATGTTGAAACACCGCCTGCTGATGTCCGCGCTGCTGATCCCCGCGACGATCGGGCTGTTCGTGTGGGACGACTCACTGGGTCCGAGCGCGCCGGTCTTGCTGGTGCTCGTGTTGTTGTTGGCCGCTCGATGTGTCTGGGAATTGGTCATCCTCGCTCGCAGCGCCGGCTTTCGACCGAATCTCGTCCTGTGTGTGCTCGGATCGTGGCTGATGATCCAGGCGGCATGGTGTCCTGTCTGGCGTTGGCGAGCCGCTTGGCAGCACTGGATTGAGTCACTCTTCAGCAATCAACTCTTCCTGCTTCCCGCCGGCGGAATTGTCATCGTCGTGATGGTCGCCAACGCGGTCATTCGGTTCTCTCGCTTTGAGTCGTCTGTTGATCGGGGCGTCAGCACTCCGCAACCGGGACGACAGGTGGCAACACTGGGGATCGAGTTGCTGGCTGTGGCGTACGTTGGTGTCTTGTTGGCGCTGACCGTTCAGTTGCGATGGACCACGCACCCACTCGACGACGTTGTCAACATCGGTTACTTCTCGCTCGCCGCCTTGGTGATCGCCACGAAAATGGGTGACGTCGGAGCCTACACCTTTGGCCGATTGATCGGCGGGCCGAAGATGACTCCGCGACTTAGCCCCGGAAAAACCTGGGCCGGCGGCGTAGGACATCTCGTGACAGCGGGGATAAGTTCGGTGGCGTGGTTGTGTTGGTTGGGGCCGATGATTTCGACTCGTTGGCCAGCGTGGGGCGTCGTGTCGGCGGCGGTATTTGGAGTCGTAGTCGGATTCGCGGGGTTGATGGGCGATCTCGCGGAATCCCTCATCAAGCGAGACGTCGGCGTGAAAGACGCTCCCGCTCTATTGCCCGGGTTCGGCGGGCTGCTGGACTTGATGGACAGTCTGTTGCTGGCGGGACCGGTGGCCTTTGGCCTGTGGAGCTTGCTGCTGTGAGGTTCCGTGGAGCACGTTTTCAACGTGCTCAGAGGCGAGCACGTTGGAACCGTGCTCCACGCGAAGCAGCGGCATTGCAACATTTGTCGCAGCGATCACACTACTGGGCCGCGCGGGGCCGAGGTGGTTTGGCCTTGAGACGTCGTTTCGGGAATCGTTTGGTCCACAGTCGGAGTTTCAGAAGCAGCAATGGCCGATAACTACATTTTTACGATCGAAGCACTGACACGTTTGTATGAGGAGAAGGTCGTCCTCAGCGACATCTGGCTGGCGTTTTATCCGGGAGCCAAGATTGGCGTGCTCGGCAACAACGGGTCGGGCAAGAGTACGTTGCTCAAGATCATGGCGGGTGAGGACAAGGACTTCATGGGGGAAGTCCGGCCGGCCAAGGGGATCAAGATCGGGTACTTCGCGCAAGAGCCAAAGCTCGACAAGTACACGACCGTCGGCGAGTGCATCAACGATGCGGTCGCCGACTCGCACGCACTCCTTGAGCGATACAACGAACTCAATCTGAAACTCGGCGAGCCGCTTGAGCCGGACGAGATGGAGAAGGTGCTGGCGGAACAATCCAAGTGTCAGGACAAGATCGACCACGACAACTTGTGGGAGCTGGACCGCACGCTGGATGTTGCGAAGGACGCGATGCGATTGCCGCCTGATGACGCCGAGATCGAGAAGCTCTCAGGCGGTGAGAAACGGCGGGTCTCGCTGTGTCACATTCTGTTGCAGAACCCGGATCTGCTGTTGCTCGACGAGCCGACGAACCATCT
>SXGT01681298.1_pt1 | contig 36802 bp, 28 predicted proteins | sample 3176221 | NCBI WGS metagenome assembly SXGT01 (sample SAMN11356862, study PRJNA531348) | freshwater metagenome | isolation source: freshwater sample F1-120 | place: China: Fuxian Lake, Yuxi | collected 2017-12-25 | reverse complement strand
CCTCGATGCTTTATCTCGATTACTCGCGCAACGAAGGCGAATGGATTCCTAACCAGTTCGGCGGTCGTGAAAACCTGGAAGCGATCCAGTTTTTCAAAGATATGAACACGATGCTGCATGCCGAGTTTCCGGGCATTCTGACGATCGCAGAAGAGTCCACTGCCTGGGGCGGGGTCTCAAGGCCGGTCTATGATGGCGGCCTGGGCTTCTCGCTGAAATGGGACATGGGATGGATGAACGACACGCTGCGTTACATGCACCTCGACCCGATTTATCGACGTCACCACCAGAACGATCTGTCGTTCCGCATGATCTATGCGTTCACAGAAAACTTCATGCTGCCTCTCTCGCACGATGAAGTCGTCCACGGTAAGCGGTCTCTCATCTCGCAGATGCCGGGCGATTACTGGCAGCAGTTCGCTAACCTGCGTCTGCTGTATGGCTATCAGTATGCCCAGCCTGGCAAACTGATGCTGTTCATGGGCGGCGAGATCGCCCAATGGCATGAGTGGAACCATGATGAAGAACTCGACTGGGCCCTCATTGGCCAGCATCATCACGATGGCATCCGTCGTTTCGTGGCGGATCTCAATAAAATCTACTCGTCGCACCCTGCTCTACACGAAGTCGACTTCCGCGACGAAGGTTTTTCCTGGATCCAGGCAGATGACTACGAGAATTCGGTCTTCGCGTTCTGTCGCTTCTCGAAAGACCAGAAGCAGACCATCATCTGCGTCTTCAATTTCACGCCTAACCCCCGCGAAGGGTATCTGGTCGGCGTTCCGTTCCCGGGAACTTACAAAGAGATCCTCAACTCCGATGCTTCGATCTACGGCGGGACCAACGTCGGCAATGGCGGGATGATTCACACTGTCGAGGAATCGATGCACGGCCGGGCTCAGTCACTCGATCTGACGATCCCGCCACTGGGGTTGGTGTTCCTGCGGTATGAGGGGTAGGGCGATTTCAGAGGGATTTGACACAGAGAACCCAGAGGCCACCGAGTCGGAAGAGATGCGCCGTGCTTGTGGCTGCAAGTACGGCACTTGTAAGTGTTGAGAGAGGAAGTCTAATCGCTTTTTAGTGACGTCGTCTGAAAGTTTCGCTTTCGTTGTGATAGAGTGAAAGAAGTTTCACTCAAGTCAGAAAGAGAATAAGCCATGTCACGGACGGCGTTGGTCACTGGGTTTACGATTGTGCTTGTCGTGCTGGCGGCGGTGCCGAGTGCGTATGGGTTACGTTGGAGTTATTGTCGGCATTACGGGAACCAGTTATGGGCGATTCATTCCCAACCTCGCATTGATCATGAAGAGTTTTCCTGGAGTAAGAAGAGCAAGGAAGATCGGGACAAGCTTCAGCGATGGTCAGTCGCGATTGCCAAGCATTATGCACCCGACCACGATTCGTGGAATGCGTTGTCCGTCGTGGAACGAGATGGCGAAATCTGTCGCATCTTCTCGGAGCATCCAGAGAATCTATCGTATTTTCTACTCCCAGAAGTTGAGGCCCCTATCCCCGGAATCCGCTTGCATCAGATCTCATACTTCTATGGTACTCCAAGCCTTGAATCCATGGCGGTCTCAGACGACGGTCGACTGCTCGCGTACTCCACATGGCATAACGATGACTTCGTTCTCACGAGTTTCTTCTTGATTGACGAGAAAGGGAAAAAATCTAGTGACGACCGCCTCGTGCTGAAAGATCTATACTCATGGAGTTCAGAACATCATTTCGGAGAAACGCACTACGGATTGAACGTGACAGTCTCCCGACTACCTGATCCACTTTATGACACAATAAGGACGGCAGACGAACTTGTCTCAGACGGATTGAAGTCTCTCAACGATCTGGAAACGGCAATTATCAAGTACCTTGATTCTGACGAACCAACTTCGAAATCTCAGAAGCTGGTGCCTGTTGTCGATGTGAAAGCATGCTCGTGTGACCAAGAGTATGGTCCTGCAAATCGGGCGTTAACATCAAAGGAAAAGGCAGAGATTCTTTCAGATGTCACAATGGAACTGGGCAGACGACGAACATTAATAAAAGAGCACGGCGACGTATGGTTCGAGACGCTGCAGAAAATTCGAATCGAGGTGGAGTAGATGTTCTCGCGACGGGTGATCGTGGCAAGTGGGACGGCGGTGATGGTCTTCATGGTCGCGGGTGGTTTGCTTTACGCCTGGCGCTGGCGGTCGTGTTATAGCGAATCGGAATTGAAGGTTACAAACGAGGTTGTCACGGAGATCTTCGGTGATGATTCGCAAAATGCGGATCAGTTTGGGAAGCCTCATGATGAGCAGGTTGCGAGCTGGATAGACGAATTGACTCGGCGTTATCCTGAGCGGTCGGATTCATGGAGCGGATTTGAGGAAGCGGCTCGGGATGCGCAATATCGCATCTGGAGTGCGCCACCGGAGCCGAGGATCTTCAAGTCGACGGAGCAGCAGCGGTTTTGTACGCATACTCTTGATCTGCGTTATCCGCGCAAGTCGCTGCATGCGGAGTGTCGGTCAGAGGATGAACGAGTCGAAATCCTCTGCGTGCTGTCTGATGTTCCTGCGATTCGTCGACTCACGTTTGAGGATCATGAGACGAAATTGAAGGGCTCGCTGGAGTTCTACGAAATCGGTTTCTGGCAGACGCTCATCGACTTCGAAGGTGTTCATTATCGCCTCGTCGCAAGTGTCGATGACTTCTACGAGGATGTTCCGGTCTCATCGGGACGGACGCCGCATGAGTTGAACTGGGCCGCGAATTCGTATCGGTTTCTTACGGAGGAGAAGTTCCTGGAGACTTCACTCTACACGCTCGACGAACTGGAAGAGCGGATCCGCAAACTGCTGGATTCCGACGATCCGATGCTCTCCGGCTTTCGGAGCGTCCCCAACGTCGATGTCATCCGCTGCACATGTGAATTCGAGTACCCGCCAGCCGATCGCAAGCTGACGGATGACGAGAAGGCAACCGTTCTCGCGGACGCGTTGACTGAACTCAATCGACGGCGCGAACTGTTGAAAGAGCATCACGTCGTCTGGTTCGAAATGTTGAAGAAAGTGCTGGTGGAGTAAAACGATTGAATGCACATGGCCCCGGGTGACTCACCCGGGGCTAAAAAGGGAATTAGCCCCGACGATTCATCAGGCGCTCCGGCTTGCCAAGTCCGTGGCCTTCGATGCCTTCGAGTTCGATGGCTGTGACGCCGAGGATGATGTCGAAGTTGGCAGCGAGTTCGTTAAGGCGAGAATCGGGAATAGCAATAAAGTCAGCGACCACGGACTTCTTCAATGTTTCATCGCCGATTTGTCGGTAGACGCCGTCCTTGTCGTTTTGTTTTTCGCCGTTGATGAAGATCTGCGAGGTTAGCAGACGCTTGCCGTTTTTGTTGACGGCGATGTGGATGTGCGGCGTGCGTCCGGGATACGGGACTGGCTTGATCGTGCGGAAGTAGTACTCGCCTTTCGCATTGGTCAGGAACCGGCCGTAGCCCTGGAAGTTCTTATCTTCTTCGCCGAAGTTGTTGGCGGTGTGAATGTAGTGGCCGTTGTGGTCACATTGCCAGATCTCGACATAGGCATTACGCACCGGCTCGCCCGCAGCCGTCAGGACTTTCCCGGTGAGGTGAGTGATCTGGCCGAGGGATGGAGTGATGTTGTCGTTGAGGAGAATCAGATCGTTGTCGGTATCGAGAGGCAGATGATCGGGATAAAACGGGCCTTCGGTGGTGCGGGCTGTGCGGGTGAGTTCTTCTGCGAACGCGCCGGGGGTTGTCCACCAGGCCGCAGCAGCGAGGGCAGCTGTGGAGGTGAGGAACTGGCGTCGTGGGAGATAGAGATTGGACATGGGCTGGGCTCTCGATGGGATGGGCGAAGAGAATGCGAACATGAATGATTTGTAGGGTCCGTCGTGCGGGGCGTCAATGTGCGGTTTGGGTTCGTCGGGCAGACGAGGTTTTTGGCATGTAGGATCATTGCGGGTCTGGCAATGTAAGTCGATTGATGGGTCCGCATAGCGGACCCTACAAGAAACACCGCTCGTGACTGACGGTTCCGCGGAATGGTCAATCTTGCTCTGGCAATGTATAACGAACCGATGGAACCTATTTCTGTTACTCAGCTGACGGTCGAGCTCAAGGAGCTGATTGAGTCGAACTTTTCCGACGTCGCCGTTGTCGGGGAGATCTCGAATTTTTCGAGGGCTTCGTCGGGGCACTGCTACTTCACATTGAAGGATGATCGTAGCCAGATTCGGGCGGTCATGTGGAAAACGAAAGCGGACCGCCTCAGATTTGACATTCACGATGGACTGGAAGTTGTCGTCGTCGGGCCGGTGGGCATTTACGAAGCCCGTGGCACGTACCAGATCACTTGTGAGCAGATGATCCCTCAGGGGCTCGGCCCGCTGGAACTGGCGTTTCGACAGCTACATGAGAAGCTGTCTCGGCTAGGTTATTTCGACACCGAGCGAAAACGTCCCCTCCCCTTTCTGCCTCGTCGCATTGCGCTGGTCACCAGTCCGACGGGAGCCGCCGTGCGCGACATGCTGCAGGTCATGACGAGACGCTGGCCGAAGCTGAATCTCGTCATCGTTCCGGTCCCCGTTCAAGGAGACGGTGCCAGTCACCACATCGCGGCTGGCATTCGAGCAGCGGCTCACATTCCGGATGTCGATATCATCATCACGGGGCGTGGTGGCGGGTCACTGGAAGACCTCTTCTGTTTCAACGAAGAGCCAGTTGCGAAAGCGATTTTTGAATCGCCGATCCCGGTCATCTCTGCGGTTGGTCACGAAATCGACGTGACGATCGCCGATCTCGTCGCAGACCGACGTGCCCTCACGCCGAGTGAGGCTGCTGAGATCGTCACGCCGAAATACGACGATCTCCTGATGCTGCTCGAAGGGGCTCGTTCTCAACTCGCCAATGCCCTGCGAACTCGAGCTCATCGTGCCCGAGCCGCCCTGGATGCTCTTGCGTCTCGTCGCTGCCTGACTCACCCGACGAGTCGGATTAAGGAACTCGCGGAACGTGTTGACGACTGGGAAGCTCGTCTGCTGCGAGCGTATAAGTCTCGTCTGCAAACTTCGCAGCATCAGGTCGCTACTCTCGCGACTCAACTGGAGCACCTGAGCCCTCTCAAAACCCTCGCCCGTGGGTACAGCTTAACGACAACCAATGACGGTCGTCTTGTCTCGACGATCGACGACATCCAACAAGGTCAGCCTCTTCAGACGCGTGTTCAGAACGGCGTCATTCACTCCACAGTGACCAGCATTGAATCGACCGGTGTGCAATAGCGATCATGATCTTGCCTGGCAGATCGTGAGGAGTTCACGCCCCATGACGGAGAGAGGGAGATGGGTGATCTGGTCCCAGGTTTTCCAGGTGTACTGATCGCTGGGAGGCTGCTTGCGGGAATCGATGCTTGCTTCGAGGCAGACGAGGGTGATGCGATAACGGGTGACGGACTGACGGGAGATCGCGAGCGTTTTCGACAAGCGACAAGGCAGGCCGGTTTGCTCTTGGAGTTGCGCTTCGATTGATGCGATCTCCGCTTCGGTCAGTGGTTCGAGCGGGAATAAGCCCGGGCGTCTGGTGGCGGTTTTGATGGACTTCAATCGCAGTGATGATTCTTCGTGGAGATCAATGCGCACGAAATCCCAGAGTCCTGCCCAGCGCTGGCCTGGAGCGTATTGCTGCATGAGGGCGTTGCCATTGTGTTCGATGACGACGTAAGCCTGCGCGATCTCGGTGGCTTTCTGGCGAGCAGGTAGAACAGGAATGGAGGCTTGCCTTCCCTGCTTGAAGGCTTCGCAGTGTTTGGAGACAGGACACGTTTCACACGATGGTTCAACAGGGCGACAGATCCGGCTGCCGAGTTCCATGACCGCCTGATTGAAGAGACCAGCGTCTTTTGTCGGAACGATGGCTTCTGCGAACTGCCAGAGAAACTTTTGCGAAGCAGACGACTTGAGGTCGTGTTCGTAACCAGCCAGGCGAGCGTACAGACGCTGGGTATTGGCTTCGACGATCGGGGCAGAGAGGTTGAACGCAAACGAGGCGATCGCGCCCGCTGTGTAGCGGCCAATGCCGGGGAGAGACTGGAGGGCGTCGACGTTCTGAGGGAAGTCTCCCTCGTGCTGCGTCATGATCGCCTGAGCGGCTTTCCGGAGATTGCGAGCGCGTGAGTAATAGCCCAGGCCTTCCCAGAGTCGAAGGACGTCTTGTTCGTCCGAGGCGGCCAGCGAGGCGACATCGGGGAACTTCGTGAGAAAGCGTTCGAAGTATGGAATGACGGCAGCGACGGTCGTCTGTTGCAGCATGATCTCGCTGATCCAGATGCAGTAAGGATCATGAGAGGCACGCCAGGGAAGCGGTCTGGCGTGCTTCGAATACCAGGCAAGAAGAGAGCGTTTGAAGGCGGCTTTGTCGGGGAGGATCATGAGGTGAATCGTATGCCATTGCCCCCCGAGCAGCAACGAAGCGGGCCATGGACTTCTGAAGCTTAGCCTCGAAACGCCTGATCAAATGGCAGCGGGCTGGAATCGAGGTGTTAACGCGATGACGAAGACGACGCCCGTGGCGATCAGACAAAGCTGGGAGAACCAGTCGCCCCAGGTGGTGTAAAAACTGCTGCGCGGATCAAGAGGAATTGGCGTGACCAGAGCGGCATTGAGCTGGCGGTGAAAGCGTCCCGAAAAGTCTCGCATGGAATTTCGCAGCGGGCCTTCCGATTCAAAATCGCCATCAATGAACACTTCCGGCTCGATGATGTGACCATCGCCATCAATGAAAGCCGAGATCCCCATATTGGCAGCACGCGCGAGAGGGACGCGGTTTTCGACACAGCGGAACAGGGCGGTGATCAGGTGTTGATCGTGTTCGCTGCTGCCATGGAACCAGCCATCATTGGAGAGGTTGACGAGGCAATCGACATCGCGTCGATAAGTAACATCGCCGTGGCTGAGTTTGTCCTCTGGAAGTCGAGTCGCGTTGACGACGTCGCGGACCAGATGAGGGACCGAGTCTTCAAAGCAGATGACCGGTGAATAACGATAGCCTTCATAGTTGAACGAAGTAGCGACTTTGCCCGAATCCAAGCCCATATCGGCAGCAATGGGCGTCAGCTTTTCGAGGAAAGGGATCTGCTGGTACAGAGGCAGGTACTCGCCAAAAGGGACGAGGTGAATCTTGTCGTAACGTGCCTGAATGCCTTCTTCGGGCTTGATGAAGACCGCGGAGTTGTAGGAATCGAGTCGGTCTTTCTCGGCTTGATAGGTCGTGATGCCGATGATCGAGGCGGCTCCTGTGCGGTCAGCGATTTCCTTGAGGTGGTCCTTGGTGCGCGGATCAGACCAGTACTCGGTCTGCACGAAGGGCGCGATGCTGCGAAGCGTGTTTTCGTCGCTGATGCCATTGCGATCGAACAACGGGAAGCGGAACATCGCCTCCGGCCAGATGATGACATCGGGCTGATGCTGGACAGATTGAGACGTCAGGTCTTCGTAGGTAAAGAGAACTTCCTGATGATTGTTCTCAGGAGCCATCGAGGCGACAAAGTTCCCTTGAATCAATGCCAGCCTCGGACCGACGGGAAAGGCTTCGTGAGACAGGCGGATCGTTCCATAGAGATAAGTCAGACAGAATACCGTCGCGGCGAAGGCGAACGACCGCAGAGGATAAACGTGTGGCGTGAACGAGGGAGCATCGAGTGATTGATCATTGATAGAGAGCAGGCCCAGACGTCGGTAAAGCCGGGATGGAACAAGTGTCAGCAAAGCGACATTCATCGCGACGATGACAAACGAGATGGCATACGTCCCGAAGAGGTCTGCGATCTGAATCATCGGCAGCCACTGGTATTGCGTATGGGCCAGGAAGTACCACGAGAAGCCGGTCATCAGGTGTGAGCGGAGGAATTCGAACCCTGTCCAGATCACCGGGGCGGCGACAACCAGCGGCAGCTTGAGTCGATGCACGCTGACGCGACACAGTCGCAGGAATAGCGGGAAATAGAGGGCGCAGTAAAACGATAGCGCTCCCCAAGCGATGTACATACTGATGTCCCCGAGTCGCATCCATTGCAGCGCGGGGACGAAAAATGCGAGTCCGCCCAGGAAAGACGCCGTGTACATTCCACGCGTCGGGCGAGGAATGCGGACGAGCATCAACATCGGAACCAGCGCCACCCAGGCAAGGAACCCGAGGTTCAACGGAAAGAAGCAGGCATACAATGCCAGCCCCGATGCAGACGTGCAGGCCAGCGCCGCTAGAAACGTCGCAGGTGCAGTCCGGGCATTGCGAATGAGTCGACTGATTTCCGGAGTGGGTGTCGTCGTTGCTGTTGACACAAGGTTGTCTGAGGCGACGGGGGATTCAACAGGTGAACTCATAGCAGGAGAGCTTTGTCCGGGATCAACACGGAAGAGAGAACGTCGCGGCGGAGGCGACGAGACTTCAGAGGGGGTGGCTGTCAGCGGCGAGGAGGTCGATGTCTCGGTCGAAGCTGGTGTCATCCGTGAGACCTGCTTAATGGCGGTGATAAAAGTCGGTTTTGACTGAAAAAGAAGCGACGAGGTTATGGTAAACCGTTGCTGCGTTTTTGGATAGGCGGATTTGCCGCAGTGCAAGTTTGAACGTGGGTAAGGTTTACAACAACGGGCAAGTCTCGTTGAGGCCTCTTGACGATGTCAGGCTGGTGTCGTAGTTTGCGCCGCTTGTGTCGCGAGATCGATTTTCACTGTTCGATTTAGCACGCAACCCCCTCCTCACCTCACTTCTCGTTCACTTCCCCCCAGACGATTCCACCCAGTCGATCCCTTCCCCGGGTGTCGACCCCCTCCTCAAACGGAATCGTGGAGCCTGCCTCATGGCCCGAACACCTCTGATCCGAAGTCTCCTGACTGTTACGGCAAGTCTGACTGCGATCACCTTGCTGGCATTACCGAGCGGCTGTACGTCGCTTGGCCTGGGTTCGATTTCGTCAATGATGAAGCCCAAAACAAAGTTCATCAACGAAGTCGGAAACGATGACCAGTTCCGCACCGACGAACAGCTCGATGTCTATGAGCCGCCGATGATTGGCGACCATACGAACGTCTCTGGAACGAACGTCGTTGTCCTGGAAGGGATCGGGCTGATCACCGGCCTGCCCAATACAGGTGGCGATCACCCGGCAAGTTATGAGCGGACTCGGCTGCTGGAAGATATGCGACGACGTGGTGTTCCAAATCCAAACGCCATTCTCCAGTCGCCTTCGACGGCACTCGTGATTGTCCGGGCCTATCAGCCCGTGCTGGCGAAAAAAGGAGATCAGTTTGATGTCGAAGTCAAACTGCCACCCGGTTCAGAAGCACGCAGTCTCAACGGCGGGTGGCTGATGGAATGTGACCTTGTCGAAAAGATGATGGTCTCCGATGAGAAGGTCCTGGAAGGTAAAACTGTTGCGAGAGCGCAAGGACCGATTCTGGTCGGGCTGGATGCTCCTGGAGTCAATCCGAATGACGGACAGCTCCATCCGGAACTTGTCGTGGGAAAAATCGTGGGGGGTGCAACCAACATCAAAGACCGCGATATGTCTTTGTTTCTCAACAGCGACTTCCGCATCGGTCGTAACTCGGAGCGGATCGCGGAACGGATTGGAACTCGATTCTTTGACTATAACGAACACGGTCACCGGGTCCCGTTGGCAGAAGCCAAGACCGACAAGAAGATCGTCCTGAATATTCACAAGTCCTATAAAGAAGACTACGGCCGTTATTGGCGAGTCATCCAGAACATCGCTTTCAAAGAGACAGAAGTTGAGCAACGCGTCCGTATGGAGCGTCTCAAGGAAGATCTTCACAATCCCGACAAAGCCGAACATGCCTGTATCCAACTGGAAGCCATCGGCGAAAAGACCAAATCGATTCTGTATGAAGGCTTAAAGGCTCCGACTCTGGAATGTCGTTTCTATGCTGCGATTTCGCTGGCGTATTTGGGCGATACCAAGGGTGTCGACGTACTTTACGAAGCAGCCAAAGATGAGCCCGCCTTCCGTGTTTATGCCCTGGCTGCGATGGCTGTGACGAAGGATGCAGAAGCGATGCTTGCACTGCGACGCCTGCTTGATGAGCCAAGTAAGGAGACTCGCTTCGGTGCCTTCCGCGCCATGACCGTCATTGATGAACGCGATCCCTTTATTCGCGGCGAACAAATGAACGATCAGTTCAAGCTCCACGTTCTGGATACCAAGGGCGAACCAATGGTTCACCTGACGACCATTCTGAAACCGGAAGTTGTGTTGTTCGGAGCAGAGCAGAAGCTGATTACTCCCGTTGCGATTCGTGCAGGCAAAGACATCCTCATCTCAGGCGGAGCTTCCGAACAGGTCATCACGATCAGTCGTCACCATGTCGGAGAGCAAAGTCAGGTGCGAAAAGTCTCCAACCGTCTGGACGATGTGATTCGTACGGTGATCGAACTCGGAGCGACATTCCCCGATGTGGCGTTAATGTTGGCTCAGGCTGATCGTCAGCACAATCTGGAAGCTCGCATTGGTATTGATGAGCTGCCTTTGGCAGGACGTCTGTATGAGCGTCCAAAACAAAGTGGCCCGTTCATCGATTCCAACAACATCAGCCCAACAAGAGCAGTTGGCCACCTCCACAACACGCCCAACATGTTCCAGAAGGGCGTCCTCGACGAAAACTCCACCAAACCTCTGGCCAGCGAACCATTGCTTGGCATCAATTCAGACAGATCCGAAAAAGAAAAGGAAGAGGAAGAAGACCAGACTCCAGGCTTCGCCAAGAAGTCATTCCTCCAGGGAGTCAGCACCAAACCGAAATTCGAAGAGCGACCTGCCGATGACGAAAAGTCGGAGTCGAAAGAGAGCAAGAGCAGCAAGTCGAGCAGCAGTAGCAGCAGCACGACTTGGGGCAAGGCTCGTTCGATCCTGACCGGGACGTCTGGACCACCATCCCAATCAGAACCAACCTCGGACTCTTCCAAGTAGGAGAAATCCCCCCGCTTCGTTGAGCCTCACTTCCATCGCGAACGACCCCGGATCACCCCCCCTCCGGGGTTCGTTTGCGTGAAGTGCAAACTCAAAGTCGACTCGATCTTTCTTTCTGGCCAAGCCCTCATCCCCAAGCCCTAAGCCCTCCCTGTCCCATGTTAAAAGCCCTCGAACTCTTTGGATTCAAAAGCTTCGCTGAGCGAACGCGTTTTGAGTTCGACACAGGGATCACCTGCGTCGTCGGCCCGAACGGGTCGGGGAAGAGTAACGTCGTCGATGCAATTAAGTGGATCCTCGGAGATCAAAGCCCCAAGAGCCTCCGCGGCAGCGAGATGACCGACGTCATCTTCAACGGCTCAAAGTCCGCTCGCCCGTCAGGCTATGCCGAAGCCATCATCTCGTTTGACAACACCAACAACCTGCTGCCACTCGAAGCCAGTGAAGTTCAGATCGGCCGTCGACTTTACCGCGGCGGCGATTCCGAATATTTGATCAACAATACCAGCGTCCGCTTAAAAGATGTTCGCGACCTGCTCATGGGGACCGGAGCAGGTCTGTCTGCGTACAACATCATCGAGCAGGGACGCGTCGGTCAGATCCTGCAGGGGAACTCGCTGTCTCGTCGTCAGTTCATCGAAGAAGCAGCTGGGATTAGTCGCTACAAGGCACGCAAGCAGGAAGCCGAAAAGAAGCTCGAACGGGTTAACCTCAACCTCGCGCGTCTGCAGGACATCGTCGATGAAGTCGAAGCGCGACTGAATTCGACACGCACACACGCCGCCAAAGCTGCCAAGTATCACGAGGCCTACACCGAACTGAAAACCTGGTGGCTGGGCTATGCGGCTGACGAATTTCAGTTTGCCTCAGAAATCATTCAAGACTGCCAGGAGAAGGATGCCGTCCTCGCGAAGGATCTCGAAGCCACGCAGGCGAAAGCAGAAGCCGTCGAGACGGAACTGGCAGGCCTGAACGATCAGCTGACGCAGAAGGATCGCGATGTTCAGTTCGTCTCGCGACAACTCTCTGCTGTCCGTGAATCGATCGTCGAGCAACAGGCGACGATGCGTTACGAGGCGCAGCGTCATGTCGAAACGATTGATGACCAGGGACGTTTGCGCTATCAACGACAACTTCTCCTCAAGCGTCACGCCGAGATGGCGACACGTCTGGAGCAGGAGAAGACTCGTCACGCGGAACTGCAGCAACTGACAGAAACTCAAAAAGCCGCAGAGACCACCAAGCGAACGGAACTTGGCGAACTCAAAGTCGAGGCAGATCGACTTGAGAAGCAGAAGATCGAACTGACTCGCAGCATCCAGGCGTCGGAACTTCGCGTCAGCCAACTGACACAACAACGCTCGGTTCTGGCGGCCAAACAGGAAACCGTTCGTTCTGCGATCAAACGCAATCAACAGCAGCTGACTGATCTCAAAGAAGTACTCGAAGACGCACATGCTCGCGAGCAGCAGTTGCTCTCGCGTTTTGATGATTTGAGTGCCGCTCAGAAAGTCCAACAGCGTTCTCTGGCGGAGTTAGCCGAGAAGCGATCTCGACTGGTCGAACGCCAGAAGGAACTGCAGGAGCAGGAAGGTCAGGCACGCGAGAAAAAGTCAGGGCTTGAAGCCAGATCGCTCGTCCTTTCTGAACTGGAGTCTAAACAGGCCGGACTGGCTGTCGGGCTCAAGGAAATTCTGAAGCGTGCCCGCACGGTTTCGACGGCCCCCTGGAACACGATCAAGGGTCTCGTCGCCGACATGATGGAGATCGATTTTCTCCATGCAGCGGTCGTCGAAGTCGCGCTCGCGGAACGGGCTCACTGGATCGTCACGAGTGACGTTGTTGGACTCGTTGATCACCTGATTGATCATCAGCCGGACTTGTCGGAGCGGATCGGGTTCCTCGATCTTGTCGGGACACCTGCCTGGAGCGGGCTGCCAGATTTCTCAGAGTTTCCTGGCGTGATCTCCCGGGCCGACCAGCTTGTCACCTCCGTCAGCCTGCCGGGGAGCGAACTCGCGGAGCGGGTCCTGGGCGATACCTGGGTTGTCGAGAACCTGCAGATCGCGCGGGAACTCTCTCGCGGCACCCGTGGCATGGGTCGTTTCGTGACGCTGCAGGGCGAGCTCATTGATCGCGGCGGAGTTGCTTATCTTGGAGCCGTCCAGCCCGAGCAGTCGGTCATCTCACGTCGCAGCGAGTTGATGCAGATTCGTCGTCAGACCATCGAATGCGAAGAGTTTCTCAAGTCAGCTCAGATCGAAGCCGTCGAGATCATTCGTCAGCTCAAAGAGATCTCCACCGAAGAGCAGCGTGTCCGTCAGGAGTCACTGGCACAGACGAATGAGCTCAATCAGCATCAGGTCGAATTGCAGACTCAACAGCGCGAATGTGGGCGACTCGAAGAAGAACGTGCCCGCGTCGAGAACGACCTGCTGCGTCTGGAAACGCACGTCGGCGGCCTCGAATCTGACATGGTCACGACCGACGAAGAGATCACCAACTTGCGAATTGCACTGGAAGAAGTTCAGACCGAACATTCCCGCATCGAGCAAGACGTCATCGCCCATCACAAGCAGGTCCGCGTCATCAGCGAAGAACTCGCCGAGCTCCAGCTGTCGACCGTACAAAGCTCTGAGCGTCTGCGTGCGCTCGTGCAGACAATTGAACGTCTCGATGAAGAAGCAGTCCAGCGACAAGGTCACCTGCAGGAAGCCCATCGACGTCTCGAACAGACAGGCCAGCGGATCGAGAAGAGCGATCTCGTCGTCCTCAACACACGCGCCAAACTCGATGAACTCATCGGCAACGAATGTCGCCTTGCGGGTGACTATGAGAAGAAGTCGGCCGAGAAGATTCGTGTCGAATCACGACGCGGCATTCTTCATCAGCAGGATCAGCAGCTGCGTGGCACGCTAAGAGGCCTCCAGGAGCAGCGTTACACCCTCGACCAGACGACGCGCGATCATCAGCGGACTCTCGAAAACCTCGCTGAGAAAATGCAGGAAGAGTACCAGATGACACTCCAGGATGTCGCCGAGACCAGGGCGTCTTCCTATCAGCTGTATCTGCAGGAACGCGGCATCTCGCTTCCGGGGTCAGCCGATGCCGACTCTGAGCAACTCGATGAGGGCATGCTCGAAGAAATCGAGCAGAACTGGAACTACGAAGCAGTCCGAACTGAGCTCTTCGAACGCGTCGAACGCCTGCGCCGCAAGCTCAAGATGATCGGCTCCGTCAACACAGACAGCTTGAAGGATCTGCAGGAGCTCGAAGGCCGCTTTAAGGAAATGTCCCTGCAGCTCGCCGACCTCAACGAAGCCAAGTTCACCCTGGAAGACATTATTCGCAAGATCAACGTCGAGAGCAAACGCCTCTTCATCGAGACCTACGAAAGTGTCCGCGGCCAGTTCCAGATCCTCTTCCGTCAACTCTTCGGCGGCGGCGAAGGTGACATCATCCTGGAAGATCCGAACGACCCTCTGGAATGCGGTATCGATATCACTGCACGTCCGCCAGGCAAAGAGTTGCGGTCATTGTCACTCTTATCGGGGGGCGAAAAAACGCTGACCGCCGTCGGGTTGCTGTTTGCACTCTTCAAGAACAAGCCTAGCCCGTTCTGTATTCTCGATGAGGTCGATGCCGCCCTGGATGAAGCCAACATCGACCGCTACATCAACGTCCTGGCGACCTTCAAGCAACAGACCCAGTTCGTCATGATCACCCACCGCAAACGCAGCATGACCGTCGCCGACTCGATCTACGGCGTCACCATGGAAACCGCCGGTGTGAGTAAACGCCTCTCCGTCAAACTCGATCAGGTCAACGACAACGGCGAAATCCGCGAAAGCAAAGCCGCGTAATTTTGGTCCAGGGTGCCACGGCCGCGTCGGCCGTGCTCTTCACTTCGACGCAAAACGTGAACCCGGCACGGCTGACACAGCCGTGGCACACAACTCCGATTACAGCACAATCTCTGTCCCGATCCCCTCGGTCGAATAAATCTCCAACAGCAAGGCATGCGGGATGCGAGCATCGATCAGGTGGATCTTCTTCACCCCCGCTTTGAGCGCATCAATCGCAGCTTCGACCTTCGGAATCATCCCTGCGTCGATCACGCCCGTTTTCATCAGCTCGCGACACTTGGCTGCATCGAGATGCGAGATCAGCGTCGAGGGGTCATGTCGATCCATGCAGATCCCCGGCACATCGCTGACGAAGACCAGCTTCTCTGCATGAATCAGTCGCGCAACCGCAGCCGCTGCGGTATCCGCATTGACGTTCATCAGCTTGCCATCACGATCCTTCGCGACTGATGGCAAGACCGGAATCGTATCCGCGCGACACATCGCCAGCAGGATATCACGCTGAATATCAACGACATGGCCGACTTGCCCCAGATCGATCTTCTCACCGGAGGCTTCGTCATCGAGCATCAGTTTCTCTGCGATGAGGATATTCTGCGACTTGAAGTTCAGCCCGACTGCTCGTCCTCCCTGTGCCTGGATCTCCTGCACGACCGCTTCGCAGATCTCCCCGGCAAGAACATCGCCGACGATGTTCATCGTCGATTCATCGGTGAAGCGTCGTCCCTGCACAAAGCGTGGCTCGATCCCCGCATCCTTCATCGCCCGGCTGATCGACTTCCCACCGCCATGCACAATGATTGGCTTCATGCCGACCGATTCCAGGAAGATCACATCCGTCAAAAACTCACGGACCGCTTCCGGCTCTTCCAGCGCAGATCCGCCGAGCTTGATCACAATGTGACGATCACGAAACCGACGAATGTACTCCAGCGCATCGACCAGAACGTCTGCTTTTTGGATCGCTTCCTGGATTTTCGGATTGTTCGACGGCATGGATGACTTTCAAACATTCTCGTGATCAGCTGTGATGTCGCGAAGGCGGACCATAGGAATACCAAAACCGCGAAGAAAGCTAAACAAAAAGAGGCATGGGCGTCTGGATTTTCATTGACCAAGCAGCATCAGTAGGAAGAACGGGAACAAAATAACGAATAGTGGGAAGAACAATGCCACAGGAAGAGCAGCAATGATCGATAACAAGGCAAGTATCTTGCCTTTGCCGTCCTGAAAGAGAGAAATCATTCCAACAATACACGACGCCAATCCGAAAGGCGCAACCATGATGAACAGCCCCCATGGGATATCGTATTGAGAATATTCTTCAGGACTAAGATTCGGTGGCGGGGGCGGTTCAAACACAACTGCCAGAAACAATAGCACACCAGGCAATGCCAAAAAGAACGCGAGGACACTTAATACATTCAGCTTGCCATGGCCTTCTGTTTCGAATTCACCGTCATGTTTTGTGACATTACTCCAATATGGATTCCACATGGGCCAACCTGTGGTCAAATATTTTAGGCTTTTTCGCGATTGATAACTTCGTGACCGCAGGGAAGCGGCGATATTAACCTTCCATTACCCCGAGCTGCTCCAGCCGACGGTAAAACTTCGCCCGCGTCATCCCCAGCGACTGCGCCGCGAGCGTCTTGTTCCCACCGGCCGCGACGATCGCCTGTTCGATGAGGCGTCGTTCCACCTGCTCCAGATGCTTCTCCAGATCGAGCGGTTCGAATGGCTTGTCCTGTGATGCCTGTTCGACGCGAAGTTGCTGAGCATCTTTCCCCATCCGAAAACGAAACGGGAGGTCAGCCGGTGTCAGCTTTGTCTCTCTGGCCTGCTGATGAGCCTGTCCAATGACGTCTCGAAGCTCCGCAAGATTGGCAGGCCACTGGTATTCAATCACTTCCAGCAGGAACTCTTCGGTCCATCCTGAGACTTGTTTTTCAGCAGTGAGATTCTGCTCCGCGATAAACATCTGCATGAGCAGCGCCAGATCCTCGGGACCTCGTTCGCGCAACGTCGGCAGTTCAATAACGAGACTGGAGATCAGCAGGTCAAACTCGGGGGCCAGCAGGTTCTGCAGTCGAAGCTCATCAAGGCTTTGTCGAGAGGTCGCGATCAGCCAGGTTCCGTGTGTCGCGAGTTCACTCAGTTTCAGTTGAACATCTCTGGGAACCCCCTCGATATCATCGAGGAGGATGACACCGTTTTTGAATTCGCCCTGCTGTTGGCGTTCGAGAATCGCTTTGATGTGATTGGTAAACGCAGTAATCGTAATGGTCTTCGTGTCAAAAGAGATCACCTCGCGACTCGCACGGTCATGTGAGGATTGCACGATAAACCGGGCCAGCGCCGACTTGCCGGTCCCGACAGATCCACTGATGAAGACCGGACAGCGAGCTCGAGAAGCAACATCCGCTTGTCGCTTCACTTTCTGCCACAGCTGCGATCGTCCCACCAGGTGAATCGTCGACCACGGTTCTTTTGCGAGCTCTTGCGCCAGGAATCGATGCCAGTAGTTGCCGACGTCACCACTCGGCTGCTGATCAACAGCCGGAATAATGAAGCATAGAATCGTCTCAATCTGGCCCGATGGATCACGCAGCGGCAGAAACTGGATGACAGTACTGCCTGCATCCAGCGGCAGCGTCGCGATATCTCCCGACGTGAAACATTCAGGCGGAGGCGAAAGGCGTGACAGCAGTTTCTCCAGCGATTCATTCCCGGTCGAGAATTCATCGCTCATCGTCAGCCCGGCGGCGAAAGGCGTGCGTTTGCCGAGGACATCCCCCGCGGTCACTCCGAAGAGCATCTCCGATCCATGATTGAAGAATCGAATCCGACGCTTCACATCCACCAGATACATCGGCTGGCTTGTTTCCATCAGCCAGACGAGAAGGCCGGACTTCGCGGCACGCTTCGTCATGTGGGAGCATCCGGGATCGGGATATTCGGCGACGATTCTTTCAGTAGATTGCGATCACGCGTGAGGTCCGCCAGTTCCTGGTTGAAGATGACCACCAGGGCATGCAGAACCGAAGCCACGATCGGTGCAATGAACACTCCCCACAGCCCCATCGCCTGCAAGCCGCCGAGGATCGTGACGAATGCCAGCAGCGGATGCAGCTTCGCATCGGAGTTCAGAATATACGCGCGAAGGACGTTATCAATCGTTCCGACGACGAAGAACCCATACAGAAACAGGACTGTTCCCCAGAAGTACGAGCCGTCCCAGAACAGAATGATCATACAGGGAAACCACACCAGCCAGATGCCGCCCAGTGGAATCAAAGCAGCGAGGGTGCAGACGATGGTGTAAAGGAAGAAGTGGCCGAAGCCCAGGAACCACAACATCGCAGAGGTTGCAATCCCCTGCCCGCCTGCTGCGAGCATGGTGGACGTCATGACGGCTCGCACCGCGATCGCGAATTGTTGATAAAGACGCCGCTGGTGTTCCGTGTTGACGGGAATCATCTCTTCGGACGCCTTGAGCAGAGCCGGGCCGTCAGCCAGAAAGTAATAAATCGCGATGATAAAGATCACGACTCCCATCGCAGACCAGCTGAGGGACGCCAGAATGTTGAATGACGAGAGCGCGTTACCAGGGGTCAGCGTCGTTTGCACCATCTGAACGAAGAAGTTCTGAAGCCCCATACGGATCTCTTCTTCACGCTTGCGGATCTCCAGCTCAACGGGATGCATCATCCCTTTGCCATCGCGATGATTTTCGTTCGGTGTTACCTCATCAGATGTCGTCGCGGTTTCGATCCCCAGTTTCGATGAGTTGCCAGCGGCCTTACCCAGTTCCTCGAACTGCGTCTCAGATTTTTCGAGTGGGCTGGGTACCTCCGGCGAATTCGCATTCTTGACGACACCGACCCCCTCCGCATCCGCAGCAGGATCGGATGTCGTTGAAGCTTCTGATTCTGTGTTCGATGATTGACCGTTAATGACCTGCTCAGCCTCTTTGTCGAGGCCTTCAATGAACTCATCGATTCTCGCCTCGGGGAAGGTTTTTTGTAACCATTCCGCTGCCTTGCGAATGTTCAGCCGCTGTGCCACTTCGTCGACAGATTGAGACCAGTTATCGGCATCGAGATGATGCGTCGCGAGTGTGTATAACTGCAGTGATCCGATGAGAATGCCGACCACCGTCGGAATCATGATGATGGAAACAAGAGCGGTTGTGGTTACGCCGGCGGCCCAGTAACGCTTGTTATTGAAGCGTCGCAGAAAGTAGCTGTAAATCGGCTGGCAGATGATCGTCAGGATCCCTGCCAGGAACATCGGGAGCAGGAACGCAGAAAGGATCTGAAAGAACGTCAACCCCAGGGTAAAAATCAGGATCCCTAGGACAATAAGCGAGACCATTCTCACCGTAAGACTACGGGAATCAAGACTTTCCGGTGCTTGGGCGACGAAAGCCTTCTGGTAATCGTTCGGAACTGATGATGACATGATTCCTCTGTATTCCCCAAGATTTGATGAAGGATCAAATCTGAAAATTGACTTGATATCGCCTAAGACCTACAATCCATGAGCGATTTTTGATTGGTTGCTCAGAACACATCCCAAGTCACCTCACCTCACTTCTTTGAGTGGCAATCAGACCGACGATTTCGCTCTAGCCGACACGACGTTCAGCGGCCCACCAAACCTGATCGAGCATCCCATACACAGACTCACTACGTCAAGGGCATCGTCCGAGATCAATGCGATTTCTCAAGACGTGGAACTGACGGAAGGTTGAGCAGGAATCGCCTCATGCCACAACGTTGCGTCCTCATGTTCCACGCCCAAAACCGCCCCGGAATCATCGCCGCGATCACCACAGCACTCGCTGAACTCGGCGGCGACATGTTCGAAGCCAGCCAGACGGTCGTCAACGAACACCTGACCATGATCATCGCGGCTAATTTTCCTGATCATCGACAGCCGGAGGTCATTATCCAGCACCTCTCCGATGCGGGACGGGCCTATGGCCTGTCGGTCTCATTCGCTCCTCGCGTCGAGAGCCAGGCTCCCAAATCTCGAGACACAACACGCATGTTTCTGCACCTGAGCGGAAAAGACGCCCCGGGCTTGCTGCGTGGCATCTGCGCATTTCTAGCCGGCCAGAATGTCGATATCCTTGACCTCAGAGCTCGCAAGAACGAGGACTCGACCAACTTCGAAGCCACTCTCGAACTCGATGTCCCCACTCTCATCAAAGCTTTTGAGCTTCAGCATGATTTAGACGACTGGGGCTTCCTCAACGGCCTGCACATGCAGCTGTTCTCCAAAATGGAAATGATTCCGGATTCAGGGGTTATTGCAGGTTATGGCCTCCATTATCAGCCCGTCAGCTGATGCGAAGCCGCTCTTCTGGGTGCCATCGCTTTTCGCGACAGCAACGGCACCATTTCAAACATTCGTCACTGCCCGATAGCAAATGTCCGACGCGTTCCGCGCATAAAAAAACCTGTCGCAAAAGCGACAGGTTTTTTCTTTGAACCGTACCTACTGCGAATTACTCAGCAGCAGTTTCAACGACTGGAGCAGCTCGTTTTTTCTTCTTCGTGCGATCGTTCTCGCCCACGAACTCCAGAATGACCCGAGTACCGTTGTCGCCCAGACGAGGAGTCGCCAGACGGACAATACGAGTGTAACCACCTTCGCGGCTGCGGAAGCGGTAAGCCAGTTCGTCGAACAGAATGCGGAGAGCATTCTTGTCTCGCAGATCAGCAAACGCACGTCGTCGCAGCGCGATGGCTGGAGAGATCGCAGCGTTCCACTTCTGCCATTCTGGTGACTTACGCCAGTCTTCCCAGGTCTTTGAGTTCTTCTCAGCAGTTGTTTCGAACTGACGAGCAGCTTCTTTATGCTTGATCGCCTTCTTAGCCAGGGTGATCAGCTTCTCGACGGCTGGGCGGATTTCCTTCGCCTTGGCTTCCGTCGTGACGATACGACCTGGAACCTTCGGAACGTTCTCAGCGTCCTCTGGAACGTTGGTCGAAATGATCAGGCTGACGGCCATGTTGCGGAACATGGCTTTGCGGTGAGAGGCGTTACGGCCGAGTTTACGGCCGGTGTTGCGGTGTCTCATGGGAATGGCTCGTATCGTTGATCAAAGGACAAGACCCTCTGGTGATTCCAAAGGGTCGATGATCCGGAATTGGTAATGATTACTTGGCGGATGCGGACTTCGGCAGTTTCATACCCAGTCGCAAACCGATGGTGCCCAGACGCTCACGAACTTCGACCAGCGTTGTCTCGCCGAAGTTGCGGACCTGGAGCAACTGATCGTCGGTCTTGCCAACGAGGTCGCGAACCGTGTTGATACCTTCTGATTCCAGACAGTTCGTTGCACGAACAGAAAGGTTGAGTTCAGCCAGGCTCTGGTTGAGCTTCTCTTCCAGTTCGAGATCGATTGGAGAGTAGCCCGTTTGTTCCATCATACCGAGCAGACCGCCTTCTGGACGAAGTTCTGGACCTGGCTCTTTGTAGGTAATGAACGGGTTCAGGTGCTTACGCATGATCTTGGCGGCTTCGACGAGAGCCATTTCTGGCTTGACGGTGCCGTTGGTCCAGATTTCCATAATCAGCTTATCGTAGTTGGTACGCTGACCGACGCGAGTATCTTCGACGGCGTAACGGACGCGTTCCACTGGCGAGAAGATCGCATCCAGAGGAATGACGCCGACTTCGGCTTCCTGCTGATAATGCTCGTTGGCTGGGATGTAACCACGGCCATTCTCGACAGTCAACTCGATGTAGAGAGGAACGTCATCGGTCATGGTGGCGATCACGAGGTCCTTATTAAGGATCTCGACTTGATCGTCAGTGATGATGTCTGCACCAGTGACAACGCCACGATGGTGACGCTCGATACGCAGAGTTTTGGTGCTCAGGCTGTGGTTCTTGACGATGACCGATTTCAGGTTCAGGCAGATATCGGTGATGTCTTCGACAATCCCCGGGATGTTGGTGAACTCGTGCTGAATGCCCTGAATCTTGACGCGGGTGATCGAGCTACCTTCGAGACTGGACAGCAGAATTCGACGAATCGAGTTCGCAATCGTTGAACCGAAGCCACGTTCGAATGGCTCGACCACGAATTTACCGTAGCGAGAGGTCATGCTGGCCGCATCGGGCACAACTCGGCTGGGAAGTTCAAGTCCACGCCAACGAATCCGCATGGGTATTTACTCCGGTTGGTGAGAATGCAGTGTCTTCGAGAAAGCCGACGCAAAGTGACTGGCGAAAACCAGAAGGGCGTCGGGATAGTATTCGTTTCGTGCCGAAAGCCGCAAAAGCGGCATTTCTCAGACGCGGCGACGCTTAGGAGGGCGGCAGCCGTTGTGTGGCAGCGGGGTGACATCTTCGATCAGCTTGATCGAGATACCAGCAGTCTGCAGGCCAGTGATGGCTGACTCGCGACCTGAACCTGGCCCCTTGACCCGGACTTCCATTTCGCGGACGCCGAACTTGCGAGCGCGGTCAGCACAGATTTCGGAAGCACGCTGAGCAGCGAATGGCGTGCTCTTACGAGAACCTTTGAAACCAGAAGTACCGGCTGATGCCCAGCAGAGAACTTCACCGTTGGTGTCGGTAATCGTCACCATGGTGTTGTTGAACGTCGCTTTGATGTGGGCAATGGCGCGGGTGACGTTCTTGCGGATCTTTTTCTTCTTGACGTTAGCCACGAATCGACTCGCTTACTTAGAGAAGGCTTATAGGAGAATTGTGCAGGAATATGGAGGACCAAAGACGACTTTCCGATGCGTATCGACGCAGCAGACAAATCAGTGCTTCATGTCCTTAACGCCCTTCTTACCGGCAACTGTCTTACGGACACCCTTACGAGTACGGGCGTTGGTTTGAGTGTTCTGACCGCGAACAGGCAGACCACGTCGGTGACGAATCCCGCGATAGCTGTGGATCGCCTGGAGACGCTGGATGTTCTGGCCAATCTGACGACGCAGCTGACCTTCGATCACGTAGTCTGTATCGAGGACAGAGTTGATTCTTGCGATATCGTCGTCGTTCAGGCTTTTGGCCTTCATCTGAGGATCGATTTCCAAGCGACGGCAGATATCGACCGAGTTTACTTTCCCAATGCCATAGAGGTAGCTGAGGGAAATGTAAACAGGCTTATCGTTTGGGATGTCGACCCCTTGAACGCGAGGCATAAACCAGCTCCGAGTGTATTCGTTAACTGTAACTTATTTGAAAACGGGAAGTTATGAAAATTAGCCTTGGCGTTGCTTATGGCGTGGGTTAGCCGAGCAAATCACATAGACTTTTCCCTTACGCTGGACCACTTTGCAGTGTTCGCAGATGCGTTTGACGCTGGCGCGGACTTTCATGACTCAACCTGCCTAGAAGACATAAACCGTTGTATGGACGAGACCTGCGACTAACTAGCTGCAGGTACGACGGACGCGCCGGGTGCGAATCGCTAAAAAAACAAATCACCGCACTTCAAGTCAAAATGCGGTGAACATCGTTCGGCGCTGCAATTGGGGCTGTCTGACGCGCGGCGATTAGCCGTGAGTCTGGCCATCATAAAAAAATATTTTTTACAGGCAAGTCATTGGGCCTGTGTGGCGAACAAATTGCTTGGAAAAGGCGAACCAAGCCGACTCAGAGCAAATGGACAGCATTTCGATATTTTCAGGCCGCTCATTAAAAAAGGCCATCCGAATAAGTCCTGGATGGCCTTTAGCGTATCATTTTACCCTCTGATTAGAAGGCACTTGGGAACGGAATCACCACAGGTTTCTTAGGCTCATCCTTAGGTGCTTCCTCTGGCTTTCGAAGCGGGTTATTGGGAGCTGGCACAGGTGCAGAGCCTGAACCGCCTTCCGTCGCAAATTCAGGAAGGAGCGGTCGCTCTTCCGGGGCGATATGGTAAATCGGGAACTCCTGACTGCGTTCTCGAAGCATGATAATCAGGCCCGCCTCATTGGCCACGAAGATACGGTCGGTCCGAGGATTCCCGGGCCACACGTTGCACATCTTCATGGGAATCTTGCCTTCCAGTCGCCCAGTGCTGCGATCCAGAATCAACAGATTCTGGAGGAAATCACCCGCAAAGATGCGCGTCTTTGAAACTCCCAGAAAGTGGTCAGCGTTGGCAAGGTTCGAATCCCAGTTCCTGACCCCGGTCTTTGCATCGATACTTGTCAGTCCCCCGCCGCGTGGTGTGATGAAGAGTTGATCTCCAACCGGAATTGGAGCCTGCTTGATGGGGAAGCCGGACACATAGTGCCAGTTCACCGTGCCATCACGCGGGTCGATGCTGTAATTGTTGTAATCTTCAGACGCGACGAAGAGTTGCTTTCCATCGGTCGTCAGCGGAGCCGTGATGGCCGAATCGGTTTCAAAGCGGTAATGCAGCTTTCGGCTCTTTCCATCCACGCAAAAAACAGACCCGTTGCGGCTGGCAAATATCAGCAGGTCTTTCATGATCAGCGGCGTGGTGGTGATTTCCTGGCTGGTCCGGTAACGCCAGACTTCGGCAGATTCTGTGAATTGTGGGAGTTTCCCAGCTTCAAAGAGCTCCTTTACCTTATAGAGATCATAAGCGAAGACAGTGCCGTAGAGAGTGCCGAAGTACAGGCGATCTTTATCCAACGCGACGGCTGTCGAAGGAAACTGGGGAGAATCAAGCTCCCACAGCTGGTGGCCGCTTTGAAGGTCCAAGGCAAAAATTTTCAATCCACTGACAACGACGGCCAGCTCGCGGTTGGCGGTGACGGCAAATGTGGCGGCATCGAACAGGCCGGGCTTGGAGACCCACATTCGCTTGCCGGTTTCTGCATCGAAGGCAGTAATATATCCGCCAGCTGACTGCATGAAGACCATCTCTTCCGTGAAAGAGATGTTGCGGATCTTATCTCGCTGGGAGTTGATGACTGCATATCCCCACCAGCCCATTTCCAGTCCATAACGCGACAGGAGTTCAGGACTCGGCAGTTGCTGAGCCGAAATTTCAGGGGTCGCGATGGCAGCAGACAGGCAGAAGACCGCCAGTAAAGTGCGAATCACGAGGGGGCGAAGTGATGAGATCATGAAACAGCGTCCCGAGTGAGGCGTTGTCGATGGGAATAGTGTGTCCAGCCGGGAGGCGTCCCGTGTCGCGTACTATCGACGCAAGTCGATGTGGCTGTTCAACCTGGCTTATGTCGTCCGATTTGCAGGTCCAACGATCATAAACGGCTCATCTGGAAAATCCCGTATGGCGGGCACAGACCATCTGACCTGATCGTTAACCAATGTGATGATACGGAGACAGGGGCGAAAATCCAATTTTTTTCGATCGATGTCGTTACTTCGCATGATTTTTCGTCGTGCTCCCGTCCTGATCGTCACGACTTGTCCACGGCTTGTGCGTCTGATCGTCCAGAAAGTATTTGTTCGACGCTTCAGCGAACGATAATATGGTAGTCCGACTGTCTCGTCTGTTCGCCCTACCCGCCGAGTCCTGCCTGACGTGAACCAACACTTGTTCTGCTGTGGCTTCCTGCTGACGCTGCTGGCGTTCATACCGGAAGTGCGCGCGGATCTGGTTCAACTGAAATCGGGAGGCGAACTGCATGGGCAGGCGTCTCACACCACTCAAAAAGACGGCGGGTATGTGATCCGGTCGCTTTCAGGCGCCACCGTCGAGCTGAATCTCAACGAAGTCGCGTTTGTCACTGCACGCCCGGGTCTGATTGACGAGTATGAACGCAAAGCTCGCCTTGCTCCCATGACGATTGAAGATCAGTGGGCGTTGGCGGAATGGTGCAGGCAGTCCGATTTAAAACTCGAGCGACAAACCCACCTGAAATCAATCCTCGACATCGATCCCGAGCACGAGAAAGCGAACTACGCCCTCGGTCGAACGAAACGCAATGGACTTTGGGGAACCCGAGACGAGCACATGTCAGCTTTGGGCATGGTGAAGTATCGAGGGCGGTATGTGACCCCCGAAGAACTGGAGCTTCTGGAAAAATCGTCAGAAGACCGCGAAGTCGAGAAACAGTACTACGCCAAGGCTCGCATGTGGCACGGCTGGCTGGTCAACGGCGGGGTGGCTAAGCAGAAGGCGATGGATGAACTCAAGCAGTTAAAAGATCCGCTGGCCCTCAAAGGTCTGTCGAAGTATTTCCAGTACGATAACAATCGGGAATTTCGCAAGCTGGCCGTCGAGCTGTTTGCCAACATCGATCACACCGGCGCCGTAGCCCGGCTTGTAGAAATGACCGTCACCGATTCTGATGGGCATATTCGTCAGACCGCGCTAGAGGCGATCAAAATGACTCGGAAGGTTGATCAGGCGATCCCTTACCTGATCCATGCCTTATCCAGCTCTGCCAATCTTGTTGTGCGGCGTGCAGGAACGGCGCTGGGCGAACTGGGAGCAGAGAAGGCGGTTCCTCATTTAATCGCAGCCCTGGTGACCGTTCACCAGTACCAGAAGGAAGAAGCAGTCCCCACATACGGCGTGGGGATCGGGGCCGGCGGGAATGTTGGATTCGGAGCAAATGCCGTGCTTCCCCCGGAAATCGAAGCCATGATGCGGACCGGACAGCTGCCATATGGTGTGCAGGTTTATTCGAATCGCAAGCCGATCACGCACATGGTCAATGTCAGCATGGCTCAGGAAAACATGGAAGTGCTCGATGCCCTCGTCTCAATTACCGGGCAGAACTTCGGGTACAACGAACGAACGTGGCAGCTGTGGTGGAAGTCACAGCATCCGTAAAGAGGCGCTAGGCATTAGGCGCTGGGCGATAGGGAAGAGCCTGGACGCGGCTTGCTTGTATTCATTGGCTTAAGCTGTCAATCTGAGGCCGTGAGCATTGGTCTGAATATTAGAAAGCAGAGTGATGGCGAAGCAGAAGCAGGCGATGGTGGGGTCGCATTTGTCGATCGCAGGAGGTTACTACAAAGCGGCGGACTCGGCTGGCGGTTATGGAATGCCGACCGTGCAGATCTTCACGAAGAACAACAACCAGTGGAAAGCCAAGCCTCTCACACAGGCCGACATCGACTCGTTCAAACAGGCTGTCGAAACCCATGGCTTGACGCAATGCTGTGCTCACGACAGTTACCTGATTAACCTCGGCTCGCCTGATGACGAACTGTGGGAGAAGTCGATCGAGGCCTTTGAAATCGAGTTGTTGCGAGCAGAGACACTCGGCCTGATGGGGGTTGTCATGCACCCGGGAAGTCACAATGAATCGACGCCGCAGGAAGGCATTGATCGGATTATCGATGCGTTGAATCGCATTCATGCGAAGACCGACGGAATTAAAGTTCTGACCCTCCTCGAAACGACCGCAGGTCAAGGCTCGAGCCTGGGCTACCGCTTCGAGCATCTTCAAGCGATCATCGGCGGGATGAATGATCAGGACCGCGTGGGTGTCTGTCTCGATACCTGCCACATCTTCGCGGCGGGTTATCCACTCGGAACGAAGGAGCAGTACGACGCGACCTTCAAAGAGTTCGACAAACTGATCGGAACAAAGCGGATCAAAGCCTTCCACGTCAACGACAGCAAGAAAGCGCTGGGGTCACGCGTCGACCGACATGATCACATCGGCGAGGGCTTGCTGGGGATCGAGCCGTTTCGGTTTCTCATGAACGACAAGCGCTTCCGCGGCGTTCCGATGTTCCTGGAGACAAAGAAGGAAGTCCGCGATGGTGAGGACATGGATACGGTCAACCGGGATCGTCTGCTGGGGTTGATTGAGGAATAGGCGTTAGGGATTAGGCGCTGGGCGCTAGGGAAATCCAAGAGGGGGACGCGATGACTCAGAAACGTGTGCTTTCTGTTGACGCGAGTCGTCGGGTCGATGAAGTGGCTATTAAGAAGTATGGCATCTCCAGTCTGGTGCTGATGGAGAATGCGGCTCGCGGGGCGGCGGATGTGATTGAAACCTTGCTCCCCGAGCGCGTGCTGGTCTGGATTATCTGTGGCAAGGGGAATAATGGCGGGGATGGACTGGCGATTGCCCGCCAGTTGGATGGACGAGGGTATGACGTGCGAGTCGACCTTCTCGCAACCGCTGATGAACTCAGCCCGGATGCGAAAGCCAATTACGATATCATCCAACGTGCGGGCTTCAAGATCCGCGAACTGAAGGACGGCGATACCGAGACACTGAAAAGTTGGGCCACTGACTGGCAATCGGCCTCTCTTTTGGTCGATGCGATGCTGGGAACCGGGACGACAGGAAAAGTGCGTGAGCCTTATGCAACGGCAATCCGCATGATGAATGAAACGGGTATCGACATCGTCGCGATCGATTTGCCGTCAGGTCTCGATGCTCAGACCGGAATTCCGGGCTCGGCGTGCATTCGAGCGAAAACGACGGTGACGTTTGTGTCATCAAAGACAGGTTTTTTGAATCAACAAGCAAAAGTTGTTTTGGGCGATCTTCATGTCGTCAATCTTGGTCTACCGCGAAGAGTTCTTGAAGAGATCACTTAAGCCTTTACTCCACACGTACTGATGAACTCGTCTGGCCTGAAAACATCATTCTGACCTATACTACGCAACCCCTTTTTTCTTAGGTTTGCGGGTACGAACATGACTTCCGGCGCCGACGACGAGCAGGAACTTCTCGAAGAAGAAGTTGCGAGCGATGAATTTTCGATGGATGAGATCGAGGCGGCTTATCAACGCGCGCTCGAAATCACCGAGCAGTCGGAAATGGATTTCCCCGAACTTGCGAGGCTCGAAATGCCTGCAAGTGAAGATGCTGTCATTGATGATTCCCCCGTTGCTGAGACGAAAGCGAAGCGTCGCGACGATGGACGCCTCATTCGAGACCGCAACGTCGACGATGAGACAGAGCTGCCGAAGCTTTCCCTGGAGCAGATTGTTGAAGCGTTTCTCTTTGTCGGCGGAGAAGGTCTGACCCTCAAACGGATGTCGGGGTATCTCAATCAGGACGGCAAGCCGGAGGTTATTGAGCAGGCAATTTCCAAACTCAATGAGAAGTACGAGCAGCAGCTGCGGCCTTACCGGATTGATCTTCAGGAAGGTGGCTATCACCTGAAGCTGCTGTATGAATTCGAGCCAATTCGCAATCGAGTTTTCGGACTGGCTCCCAAGGAAGTGCGACTCTCCCAGGAAGTCGTCGAAGTCCTGTCGTTCATTGCTTACAAGCAGCCTGTCACCATCGAGCAGCTGAAGGCGCTCGAACACGAGAACGTCATGAGCTGCGTCAAACAACTCGCCGCCCGTGATCTGGTGACGACGACCGAAGGCACCGAGGGGGGGCATCGCTACGTCACCACGGCCCGCTTCCTGCAAGTGTTTGGGCTTACGAATATCAAAGACCTGCCCCGACCGGATCACCTGGATTACAAATAAGCGACAGGTGAAGTGGAATGACCGTGTGCCACGGCTGTGTCAGCCGTGTGATTGGTAATGTTTGATGCGCAGCTGCACGGCCGACACGGCCGTGGCACACTTTCGATGAATGCGTGGCACGTAAGACGGGATCATCAAAACGAAAAAAGCCGACGTGCCAAGGGGCAGCGTCGGCTTGTGTCAGCCGGGTTCATCCGTCGCGTCCGATCAGATGAGGAACTTCAGACGCAAGGCGGAGGAGCGGAATTGGGATTACGGAGCGGCTGGGCCAGCACAGCGGATCAGGTGATCGTGGTCGATGTAGACGACGTCTTCGACCTGATCAGTGTGGCTGAACGGAACCGGCCAGCTACTGCGGATCGTCTTCTCGAAGTAGACGGTACACTTATAGTGACAGCTGTGGAGCTTAGCTGGACCGACCATCGGGTAGAAGCGGCATTCGCCCAGGCGGTCGACAATTGGTTCGACCACGATGCGAACATTGTTTCGCGAGGTCTCTGACAGGAAGGCCACTCCGCCTGATGTGTCGTCTGGCAGTGAGCGGACGACTTCGTCTGGAGATGGTGGGTCCATGCAGAAGATCGGAGCATTCTCCCCTTCGACTGGGTCGAGAATCGGCACTTTCAGGTAGTACTCTTCCATGTGGTAACGGTCTTCAATCTTCTGGCTCCAATAAGACGGAACCGGAATCAAGGGGGTCGTTCCCCAGAATCTTGCCAGATTGAAGGCAACGACGGTGAAACCTCCAAACAGCTCGCAGCCGCTGGACAGCGTGGTCGTGGTGGCAATCACCGCGACGAGCATGAGTTGACGAACGAAGCGTTGAGTTGGGAACATCGAGGTCTCCTCCGGATCGTTGTGATGCAGGCTGTTGTTCCTCAAGCAGACTGCACGAACTTGGCTGACGATCATCCGTCTTTGGACGTGATCCCGATTTTCTCTTGCGAGTGAAACCGGGCTGTTAAGTGACTTATTGAGTACCCCGGCTGTGCTGTGGTCGTCGTGCTTGACGTCACAAAAAATATCCGGGGGCTCATCTGTGTTATCGTCGAGCCTGAGGGCCTGACTTTGTCAAAATGGTGCGGATTTGAGGATTTTTCCGAGAACGATCGTCGTAGCGATCAGCACGGTTGTGTCGCGCATAAAAAAAGACGTTCTCTGACCAGGAGAACGTCTTTCGGCATCACTCGCATGCCCACAAATGCATGCTGGAGAGAAGTTTGGAGCGATCGAGACTTACGTTTCCAGCTTAGCAGGGAGTTTGTTGCTCCCTGCTCGCTTTTGAGTTGTCATTACCAGTTCTTTGGATGGACGAACCACCACCAGCGATCGGTCTTTGAGTCGAATTCGAGCTGCCAGCTGCCGTCTTCCCAGACGAGGCTTGATTTACGCCATCCCAGTGGAACCTGAGGATATGGGTAGAATGGGCCGATGTAAGGGAAGGCTGAAGCCGAGTATTGCTTCGGATAAGACACCGCAGCTGAGTTCGGGTAAGCCGCGTAGGTCGGCCAAGAGTGCTGAGGCATGTTTGGCTGGTTGTAGACCATGTTGCTGGATGATGCCGAATAGCCTGGGGCTGGTGGCATCATACCGGCTGGAGGAGCCATGCCTTGCTGATAACTGGCTGGCATCGCTGGCATGCCCTGCATCCCTTGCATTGGCGGCATACCCTGCATCTGTGGCATACCAGGCTGAGGATAAGCGGCTTGCATTGGTGAACCGCCGTAAGGACCGGCACCGCCAGCGACTTGCAGTTGGTTGTCAACAGCACCGACGCCAGGAACTTGGCCGACGACTTGTTCAGCCATCATGCGTTGCTCTGGAGAGAAGACAGCTCCGATGATCGTCGCCGTGCCGCTCTTGAAGCGGATTTCCATGTCCTGGCCTTGAATGCCAGCCATTTCCATGGCCTGGGCAATCTGTTGAGCCATCGCCTGATTGCTGACGCCAGCTGGTGGAGCTGGAGCAGTCAGCGGGGTGTCGTCATAGCTCGCCTGGGTGATCATCCCGCGAGGAGGAGCAGCTGGCGTGGGAGCCATTGCTGTCCGGACCTGTGGGCTCATCAAGGTCATTTCATTGTTGACCTGAGTGACGCCAGGATAGTTCTTCAGAATCTGCGTCACGACAGTCTTCTGATTGGCGTCTTTGATCTTACCTTGAATGGTAGCAACACCATTCTGATAGACGATTTTGACATCCTGACCTTCGATCGGGACGCCGGCTTGTTTCGCCTTCTTCAGCTCAGCAGCCAGTGAATTGGCGACTTGCTGATTGTCGACACCAGCCGTCTGAGCGGCTGCGTCTGCTTTGTCTTTGCCCCATGGCGCTGCCATGGTAACGGTCGGGGCAACGGCCAGGACCCCGACGGTGAGAATCCACTGTCGCTTCAACAACATGACTGGTACTCCTCCAAGTTGACTTGCACGACTTGAATTAGCGTGCCCCGTCATCGGGTGGCCCCGGATCCGGGTAGAGATTTGCGAATGATGCGGAAAAAGGGGACCCTGATTCGGCTTATTTGGTCGGCCTTGCCATCACTGGCAAGTTCTCGAACCAGGGATCAGACATAGTCCCTACTCAGTTCTATCGGTCAGTCTGTAACGGTTATTCCAAAGATTTTGCCTGTAGTGACTGGAAAGCTGGAAAGTTTCTGCCGGTTGTTCCGATGGTTCTGGTCAAGAAGCAGGCAGAAAACAACGAGCTGGCAAGCTGGAGAACATAGGACTTTGTAAGGAAAATCGGGCTCTCGTCATTCCTCTTGATGCGTTTGGCCCGATCTGCGACGATCCCGACCCATTCACAGGAATGCAATCTCCTCAAGGAAGAGAAGACGGCTTGTCACGAGCGTTCCGCTATTTCCTGATCCTCTTATGTCTGATTGGCAATCTGCCGTCTGGCTGCGCGACCATGCGCAGCGCGTCTGCCCCTCCTGCCACCAATCCGCTGTTCGTGCAAACGAATAATGAGGAGATGCTGTGGGAACGAACAATCGACGTGCTCCACACCTATCTGTTTGAAATCGAACGCGAAGATCGCTTCGGTCGTGTGATTGAAACACAGTTCAAAGTCGGCTCTGGCATTCTGGAACCGTGGCATCACGAATCGGTCGGACTGGCGAACCGCATGGAAAGCTCGCTACAGTCGATCCGTCGCAAAGTTTTTGTCTATGTAACCCCGGCAGAAAATGGAACGGGTTACTTCGTCACTGTCGAAGCCGTCAAACAACTGGAAGACCTCAAAGGAGGACTCGCTGCCAACTCCACAGGCGCAGCGACGTTTTCTGAAAACCAGCCTCTGCAGCGCGACCTAAATTACGTCGTCGGCCAGACTCGCCCGTCGGGCTGGATTCCCAAGGGTCGCGATCTTCTGCTGGAGCAGGAGATCATTTCGGAGCTGCGAGCCGCTTATCGCTCGTAAGTGCCGCTGACGTGCGCGCTCGGTGTGGCGGTCGTTTCATATTACTTATCGTGCTGGGACAACTCTGAAGTCCTAATCCAATGATCACACTCGTTTACATCGACACCTGGTGATGGAAAGAGTATTCTGGCTGGTCTGCCTGCTATCACGCCCGTGAATTGAAGTCTGGAGATCGATCCGGCTTCAAGCTCTTCGAAGGTTGAATGAATGAGCACCCAAGACGCTGCGACCACACCCTCCCCTGCTCCGACTCCTGCCCCCAAGGGCGAAAACTGGTTCAATGACGACTGGATGGCCGTCTGGCTGGGCGGATTGATTCTGGTCCTGGCGTTCTTTGGATCGTTCAAATTCTCGACCTTCAAAAAGGGTGAGCCCGACAAGGATGGCAAAACGCCGATTGTCGTCTCCAATGGATTGAAGAGTTACGTCGGCAAGACCGGCGACTGGAAGTCGAATCCGGTCGATGGGTTTTCCAAAACCGACAAGAAGACGCAGAAGGTCACGTCGCTGGCTCCGGGAGTCCTTGGCAGCTGTGCTTTTCTCTTTGTGATTTTCACGCTGGCAGCCATCGTTCGAGGGCAGCCACTGTCGAAATTTGTGCCAGGCTTCGTGGCCATGCTGTTATTGGCGCTCCTGGCGTATCTCCTTTCCGGACAGGAAGTCATCAAGTATTACAACCTCGAGTACGTCCTGTGGGCGCTGCTCGTCGGTCTGATTATCAGTAATACGATCGGCACGCCCGCATGGATTAAGCCCGCAGCCAATGGCGAGTTTTATATCAAGACCGGGCTGGTACTGCTCGGTGCTGAGGTGCTGTTTGGTGAGCTGATCAAACTGGGACCTCGTGGTATTCTGGTCTCGTGGGTTGCGACCCCAATTGTCCTCATCACAACGTTCATCTTCGGTCAGCGTATTTTGCGCATGAAGTCTCCGTCGCTGAACATGGTCATCTCGGCGGACATGTCGGTCTGCGGCGTCTCGGCTGCGATCGCCACCGGGGCTGCGTGTCGCGCGAAGAAGGAAGAACTGACCACCGCGATCAGCCTGTCACTGGCCTTCACGGTCGTCATGATGATCCTGCAGCCACAGTTTATTAAGTGGAGCGGCATGAATGAGAACGTCGGCGCGGCGTGGATTGGCGGGACGATCGACTCAACCGGCGCCGTCGTCGCAGCAGGATCGCTCCTGGGAGACGAGGCAGAGAAGATCGCTGTCACCATCAAGATGATCCAGAACATTCTCATCGGCGTCGTCTCACTGGCAGTCGCGATTTACTGGGTCTCTTACGTCGACCGTGCCCCAGGCGCTCCGGCTGTCGGCGTCGGAGAAATCTGGAGACGCTTTCCTCGGTTCATCCTGGGCTTCGCGGCGGCTTCGCTTCTGTTTTCCATCGTGGCTTCGTTTGATGACTTTCACGCCGCGTTGGTCGGTTCGATGATCAAGGACATCACGAAAGACCTGCGTGGCTGGCTGTTCTGCCTGGCGTTCGTCAGCATCGGTTTAGAGACAAACTTTTTTGAGCTGGCACCCTACTTTGCCAACTGGAAAACGGTGACGCTGTACGTCGTTGGCCAAGCGTTCAACCTGCTGGTTTCGTTTACGCTGGCCTATATTGCGTTTGGGTTGTACCCGATGACTTAGAGTCCTCTCATGTTCCGTTACCTCAAATTCACTCTCGCTTGTGCGATCATCGCTGCGATCTGGCTGGGGGCACTCCCGTGGCTGGCTGATCGTCCTGCGATGCGCTCACATATTGATTCGATGCAGCAGCAAGGCATTGACCCGAGTGCGATGTATTACACCGAGGTTTACGAGCGATAACGGCGTTCGGCGTGGGTGGTGCGCTGTCTTGGCGACGTATGGACGCGCATGATGCCTGCTGATTTCAGTCAATTTTTGACGTGTTACCTGTCAGCTGATGTGAGATTCTTGATTAGAGCGGTTCTTCACAGAGTCGGCATACTCCTTGCTCCAAGGTCGATCTCCGACCCTACTTCTCAGGAGCTTTTTCTATGTCGACGATCAACGCCCCCTTCAATTCACGCCGCAGCTTTCTTCAAACCATGGCAGCTGTCGGAGTCGGAACAGCCGCCACGCGCCTGACTGCTCAGGAAAAAATCATTCTCGCTCCGCCAGAAGAACAGGCGGTTGATCTCACCTTACCAGAACCCGTCAAACGCAAACTCGGCTGGGCGATTGTTGGCCTCGGTAAACTCGCGATCGAAGAAATCCTGCCCGCCTTCGCAGAATCAAAATACAGCAAACCGACCGCCCTGGTTAGCGGCCATCCTGACAAAGCTGGCAAGATCGCTGACTATTACGGCATCGGTCAGGAGCACATCTACAACTATGACAATTACGACAAGCTCGCCAACGACGAAACCGTCGATGTCATCTACATCGTTCTTCCCAACAGCATGCACGCTGAGTTCACGATCCGTGGTCTCAAGGCAGGTAAGCATGTTTTCTGTGAGAAGCCGATGGCTGGCAATGTCGACGAATGCGAGCAGATGATCAAAGCCTCGCAGGAGACCGGCAAGAAACTTGGCATCGCCTATCGGCTTCATTATGAGCCGATGAACATGAAAGTCATGCAACTCTGCAAAGAGAAAGCCTTCGGAGATATCAAACTCTTCTCCTCGAGTAACTGTCAGGACGTGAAGGCTCCGAACATTCGGTTGAGCAAAGAACTCGACGGCGGGCCTCTCGGCGACATCGGCATCTACAGCATCAATGCCGCCCGTTACTGCATCGGTCAAGAGCCAACCGAAGTCTTCGCGACCGCTTACCACGGCGACGATGTCCGGTTTCGCGAAGTCCCGCAAAGCGTGGCGTACACAATGAAGTACCCCGGCGATGTTCTCGCCAGCTGCGAGTGCAGTTTTTCAACGACTGAGAGTCGTCGCTTTCGAGTCGTGGGGACGGAAGGATTCGTGGAGATGGATCCCTCATTCAGCTACCGCGGGTTGAAGCTGTTTTCTCAGAACGCAGAAAAACAACTGATTCAACACAGCTTGCCGCAGGTTGATCACTTTGCCTCGGAAATGGATGACTTTTCGCAATGCGTCCTTCAGAATCGCGAGACAAAAACCCCCGGCGAAATGGGGTTGCTGGATGCAAAAATCATTGCGGCGCTACAGAAATCAATCGAATCCGGTCGGGCAGAAACGGTCTAAACGATCAATCAGCTCGAATGTCTGGATGTCTAGGGGAAATGGGTTGATTGCCGTGGTCTCGACTCGACCATGTGCTATGATCGTCTGCGACCATCCCCGCAGGGAGTCGGAATGAGTGATACGATCGACAACAGTGATCAAGCGGCAACAGTCGAGGAAGTTCCCGAGATGATCAAGGTATGGCCGGGAAAAAACGCGCCCCTCGGTGCGACCTGGGACGGTAGCGGCGTCAATTTCGCCCTCTTCTCTCAAAACGCAACGCGCGTGGAATTATGCCTGTTTGACTCGGTCCGCGATAAGCGAGAGTCAGCCTGCATCCCTCTAGAGCACAAAGAGAATTTCATCTGGCATTGCTACCTGCCAGGAATTAAACCCGGACAACTTTACGGTTACCGTGTTTACGGTCCGTACGACCCGAATCACGGCCACCGCTTCAATCCGCACAAGATTCTTCTCGACCCGTACGCCAAAGCCATCGGACGTCGTGTTCGCTGGAACGATGCGATGTACTGCTATCGCATTGGCGACCCCAAAGCCGACCTCTCCTTCGATACTCGAGACAACGCCGCTGACGCACCGCTCGGTGCAGTCGTCGACACCTCCTTCCGCTGGGGCAGCGATAAGCCTCTGCGAACCCCCTGGAATAAGACACTCATCTACGAGATGCACGTCAAAGGGTTCACGGCTCTCAATAACGAGATTCCTAAAGAGTTGCGTGGTACCTACTCGGGGCTTTGCAGCAAGCAATCGATTGCGTATCTCAAGAACCTCGGCGTGACTGCGGTCGAACTTCTGCCTGTTCATCACAAAGTCGATGATCGCTTTCTGGTGGACCAGGGCCTGACTAACTACTGGGGTTACAACACGCTGAACTTCTTCAGCCCCGAGTCGACGTATTCGAGCCGCGATGATGACCCGGCTTTCGTCGTCAATGAATTCAAGACGATGGTCAAGAAGATGCACCAGGCGAAGATCGAAGTCATTCTCGAT
>SXGT01899418.1_pt1 | contig 36803 bp, 33 predicted proteins | sample 3176221 | NCBI WGS metagenome assembly SXGT01 (sample SAMN11356862, study PRJNA531348) | freshwater metagenome | isolation source: freshwater sample F1-120 | place: China: Fuxian Lake, Yuxi | collected 2017-12-25 | reverse complement strand
GTCGGTGCACTACGTCGAAGGCTGTTCGGCGCCGGTGTATTCGAGCGATTCGTTGCACTCGGCAGTCGTCGAACTCATCGCGAAACCGGGCGCCCACATCCGGTACACGACCATCCAGAACTGGTCGCCGAACGTGTACAACCTCGTGACGAAGCGCGCCGTTGCCGAGGCCGAGGCGAAGGTCGAGTGGATCGACGGCAACCTCGGTTCGAAGTTGACGATGAAGTATCCGGCCGTTGTGCTCACGGGCCCGAAGGCGCACGGTGAGGTCTTGTCGGTCGCCTACGCCGGCCCCGGACAACACCAAGACGCCGGGGCGAAGATGACCCACGTCGCCCCCGAGACGACATCGATCATCGACTCCAAGTCGATCAGCAAGGACGGCGGCCGCACGACCTACCGCGGTCTCGTGAAGGTCGAACCCGGTGCATACGGCGTCAAGAGCCATGTCCGCTGCGACGCGCTCATTCTCGACGAGCATTCGCGCAGCGACACCTACCCGTACATGGAAATCGACGAGAAGGATGCGCGCGTCGGTCACGAGGCCAGCGTGAGCAAGGTCGGCGAGGAACAACTCTTCTACCTCATGGCGCGAGGCCTCACCGAGCAACAGGCGACGGCCATGATCGTCAACGGGTTCATCGAACCCGTGACCAAGACATTGCCAATGGAGTACGCCGTCGAGTTGTCGCGCCTGATCGAGCTGAGTATGGAAGGCGCCGTCGGCTAGGTCGATCATGATCAAGGCACATCACTTCACTGCGGATACCTCGCGCGCGTTGGGCGGTCCTGACTGGTTGGTCGCCCGTCGCCTCGCGGCGATCGAACAACTCGACGACGCGATCTGGCCCACCCCAGGCGAGGAAATCTGGCGTTACTCGCGCATCGACGAACTCGATCTCGATCGCTATCGACCGGTGCCGATCGAAGAGATCGGACCTCCGGGTGCCACCAACGCCCCGGGCGGTGGGCCCCTGGCGCGCGAGGCGGGCACGACGTCGGGTCTCGTCGTCGTGCGCGACGGGCGAGTGGTGCGACAAGAACTCGCTCCCGAACTCGAAGCCCAAGGTGTCCGAGTCTGCGGATTGGCAACGTGCGGCTCCGACGACGAAGTCCAGGCGATTCTGGGCAGCGTGGCGAGCGCCTCGCCGGATGCGTTCACCACGCTGCACGACGCGTTCATGCCGGGTGGCGCGTTGGTCTGGGTCCCCGATGGTGTCGTGGTGGATCACCCGATCGTGGTGTTGCACTGGGCCGAAGGCGAAGGCGAAGCGAGTTTTCCCCACACGCTCGTCGTGGCGGGTGCCTCGGCTCAGGTCACAGTGCTCGAGCGATTCGGTTCGCCGACGAACGATCACCTGGTCGACGCGGTCGCCGAACTGGTTGTCTGCGACAACGCATCGGTGCGGTACCTGTCGGTACAAGAGCACGGCCCGAAGACCTGGCACATCGGTCTGCAACGCGCGCACCTCGGCCGCGACGCCCGGTTGCGGAGCGCCGCCGTTGCGCTTGGTGGCGACTACGCCCGCCTCCGCAGCGAAACCCTCCTGGAAGCGCCCGGCGCCGAGAGCGAGCAGGTTGCCTGTTACTTCGGTGATGGCACGCAGATGCTCGACTTTCGCACGTTGCAAGATCACGCCGCACCGCGCACGCGCAGCGAACTGCTGTTCAAGGGCGCGGTCGAAGACACCGCGAAGTCGGTGTATTCGGGAATGATTCGCCTCCGCGAGTCTGCGCAGAAGTCGGCGGCCTACCAAACCAACCGCAACCTCGTGCTCACCGAAGGCGCGGGTGCGGAGTCGATCCCCAACCTCGAGATCTTGGCGAACGACGTCAAGTGCTCGCATGGCTCGACGGTTGGCCCGATCGACGACGATCAGCGGTACTACCTCGAATCGCGCGGCATTACGCCTGCTGAGGCCGAACGACTCATCGTGTTGGGCTTCTTCGACGATGTGTTCGATCGGCTCCCGAGCACGTCGCTCACCGACTCGCTGCACCGCGCCGTCGTCGACAAACTCGAACATCGCCGGAGTCGACCGTGACCGCGGTGGGCGCAGTCGACGATTTCGCCGACGGCTCCGCTCGGCGCGTCGACGTCGACGGCATCCCGGTGTGCGTGGTTCGCCTCGGCGATGAGTTCTACGCGATTGCCGATACGTGTTCGCACGCGGATTTCTCGCTGTCGGACGGCGACGTCTGGGCCGATACGTGTGAGATCGAGTGTCCGAAGCATGGCGCGACCTTCTCGCTGCGCGATGGTCAGCCACAGACGCTGCCCGCAACGCAACCCGTTGCCGTGTTCGACGTCACCGTTCGTGACGATCTGGTGGAGGTGCGCGCTCGATGAGTGAGTTGCGAATCGAAGGCCTGCGAGCCGAGGTCGCCGGTATCGAGATCTTGCGCGGCGTCGATCTTGCCGTCCGATCCGGCGAGGTCCATGCGGTGATGGGGCCGAACGGGTGCGGCAAGAGCACGCTCAGCCACACGCTGATGGGGCGCAGCGATTACCGCGTCACCGCGGGGTCGGTCATGATCGATGGTGCCGAACTACTCGGATTGCCGACGTGGGAGCGCGCGGCGAAGGGCTTGTTCTTGGCGATGCAGTACCCGGTGGAGGTCCCCGGCGTTCCGATCGGCGCCCTCATCGGCGCCTCGTTGCGCAGCCGCGGACTCGACGAGACGGGGATCGCCGACCGCATCGCCCGCGAGGCCGAGCGGTTGCATGTCCGCGACGAGTTCTTGGCTCGGGGCGTGAACGACGAGTTCAGCGGTGGCGAGAAGAAGCGGGTCGAGACCCTGCAGCTGGCTGTTCTCGAGCCGAAGTTCGCAGTGCTCGACGAGATCGACTCCGGACTCGACGTCGACGCGCTGCGCGACGTCAGTCGGCGGGTCGAAGCGATGACGAAGGAAGGCGCGCTCGGCGTGCTCGCGATTACGCACTACTCGAGGTTGCTCACCGAGCTACGTCCCGATTTCGTGCACGTGATGCTTGCGGGCCGAGTGGTCGCCAGCGGCGGTCCGGAACTCGCAGACGAGCTCGAAGCCCACGGCTACGAGGGGCTGGCCGAGCGGTTGGGCGTCACCGAACTCACGATCGAACGTCCGGCCGAACCCAAGGCGGGATTCGACCGAGCCAAGACCCAGAGCCTTGCCGATCTCTTGAAAGAGCGTGAGGCGAGTGCACAGGCGGACCCGCTCGCCGATCCGTTCGCCGATCCGCTCCGCTGATCGCCGGGCTGCTGGCGCCGGACCGCCCGGACGACCCGGACGCCCCGGAACGGCGAACCGTCCGATTGGTTCAGCCGAACGTGCCCGCGTCCCGCAGCGTTGCGATGCGGGCGTCGTCGTAGCCGAGCACCTCACGCAACACCGTGTCGGTGTGTTGGCCAATCGTTGGCGCCTTTTCCGGCACGGGCAACGTTTCGCCGCCGAGTTTCACGGGGATAGGGAGCTGGTCGCAGTCGAGCCGCTCGGCGGGAATCCACGGGAGTCGGTGCGCGAACTGCGGGTCGTCGGCGATGTTGCGGGTGGTGTTCACCGGCCCGATCGGGGTGTTCGCGCGATTGCCGAACTCGAGCCACTCGGCCGACGTCTTCGACTTGAAGATCGTGCGCAGCTCTGCTTGGAGCGCCCGGTTGCCGCGGGCGTGGTCGGCGTACTTCGAACCGGGATTCGCTTCGAACAGGTCGAGGCGATCGATGCCCACACAGAAGTTCTTCCAAAAAGCTTGTTCGCTCGCCATGAAGAGCACGTGGCCGTCGGACGTCTCGTACATCTGATACCGAACGCCCTCCTTCATACCCGCGGTTCCGGCGGCGCGCCGCGCGTAGTCGTCGCTCTTGTTGCCGGTGACCTCGTGCTCCGGACGTCGGTACGCCTGCTCCGATTCGATGCGGTACCAGTCGAAGTAGGCCGCGGCGTCGCTCTGGGCGATCTCGAGGTAACAGGGGTCGCCGCTCGCCCGCGCCCGGATGATGGCGGCGAGAATCCCCAGAGAGCCGAAGACCGGTCCGGCATGAATGCCGATCGAGCTGTGCTCAGGGATGAAGCAGAACCCTTCGTCGTCGTACGCGGGAGGAACCTGGCCGGCCCACGTGTCGTAGACGATGCCGTGACTCGGCATGTCCTTGTAGGGCCCCGTCGCGCCGTAGCCCGAGATCGTGCAGAAGACGATGCGGGGGTTGACCTGGAGGAGGTCGTCGTAGCCGAGGCCGAGCCGGGCGAGCGCGCCGGGTCGCATCGCTTCGACGACGGCGTCGGCGCCGGACACGAGGTCCTTGTAGATCTGGACACCCTCGGGTGACTTCAGGTCGAGCGTGATGCTCTTCTTGCCCCGGTGGATGTGGAGGTGCAACAACGAGTTCCCGTTGCCCTCGCGCGGTCCGGTGTCCGAGCCCGGGGGCCCGATGATCGGCCAGGTCATCTCGCGGATGTAGTCGCCTGCGGGTGGCTCGACTTTGATGACCTCAGCGCCGAGATCGGCGAGGTGGGTCGTGATCGCGCCCGGGCCGAGCAGGGCGCTTTCGATGATCCGAACTCCGGACAGCAGCGGTGGGCGCGTCATGACGGCTCCTTGGGACGGGCGATCGGCTGACGATAACGAACCCGTCGTAACGTTGCCGAATGGCGCGCGCAGCTGGGCGTCCGTGGTGCCGTGGCCGCGTGGTCGCGCTGTGGCGTCCTCGGGCCGACGACCGCAAAGCCTTCCTCCTCGCCGTCGAAGCGAGTCGATCCTTGCACGGCGATTGGGTGGACCCGCCGCGATCGGTTGCGGGGTTCGGCGAGTTCCTGCGCCGGGCCCGCGCCCGTGATCGCATGACGTACCTGGTGCGACGGGTCGACGACGATCGGCTGGTGGGTGTCGTGAACGTGAACAACATCACGATGGGCGCGTTCGGGAGCGCGAGCCTCGGGTACTACGGGTTCGTCGACGGAGTCGGCGGTGGCGCGATGACCGAGGGAGCCCGGTTGGTGCTCGATCAGTGTTTCACCTACCTCGGGCTCCACCGCGTCGAGGTGAACGTACAACCGTCGAACGTCCGGTCGATCGCGCTGGTGGAGCGCTTGGGTCTGCGGCTCGAGGGCTTCTCGCCGAGAATGCTGCAGATCGGTGGCGAGTGGCGGGATCACAACCGGTACGCCGTGACCGTCGAGGAATGGTCGTCATCCAAGGGCTTCGACGGCAGCGAACAACGCGAGTGAGCGGTTCGGTACGACGCCAGAGTCGGCGTCTCGGCGGGTTGGCGGTGGTTGGGGTCGCCTTGGTGATCGCGTCGTCCGTCCGTACGGCCGCCGCGCATCCCCTCGGAAACTTCACCGTCAATCGCCACGCCACCGTCGTGGTACAACCGGATCGGGTGACGGTCGAGTACGTGATCGATCGGGCCGAAATCCCGACGTTTCAGCTGGAATCGTCGATCGACCGCGACGACGACGGCCGCTGGTCGGAGGTGGAACTGGCGAAGTTCGCCGATGCGGATTGCGCATCGATCGGTCCGGACCTGCGCCTCGGCGGCGAACCCCCGACCGCCCGAGGTGAGCCCGAGCCGCTCGCAACCCAGCGAGCCGGCGAAGCCGGACTGTCGACCTTGCGGGTGGAGTGTTCGTTCGAGTTCGCCCCGCTCGAAACCCGAACCAGCGTCGAGTTCCGCGACGACAACGACGACGACCGAGTCGGATGGCGAGAGGTCGTCGTTGTCGGGGACCGCATGACGGTGCGCGAGTCGACGGTGCCGACGAAGTCGGTCTCGGACGAGTTGCGTGCATATCCCGACGACCAACTGCGGTCGCCGCTCGACACTCGCCAGGCGCGGTTCGAGGTCGTCGAGGGCGGTACCGCGGTCGCTCCGGACTCGCGCCCTGCCGCGAGTCCGTTGGCGTCGCACTACGAAGGGTTCACGAGCTGGTTCACGCGCTCGGTCGAGGCGAGGGACCTGTCGATCGGCCTTGCGTTGCTTGCGCTTTCGGCCGCGATCGTGTTGGGGGCGTTCCACGCGATCGCACCGGGCCACGGCAAGACGTTGATGGCCGCCTACCTCGTCGGCGAACGCGGCACGGTCCGCAACGGGATGACGCTCGGGTTGACGGTTGCGGTGATGCACACCATTGGCGTGCTCGCGCTGGGTTTGGTGCTCACGGCTTCGCAGGCGTTTGCGCCCGAGCAGGTCTACCCGTGGCTCGGCGTTGCCAGCGGTCTGGCGTTCGCAGGCCTCGGTGTGTCGATGTTGGTGCGGGGTGTGCGCAATCGGGGTCGGTCCGCCCACGGTCACGCCCACGGCGGCCACGTGCACGACGACCACGGCCATGACCACACGCACGGGCATGGGCACGACCACGGCCATGCTCATGGGCACGACCACACGCACGGGCATGGGCACGATGCTCGCCCTGCACTCCGCAACCGCGAACTGTTCACGTTGGGACTCGCCGGCGGACTCGTGCCCACTCCGTCGGCCCTGGTCGTCTTGCTCGGTGCCACCGCGATCGGTCGAGCGTGGTTCGGTGTGCTCCTCGTCGTCGCCTACGGCGTCGGAATGGCGGCGACGCTGGTCGGCGCGGGTCTGGCGCTCGGGTGGGCACGTCGGCGTTTCGAGCTGCGGGTCGCGACCGAGCGGGCCCTGCGCTTGGCGACGGTGTTGCCGTTGGTGACGGGCTCCGTGGTGACGCTCGGCGGCTTGTCGCTCATCGCCCGATCGGTGTAGCCCGAATCAGGATTCGGTCGTGCGACAGCGCACGCAACGTCCCGACAACGCGACGTGCTCGGGCGCGATCTCGAACCCGAACTCAGCGGCAAGGTCCCGGCGTAGCTCACCGAAGTGGTGATCGGGAACCTGGACGACGGCACCGCAGACATGGCAGACCGCGTGCGCATGGCGTTCGCCGGTCATGTGGAACACCGCGGCTCCGTGCCCGAGATGGGTGTGCTCGAGCACGCCGATCTCGCAGAGCGCATCGAGCGTTCGATACACCGTGGACGGCGCCAGATCTGGATGGGTCAGGCGGAGTTGATCGGTGAGGGCAATCGCGGTGATGTGATGCTCGGGCGACTCGAGGATTGCGCGGACGACCGCACGCCGGGTTGTTGTGACGCGTCCGCCGTGACGGCGTAACAGCTCGAGGACCTGATCCAGTCGATTGATGGTTCGCACGACATCAGTTCGTCGCCGTCGACCGATCTGGATGCAACAGAGTTGCAACAGCGAATCGTGATCCGTTTTCTTGCGTGGAAGCGAACTCCGAGCGTGCATGTTCCCGATGGGTTCTTCGAAGCTCCGGTGACGGTCGGGGCCGCCGTGACCTCGGTCGCGGTCGTGTCGTACGCGGCCCGTCGGTCGCGCGACGAGCTTTCGGATGCTGCGGCGCCGATGGCCGGTCTCATGTCTGCATTCGTCTTCGCAGTGCAGATGCTCAACTTCCCCGTGGCGGCCGGTACGAGCGGTCACCTGATGGGCGCAACCTTGGCGGCGGTGTTGCTCGGCCCGTGGACGGCGACGTTGTGCATTTCGGTGGTCCTCGCGATGCAGGCGCTGCTGTTCGCCGATGGCGGTCTGACTGCGCTCGGCATCAACATCGTGTTGATGGCAATCGTGCCGGGCTTCGTTGGTGCGGCCGTCTTTTCGCTGCTCGGACGATGCGGGCGCGCGACCAACCGCGGCCGCGCGGCCCGTGCAGGAGTGGCTGCACTGGTCTCGGTTCCCGCGTCGGCGGCGGTGTTCGCGTTCTTGTTCGCTTGGGGCGGCGCAGTCGAGCTGTCACTGGCGCCCTTGCTGTCGGCGATGGTGAGCGTGCACGTCCTGATCGGAATCGGCGAAGGCGTGATCACGGCGACCACGGTCGCCGCGGTGCTCGCGGCACGACCGGACCTGATGCGCGCCGGCGCCCGGCGGGCACTGGCCTGAGGAGTGATCGTGACAACACGCGTTCTTGTCGGCGTCGGCCTCGTCATTGCGTTGGCGCTCGCGTTCTTCGGAGGCCCACGCGCGAGCAGCGAGCCGGACGGCCTGAGCAAGGTCGCGATCGAGCAGGAGTTCGAACGTGCCGAGCGGTCATCCGCGAGTGGCGACAGCCCGCTCGCCGACTATTCCGTGCGTGGCGTCGATGACTCGAACGTCGCGACAGCCCTCGCCGGTGTGATTGGAGTTGCGCTGACCTTCGTCTTCGGGTTGGGCGTGTTCGCATTGGTGCGCCGACGCGCACAGGAATCCTGAGCGGTGGGTGCCAACCACGCGAGCCTCGGATTCGACGGCGCAGGGAGTCTCTTGGTCGACGTCGCACCGGCGGTGAAGGTCGCGACGGCCGTTGCCGTGGTCGCCTCGGTCGCTTTGGTGCCCGCCGATGCTCCGTGGGTCTTGGTGTTCCACGGCGTCGTCGTGTTGGTCGGGCTTCGAACCGCCCAGGTGTCGTTGCGGTCGATCGGTCGGCGTGCACGAATCGTCGCGCCGTTCGTCGTTGGTGCGGCGCTGCTTCCGTTCCTCGCGTCGGGCGAACGGGTCGACATCGTCGGGCTCTCGGTGTCGCGACCCGGCCTGGCGGCGGCGATCGTTGTGATCGGAAAAGTGCTGGTCGGGTTCACCGCGGGTGCCGCCCTCGTGATGACGACCGAACCGGTCGACATCGTGCGGGGGCTCCAACAGCTCCGCGTTCCGCGTACGTTCACCACGATTGCTGGATTGATGCTGCGCTTCGCTGACGTCCTTCGCGGCGAGTCGAGTCGAATGCAGATCGCCCGAATCGCACGCGGTGACGACCCGCGCTCGATTGCCCAGGTCCGCGCGACGGCGCGCACGGCGGGCGTGCTGTTCGTGCGCGGTTACGAACGGGGTGAGCGGGTGCATCAGTCGATGATCGCTCGGGGCTGGTCGGGAGCGATGCCGGATACGTCGAAGCGATCCGTCCCGATCGAGGACTGGTTTCGCGTGGGTAGCTGGGGAGCAGTTGCGGTGTTCATCACCGCATTTGGCTGGATGACGGTGGGTTGATGGCCATGATCGAACTCGCAGGTGTGTACTACGAGTATCCCGATGGGAGGGTCGCGTTGTCGGGCATCGACCTTCGAGTCGGCCGCGGCGAACGCGTGGCGGTGCTCGGACCCAACGGCGCCGGCACGACCACGCTCGCACTCACGCTGAACGGCACGTTGCGCGCGAGCGCTGGAACGGTGGCGATTAGCGGCGCCGTTATCAACGACGGGTCCGTTCGGGACGTACGGTGCCGAGTTGGTGTCGTGTTCCAAGACCCCGACGACCAGCTGTTCATGCCCACGGTGTTCGACGACGTCGCGTTCGGTCCCGCGAACTTCGGCGTCTCCGGCGCCGCGCTCGTGGAGCGCGTCGACGCGGCCCTCGCCGCGGTCGGGATGGCGAGTGCCGCCGATCGCGTGCCTCACCATCTGAGCTTCGGCGAGAAACGGAGGGTCGCGGTCGCGACGGTCCTGGCTTGCGACCCGGATGTGTTGGTGCTCGATGAGCCGTCGTGCAATCTCGACCCCCGATCGCGCCGAGAACTCGTTGAGATCCTGCAGACGCTGCCCCAGACGATCGTCATCGTCACCCACGACTTGTTGTTCGCGGCAGAACTCTGTTCGCGGGCAATCGTGCTCGACGGTGGTCGGCTGGCAGTCGACCAACCGATCGACGAGCTGCTCGACGATGCTTCGTTGCTTGAACGGCACGCCCTGGAGTTACCGGTGTTGCCGCGCCGTGTGCGCTGAGCCGACTCACGCTCCGGGTTCGTGCACCGTGACCCGTCCGGCCACCGGGTCGACGGTGACGGTGCTGCCATCGGGAATCGACATCGCGTCGGTCACGCCGAGCAGGGTTGGCAACCCGAGTTCTCGCGCGATCACCGCGGCGTGGCTGACGAGGCCGGCTTCGACGACGACGAGGCCTCCGGCAAACGTGAGGACCGAGTTGTAGGCCGGCGAGGTCATCGGGGTCACGAGAATGTCACCAGGATCGAGCCGGATCAGTGCGTCGTGCGCGTCGTGGGCGACGACCGCTCGGCCGGTGACGGGCGCGGCCCCGATGCCGGTGCCGTGGCCCGGAGCGGATTGCTCAGCCGTCGCGTTCAACTCGCGAAAGAGCAGAAATGCTTCGGTGAACAAGGCCATGGCGGGCGGGAGCGCTGCGACGGGTGGCACGGGTTCCGGCGTACCGAGGAGTCGAGTCGCCGGAACTGCCGAGTGGCTCCGTCGGCGTTCGGCGCGTGCGGCGACCTCGGTCGAGTCGGGCGACGCAGCACCGCGCAATCGACCGACGAGCTCGTCGACGGTGAGTTCGACCGCGTGGTGATCCTCTTGGAGCCCGATGCGTGCGCCGACTGCCAACATCGCGCGCCGCAGGAGTCCGATCGGCCACGCACCGATGATCGCTCCGTTGTCGTCGCGGACCCCGTAGGTCACACGCGCGTCGTGCAGCCACTGATCGAACTCCGCATGACACTCGCTCGGCACGCGGTCGCGAATCCCCGCGTCGGGTTCGACAATGGCCGGTTGGGGTAATGGTTCGTTCGGAACTTCGATTCCGACCTCACCGCATGTCGGCGCGTCGAGGTCGTAGCCAGTCGAACGCCACTGAAGATCAGCGGGTTCGACCCCGACGAGTCGAGTCGCGGGGGAGTGCCCGACGAGGAACGGAAAGACCTCGACTGGCTCGATACCCCATTGCCGGCAACGCACCATCCACGCACCGGCGGGCAGCAGGTCAGCACCGTGCAGTTGGAAGTGCAGGATGTATCCGGCAATGACGTTGTCGTACGCGTCGAGCAAGTGCGCGGCAAGGGCCGCATCGTCGAGGCCGTCGAGTTCGACCCGTTGCAGCATGCGGTTGCGCTCGAGAGCCGCAGGACGCAGCGTGTTGTACCAACGATCCGTCTCACCGAGCCACCGACGTTCGGTCAACGCACGTTCGGCTCGTTGCGCCGCGCGTCGCATTGCGGGGACGAGCCGGAACAACACTCGGGCGATGGGCACCGGCAGGTTCGGTGCGGGTCGCGAACCGCCGACGATGGCGACGGGGCGAAGGTAGGGACGGCCGTCGATGATGCGGAGATCGAATGTGCGCACGGGCAGGCCGTAGTCGCGGCAGGGTTGTTCGTAGCCCTCGACGAAACCGCGACGCAAGATGGTCTGGTACTCCGGGGTGAGAACGTTGGGAAAGTGGTCGGGCAACGTTTCCCACTGGCCGACAAGCTCGCCATGTGCCTTCGACATCACGCGTTGTCTCCTCGTTCGTGCGAATGATCGGCTGTTGCTGCGATCAGAGCTTCGACGGCCCAGCCGACGTGCGCTGCCGCGGTTTCGGGGTCGTGGCCGTGTTGATCGAGCAACTCGATGAGGACGGGGGCACTCACGAGCAGTTCGATGAGCACCAACAGCCGCTGGGTTGCTTCGTCGTCGGGGAGGCCCGCGTCGGAAGCGGCGCGCGCGAGCAACGCGCGTTTTCGGCGGGCCCTGCGTTTGCGCATGGCGCGGCCGGTGGGGGAAAGGAGTTGATTGCGGGCGAGGTCGAGGTGGTCGGCCAGCTCGGCGAACGACTGCCGCACGATGGCCGCGGCGTCGGCGAAGGCCGAGGGTCGGTCGGCGAGCGCCTGCCACGTTCGCTCGTTCCCCACCGGGACGGCGGCGTCCAGCAGGGCTTCCTTGTTCGGAAAATAGCGGTAGACGGTTGCGACGCCGAGACCCGCCCGGCGAGCGACGTCAGGCACGGTGATCGTGGCTGGGTGCTCGTGGGTGATCAGGTCGGCGACCGCCGCGACGATGCGTCGCTCGGTTGCCGCGCGCTGGTCGGCTCGCAGCGTCATGAGATGAATCATCTCATAACGAGAGGGTTCATCTCAAGTAAAACTTCTCGGACATCGGGTGCCCCGGCGCGGGTGGTCTGAGTTCGCGTCAGGTGGTCGTTGGGGCCAAGGTGGTCGACGGCCCGGCCGAAGTCGTGGGCGCCGCGGTCGTCGGCGGCACCGTGGTGGTCGGCGGGTCCGTCGTCGTGGTCGGGGGCGAGGTCGACGGCGTCGTGGTCGGCGGGGCCGTCGTCGCCGTCGGGGGCCCGCTGGGCGGACTCGGTTCGTCGTCGCCGGGCCCTGCGGGCGTGCCGAACACGTACACGGCGTCGCCGCGCTGCACGAGGCCGGGGAAGTATTCGGCGATCCGCATGGGAATGCGCGCGCATCCGTGGGACGCTGCTTCGGTCGGCACCGACGAGTACCCGTGCACTGCGATACCGCCGTTGAAGTACACGGGGTTGTAGAGCCGACCGAGTTTGGCGGTGCGCCAACCAGGGTGGCGCCACGTGAACGCAAACTTGCCGGGAGGAGTCACCGCGTATTGGCAGCCGTCGTCCCCGCCGCAGAAATAGTCGCCGTCGCCGGTCGAGGTGGTCGTGATCAACACGACCATGTGTCCGTCGTAGACGGTCAGCACTTGTCGATCGAGGTCGATCTCGACCCGCTTGGCTTCACGATCCGGACCGGCCAAGGGAACCGGATACTTGAAGGCCATCAGCAACAATCGTTCCGCCGGGCCGACGCGACCAACGCGGGGAAGCCCACCGATCTTTTCGAGCGCCTCGACGGCGTAGCGCGTGTCCTCGTCGAAAACGCCGTCGACCGGGCCTGGGTCGAATCGCAAGTCCGCGAGCCGCTGCTCGAATGCCCGCACCACATCCGACGAGGCGCCCTGACCGATTCCCTCGTTCGCAACGTCGGGAAGCAGCACGAACTCCGGGTCGGGCATGGTCGGAAGGGTGGTGGTCGTCGGCGGCACCGTGGTTGGAGCCTCGGTGGTGGTCGGTCGCGCCGTGGTCGACGTCACGGCGACCGTCGTCTCGCTCGTCTCAGCGGTCGCGGCTTCGTCGTCGCGATTGATCACCAAAGCAACTGCGACGCTCGCACCCACGATGGCACTTGCGAGCGTGCCTGCGATTGCGACGCGCGCGGCTCGCTGTGATCGTCGCCGCTCGCGTTCTCGGCGAGTCGAAGAGCCGTCGTGAGGGAGCAGGTCGGAGATAGACGAAACGTTACCGAGTCCAGGACCGAATTCGGTGGCGCGGCTTGTCGCAACCCGCTCGCAGCAACGCGTGGTATTCGGAGTCGCCGACCGATTGGATGACGAAAACCTAAGAAAAACAGGGCTTTTTTGGTGATCCTCGCGCGGGTTCTTCGCCGAACACCCTCCGTTGTCGCCGATCGTCAGGAGCGCGGTGTTCAGGTCTCGAATCAGTCGCACGGTCGTCGGAGCGGTGGTGGCCGCGTCGCTGGGCGTCGCCGTTGCCCGGGTGACGGCGCGTGACCCCGAACGACCGTCAGTTGGGTCTCCGTTCGACGAGGAACGCTCGGTTGCCGAGTTCGACTTCACGAAGGTGCCTGATCGAGCCCTCGTGGCCGAGACCGCAGGTCGCGAAGAGGTCGAGCTGGCAATCGACGCACCGAGCCCCACGGCGGCGGTTCGGACCTTTCTCGACGCCGAACGGGACGCCGATCACGAACGGTCCTGGGATCTGTTGAGCGAGTCGAGTCGCCGCGAAGCCGGCCTCGTCGCGCAGTGGGAGCGTTCGGCGGCTGCGCGCCCGCGCATCATCGGTTTCGAACTGGCGGCGACCGACGTCCAAGGTTCCCAAGGAACAGGCCCGGTCGTTGCGACCATCGAGTACGCCGCAGAACTGTCGCCGACCCTCGGTCTCGTCCCGCCACGGGTGGTCGCCGAGTTCGACACCGTCGCAGAAAGCAACGGTTTTCGAGTGCAGTATCCACCCCGGTTGGTCTCGCGAACACTCGCCGAGGTGAGCGGCGTCGTCGGCGCGGCCGAGGCGTGGCTTGCCGCGAGCCGCGACTGCGCGGGAATCGATGCCCTGGTCAACCCGCACGAGTGGTCGGGCGGTCTGATCGGCGATGGTGCGCCCGACCTCGTCGACGCGCTGTGCGAGGGGGTACCGGCGCGCGTGCGATCTGCAGCGCAACCCCTCACCGACCGATTCGGCATCGAGCCCTTCGTCGCGGCGTTCGGTGCTGACATCGCGACGTGGGCTTCGACGGTCGAACTGCGGGGTCCGCGTGTGCACCACGATCTCGTACTCGCGCCGATCGGCGAGCGGTGGCTCGTCGTCGGCGTGATCACAGTGTCTCCGGCGCACTCAGGATGAGTGCACGGGGCAAGTAGGAGGGCGCGGCCGTTGCGCCGGCGGCCGCGCACCTCTCCGGCGCAGGACAGATCCGGCGAACCAACCGGCCCGATGGTCAAGCACGGCCAACGGGCCGACAAAGGAAGGAATCCGCAATGCGAATCAAACACTCGCTGCGGGTACTGGGGGTCATCGGCGTCGCCGGTGCGCTTGTTGCATCTCAGCTCGAAACGGGCGATGCATCGAGTCACCGCGAGGCACCACTGATCTCGCAGGACCCGGTAGCCGACACGACGGACGTCTACGCGTTCGTTGCTCCCGACGCGCCGAACAAGGTCAACCTCATCGGGAACTGGGTTCCCTTCGAAGCGGCACAGGGTGGTCCGAACTTCCACAAGTTCGGCGACGACGTGCTCTACACATTCGAGGTCGACAACGACGGCGATGCTGTCTCGGACGTCACCTACGAGTTCCGGTTCCGTTCGCAACTGCGGAACCCCGAGACGTTCCTGTACAACACCGGACCGGTGACCGCGCTGAACGACCCGGACCTCAACGTCCGCCAGTTCTACAGCGTGGTCGAGGTGAAGGACGGCCGGCGACGGGTACTCGCCGAGCGACTCCAAGTCGCACCGGCCAACGTTGGACCTCGTTCGACTCCGGACTACCCGGCGCTTGCCGACGCGGCAACGTACGAACTCGATGGCGGCATCAAGGTGTTCGCCGGACCTCGCGACGATCCCTTCTTCGTCGACCTCGGTTCGGTGTTCGACCTTGGTGCGTTGCGTCCCCTCAACGAGGCTCATCTGATTACCCCGCCGAACAACGAGGCGGGCATCGACGGACTCGAGGGCTTCAACGTGCACACCATCGCGTTGCAGATTCCCAAGCGTCGCGTCGTCACCGAGAGCGAACCGGTGATCGGCGTCTGGAGCGACACCTACCGCCGCAAGGTGCAGGTGCTCGGCGATGGACGTGACTTCGACTTCGGTTCGTGGACGAAGGTGTCCCGCTTGGGTATGCCGCTGGTCAACGAGGTGGTCATTCCGCTCGGGAAGAAGGACTTGTTCAACAGTTCTGAACCCGTCGACGACCCGCAGTTCCTGAAGTACGTCGCCCGACCCGAACTCGCGAACCTCATCGAGGTGCTCTACCCCGGTGTGGACACGCCGGACTCGGTTCGTTCGAAGGACATCATCCCGATCTTCTTGACCGGCATCCCCGGTCTGAACCAACCGGCCAACGTCGTGCCGGGTGAGATGATCCGGCTGAACACCTCGATCGCGCCGACTCCGTTCGCGAGCCAGGATCGGCTCGGTCTGCTCGCCGGCCAGAACGACGGGTTCCCGAACGGTCGCCGTCTCGTCGACGACGTCACGGACATCGAGTTGCGGGCGGTTGCGGGCGGTACGCCGTTCACACCTGCCTTCAACGTGTTCCCGAACAACGCGTTGACCGATGGGGTCGACGCCAACGACGTCGAGTTCCTGACGTCGTTCCCCTACGTCGGGTCGCCGCACAGCGGCTACGACGCCTGACGCGGGATTCGATCACGGTGACGACAAACGTCGATTCCTCCGTGGTCGACCCTGGGTTTCGGGAGGCCGACTCCGGTCGGCCTCCCGAACGCTCGTCGGGTCGTCGCGGTCTCGGCGCAGCCGGCGCGCTCGTGATGCTGGCGGCGTTCGCGATGACCCGGTTCGTCACGGCAGATGCGACCGTGGCGTCCGAATCCCGAGCGACCGCGACGCGAACCGTTGCCCCGACCGACGCGGGTCCCGGCAACGTTGCGGCGCTCGAGGCGGCGGTTGCGAGCGATCCCACGGATCTGCGGTCGACGCAAGCGCTTGCGATCGCTTACGTCCGTTCGGCGGCCGACGGCGACCCGAGCTTCTATGAACTCGCCGAGCGGGCGCTCGACCGGGCCGACGGGATCGTCCGCGACGACGATGCGACGCTGCTCGGGCGCGCGACCTTGGCGTTGTCACGCCACGAGTTCGCCACCGCCCGCGACCTCGCCGATCGAGTCCTCGCGACGAACGCTGATCTCGACGCCGCACTCGTCGTGCGGTTCGACGCCGCGATCGAGCTCGGTGATTACGCCATGGCCGCCAACTTGCTCGACCGGCTGACGGTGTCCGAGCCCGGTCTGGCTGTCTATGCCCGAGTCTCGTACTTCCGCCAACTCAACGGTGATCTCGATGGCGCGATCGAAGCGATGCGCGCTGCCGCGACCGCGGGTGCTGACGCGCCGATCGATCAGGCCGAAGTGCGCGCGTTGCTTGGTGACCTCCTCTGGTTGCGCGGCGATGCCGAAGGTGCGCTCGCCGAGTTCGACGCTGCGCTCGCAGACCGTCCCGCGCTCCCGGTTGCGATCGTCGGGCGGGCGCGAGCCTTGGCCGCGACGGGTTCGCTCCAGGTCGCGATCGAAGAACTCGAACGCCTCACGCAACGTCTCCCGATCCCGGCCGCGCTCGAACTGCTCGGTGAGCTGCACGACGACGCAGGCGACCGGACGAGCGCCCAACGCGCCTGGTCGACCGCACGCGTTGGCTACGAGCTCCAGGCAGCCAGCGGCCAGGTGGTCGATCTCGAAGCTGCGATCTTTGAGGCGAATCACGGCAACCCCGCAACCGCGCTGGCCTACGCACAACAGGCGTTCGCCGCTCGGCCCGACAACGTGTTCGCGGCCGACGCACTGGCGTGGGCACTGCACATCAACGGCGACGACGCAGGTGCGGCCGAACTGGCTCGTACCGCGACGCGGTTGGGCACCGTCGAACGCGGTCTCCGCGTCCGATCCGAATCGTTGCTGGACTGAACGGGCGTCGCAGAGTCCTCGTCAAGGGCCGGGGCGCCGATACCGTGTCGGGGTGATCCACCCGCCCGAACCCGACCCCGCGACTGCACCCGACGTGGTCGACGAGCTCTACCTGTGGCAGTTGGACGCACTCGTCAGTTGGTTGCGCTGCGGCCGTCGGGGTGTGATCGAGGCGGTCACCGGATCGGGAAAGACCGACGTCGCGATTGCGGCCGCAGCCGATGCCTTGCGTCGCGGCCGCTTCGTGCTGGTCCTCGTCCCCTCGCGGGTGCTGATGGAGCAGTGGTGTTCCCGCCTGACCCGGGCGTTGCCCGGCGCGCGGATCGGTCGTCTCGGCGATGCCGGGCGCGATCGGCCCGAGCTCTGCGATGTGCTCGTCGCCACCCGTCACTCGGCCGCGGCCCATCGCCCCCGTCCTCCGGGTGGTCGCGAGGGTTTGTTGATCGCCGACGAGTGCCATGGACTCGGGGGCCGGGTGCTGCGCCGAGCGATGTTGCCGCAGTACCGAGAACGGCTCGGCCTGACCGCCACCCTCGAGCGGGCCGATGACGGCGTGACCGATCTGTTGATTCCCTACTTCGGCGGCGTTTGTCACCGCTACGGATTCGATGCAGCGATCAGACACGGCGTGTGTGCGCCGCCGCGCGTCGCGTTCGTCGGTGTGCCGTTGTCGCTCGCCGAGCGAGCCGAGTACACCGCAACGGAACATCGTCTGGTCACGGCGCGGACGCACTTGCGGGCGATCCCGCACATGCCGCTCGAACCGTTCGGCGATTTTCTTGCCGCCGTCGCGCACTTGGCCGAAGGAGATGCCGGTGCCGACGGACGCGCGGCCCGTGACTACCTCGACGCGTTCGCGAAACGACGAGAGATCGTCGCCGAGACGAGCGGGAAGTACGAACTGCTGGGCAGCCTGGCAACTGCGATTGCCGATGCCGACGGTGCGTTGATCTTCACCGAGACCGTGCGAGCCGCAAACCATGCGATCAACCGTCTCGATCCGCACGTGTCGATCGATCTGATGACGGGCTCGACACCTCGGCATCGTCGCCGAGAAATCCTCGACCGATTGCGCGCTCGCGATCTTGACGCTGTTGCCGCGCCGCGTGTGCTCGACGAGGGCATCGATGTGCCCGACGCGAACCTCGGCGTGGTGATGAGCGCGAGCCGGACGAGACGGCAGATGATCCAGCGGATGGGGCGGATCCTTCGCCGCAAGCAGCCTGGGGTGGCCGCGCGGTTCTTGATCATGTTCGCCGCAGACACCCAAGAGGATCCGGCGCACCGTGCCGATCGCGACGGGTTTCTCGACGAGATCGAACGGATCTCGACCTCGACGCGGGTGTTCGCGGCCGACGAACTCGAACCACTCGCCGCGTTCTTACGAGCCCCAGGGCCCACCGAAGTCCCTGATCCCGAACGACTCGAAGCACACGCGGACGCGCTCGCGGCCCTCCGCGAGTTGGACCCGGCCTCGCTGCTTGCCGAACCCGACGCTCCTGACGGGCTCGATCGACTCGTCGCCGGTGTCGGCGTCGAAACGATGTACGCCTTGGCGGCTTACACCCGCGCCGCGCTTGCCGAACCCGTCCGCAACGCGGTGGTCGCCCGCCTCGATACGCGCTTGGCGGGGTTCTCGGCGACGGAAGGGCCGTTTCTCGGCCTGGCGCTCACGAACCTGCCGCGCATCGAACGTCCGAAACCGGTTGCGCCGCGCTTGTCGACGGGTCAGGCGCCACTCGAGATCGTCCAAGTCGAGCGGGTCTGGCGGACGCGTTGCACCGGGTGCGGCGCGATGTCAGACGGTGTGCAGTTCCGCTGGCAGGTCCTGGATCAGCGGGTCGACTGCGTCTGCGAATGAACGCCGACGGCCTGGTACACCAGGTTGGCGAGTCACCCGTCGTCACGCTCGCAGCATGACGGTACGGCCACGTCGGCCCGCACTCAGGAGGTCGGAGCCGCGGTCTGTTCGCTCTCGATGAGCTGGCGCAGTTCGTCGTCGATCCGCAACGCCGCGATGCGAAGATCGAGGAGGAAGTCGCAGATCTCGGTTCCGGAGATGAGGTCGCGAGCGGCAAAGCGTTGCAGCGCCTTGTCGATCTGGCTCACCAACTCGTCGGTCTGCATCAGTCCTCCTACCGTGGTCTTGGCTGCCGTTCCCGACAGCCATCGACTGGATGGTCACCCTACCCAACGATCGGCAGGTTTCGGTATCGCCTTTCGGAACTTCGTCGCCAGTGCGACCAACGGATGACGAAGCCCGCGAACTTCCCGGTCAGGCCGGCGAACTGCGCGAAATACGGGTGACCTTGGTCACCCGCGTTCGTCGAGTCCCTGCGCCAGCGTGTTCCACGAGAGGGTTGCGCACTTGATGCGGACCGGGAACTTCACCACGCCCTGGAGCGCTTCGAGGTCGCCGAGGCGGACACCTTCGAGGTCGGACGCGAGGTCGGAGCCGTCGGATTCGCCCTCGAGTTTGTGTTCGTGAATGCTCATGAGCGCCTTGAACGCACGGATCAACTTGCGGGCTTCGTCGACGGACTGGCCCTTCACCGCAGCGCTCATCATCGACGTGGACGCCTGGCTGATCGAACAACCCTGGCCCTGGATCTTGATGTCGACGATCGTGTCGGTTTCCGGATCGACCTGGAGATACACCGTCACCTCGTCGCCGCACAACGGGTTGAACCCGTCGGTCTTGGTCGCCGGCGGTACCTCGAGCTCGCCACGGTTGCGCGGCGAGCGATAGTGGTCGAGGATCACCTCGCGGTAGAGATCTTCCAGGTTCGAACTCATTGGAACCAGCCTAAGGGCTCGCGCGGATCTTGGCTTAGACCTTGAAAAAGGTCTCGGCTTCGGCCAACGCAACGACGAGCGCATCGACCTCGGCTTCGGTGTTGTAGATGTAGAAGCTTGCTCGGCTGGTCGCCGGAACGCCCAACTGGCGCATCAGCGGCTTGGCGCAATGATGCCCTGCCCGCACACACACGGCGTGTTGGTCCAGCACCTGGCTGATGTCGTGGGCATGGATGTCGTCGAACAAGAACGAGATCGCGCCGCCGCGCACCGACACGTCCTGCGGTCCGTAGATGTTGATCTGCGGGAACCGATCGGTGAGCGCGTCGAGGGCGTAGCGGGTGAGTCGTTCTTCGTGATCGCGCACGGCGTCCATGCCCAACGCTTCGAGGTAGTCGATCGCGGCGCCCCAGCCGACGGCTTCGACGATTGCCGGCGTGCCGGCTTCGAATTTCCACGGCAGGTCGTTGGTGGTGAACCCGTCGAGGCGCACGTCGCGGATCATCTCGCCGCCGCCGAGGAACGGCGGCATGGCCTCGAGGAGTTCGCGGCGAGCCCACAGCGCGCCGATACCGGACGGTCCGAGCATCTTGTGCGCCGAGAAGGCAACGAAGTCGGCGTCCCAGGCGGCGACGTCGGTGCGGAGGTGCGGAACGTATTGGCACGCGTCGACGAGCACGAGCGCGTCGTGAGCGTGCGCGGCATCGGCCAGCGGGCGGATGTCGTTGATGGTTCCGAGCACGTTGCTCATCGCGGTGATGGCGAGCAGGCGCGCACCGTCGAGGGTTGCCTCGAGGTTGGTCAGGTCGAGTCGAAAGTCGTCGGTGACCGGAAGCCACCGCAACTCGATGCCCCGCTCGGCCGCCAACATCTGCCACGGAACGACGTTGGCGTGATGCTCCATGTGACTGACGACGACCACGTCGCCCGCGCGCAGGTTCGCTCGACCCCACGAGTACGCAACCAGGTTGATCGCCTCGGTGGCGTTGCGCACGAAGATGAGTTCGTCGCGGCTCGGCGCTCCGATGAAACTCGCAACCTTGGCCCGGCCGTTCTCGAACGCCGCGGTTGCTTCTTCGGCCATCTGATAGACGCCGCGGTGCACGTTCGCGTAGCTCCCGCGGTAGATGTCGTCCATGGCGCGCAACACGGACTCGGGCTTTTGTGCCGATGCCGCGGAGTCGAGGAACACGACGGGGCGACCGTTGACCACTCGTTGGAGCGCGGGGAAGTCGCCGCGAATGCGTTCGACGTCGAGCGAGCTCATGTCACGCGACCTTGGCGCGGAACGCGTCGAACCCTTGGTCCTCGACGACGCGAGCGAGTTCGGGTCCGCCGGTCTCGACGACGCGGCCATCGATCAGCACGTGCACGACGTCGGGCGCGAGGTGATCGAGGATCCGGTGGTAGTGCGTGATGAGCAAGATGCCGAGTTGGGGGCGTTCCGCGCGCACGATGGCGATGCCCTCGGCGACGGCCTTCAGTGCGTCGATGTCGAGACCACTATCGGTTTCGTCGAGCACGGCGAACTCGGGTTCGAGCAACGCCATTTGGAGGATCTCGTTCTTCTTGCGTTCGCCGCCTGAGAAGCCCTCGTTGAGGTAGCGCTCGACGAAGCGCTGATCCATGCCGAGACGCTTGCACCAATCGAGCACGTGGAGGCGGACCTCGAGGACGGAATAGTTCTCGATGCCCTTACGGGTGCTCATCGCCTGGCGGAGAAAGTTGAGGACCGACACGCCGCCGATCTCTTCGGGGTGTTGAACTCCCAAGAACAGGCCGCGGGCGGCTCGTTCGTCAGGCGGCAGGTCGGTGATGTCCTCGCCGAGCAGCTCGATGGTCCCGGCGCTTACCGAGTACGCCGGATTCCCGAGCAACACGTTGGCCAGGGTGGATTTGCCGCTGCCGTTGGGGCCCATCAGCGCGTGGATCTGGCCCGCGGGCACCGCGAGCGACAGGCCACGCAGGATTTCCCGGTCGTCGACCCCGGCGTGAAGGTCGTCGATGCGCAGCGCAGGGTGCGAGACGCTCGTCATGCCGGGGATCTTAATTCCACTATCCGCGTAGTGGAAATCCAGCGGGCGGAATCCGCGAGGAACGATCGGGCTGCGTTCCGCGCCGGTGGCGCCGGTCGGTCAGCCGCGTGGGTGGGCGCGTGGGTGGGCGAGGGTGACCGCGAAATCGTCCGCCGCGTCGGTCCACGACGCCGCGATCTCGAGTCCGGCCGCGGCGAGTTCGTCGGCGAGACGGTCGCGCCGGAACTTGGCCGAGGTCTCGGTGCGGAGTTCTTCACCGGCCGCGAACTCGACCGTCAGACCGAGGGCCCGCACGTGCACGGTTGCCGACCGACGTGATCGCAGATACATCGCGACCCACTCGTGATCGGGTTCGAAGCGCGCGATGTGGTCGAACGACTCGACCTCGAAATCAGCATCGAGTTCGCGGTTGATGACGTGTAAGACGTTGCGACTGAACTCGGCGGTGACGCCGCGGGCGTCGTCGTAGGCGCGTTCGAGTCGGTCGGCGGCCTTGACCAGATCGGTGCCGAGGAGCAACGAGTCGGACGGCTCGAGTCCCTCGCGGATCGCCCGCAAGAAGTCGGCTCGTTCGGCGGGAAGGAGGTTGCCGATGGTGCCGCCGAGGAACACGATGCAGCGGCGTCCGCCGCGCGGCAACCTTGAGAGGTGGCGTTCGAAATCGCCCACGACGGCGTGGACCGCGATGCCGTCGTACTCGCGTTGGATGGCTACCGCCGCGTCACGCAGCGTCTGCTCGCTGACGTCGAAGGGGGCGAATCGGCGCAACGTTCCTGCATCGCGAAGCGCGTTGAGCAAGATGCGCGTCTTCTCCGACGTTCCGGATCCGAGCTCGACGAGCGTGTCGGCCTGGGTCAGGGCGGCGAAGTCCGACGCGTGCGCCGCGAGAATCGATCGCTCGGTGCGGGTCGGGTAGTACTCGTCGAGGCGCGTGATCTCGTCGAAGAGCTCAGAACCGCGGTCGTCGTAGAACCACTTCGGTGGTAACCACTTGGGCGTCGCGGTGAGACCAGCGACGACGTCGGCCCGCAGCGCTCGACGCGCGTCGTCGGGGTCGAGATGGATGTCGATGACGACCGGCTGATTAATGCTCATGCCGGTCGGACTCGAGTGATCGGGTTCACGCATCGCCAGCCAGTCGGATGCCGCTGAACATCCATCGACAGTGCGGGGCGAAGAAGTTTCGGTACGTCGAACGGATGTGACCCGTCGGGGTCACCGCGCTGCCGCCGCGTAACACCATTTGTCCGCTCATGAACTTGACGTTGTATTCGCCGACGGCACCGGGCGCGATCCGGAATCGCGGGTACGGGAGGTAGGCGCTGGCGGTCCACTCCCACGCGTCGCCGAACATCTGGCGCAACCCCGGGTCGTGCACATCGGCGGGACACGGGTGCAGCGGGTCGGTACCGATGTCGTCGAGCAGGTTGCCGACAGTTGCCAGCCCGGCGGCCGCGGCCTCCCATTCGAACTCGGTCGCGAGGCGCGCCCCCGCCCATCGAGCGAACGCGTCGGCTTCGTAGTGGCTGACGTGGACAACGGGTTCGGCGTCGAGGACCGGCCGCCGGCCGTCGAACGTCAACGCGGTCCAACCTTCGTCGCTGCGGTCCCAATACAACGGCGCGCTCCAGTGCTCGCGCTGCGCGGTGAACCATCCGTCGCTCAACCACAACTCGGGCCGGTCGTAGCCACCGTCGGCGATGAATTCGGCGTATTCGCCCGCGGTGGTGAGTCGGTTCGCGATGCGGAACCGATCGACGAGGACGGTGTGGCGAGGGTTCTCGTTGTCGAACGCGAAGCCATGCGTCGGGTCGTGGCCGATATCGACGAGGCCGCCCGCAATGTCGACCCAACCAAGCGGTGGCGTCGCGAGGTCGCGTCGAACCGGGCCACCCTCGCGATAGTGCGGATTGCCACCGGGGTTGCGGGAGAACAGGTGTTTCACGTCCATCAACGCGAGTTCTTGATGTTGTTGCTCGTGATGCAACCCGAGTTCGATCAGCGTCGCAATGGCTGCGAAGGTTTCGTCGTCGGTGTGCTCACACAGTCCGACGATCGCCGTATCGACGTGCGCGCGGAACGCCGCGACATCGTTGCACGTCGGGCGAGTTTGCAGACCGCGTTCGGCACGCGGGTGCCGAGCTCCCACGGCTTCGTAATACGAGTTGAAGAGGTATGCGTATCGGTCGTCGCAGCGTTGGTACCCGGGATCGTGCGGTGCGAGCACGAACTCCTCGAAGAACCATGGGGTGTGGGCTCGATGCCACTTGGTCGGGCTGGCATCGGGCCTCGACTGCGGGACCTGATCCTCGTCGCTCAGCCGGCTGGTGATGGCGTCGGTGGTGGAGCGGACGCGTTCGAATCGGCGAATCGTGTCGCGTCGTGCAGCCGCGATGTCGGTCTCCATCGAAGTCCCCCTGAAGATCTCGAACTCGATATCCGAACTCGACGCCGTGTTCCAGACCGATCAGCGTACGAGGCCGATTCGACCGGTTCCCGTCGCGGCGCGCCCGATGATCGCGGCCGTGTGACCGCTCGCCATGAGATCGGTGATCAGATCGGCGGCTTCGTCGGCATCGACGCCGATGACGAGTCCGCCGCTGGTCTGCGCGTCGGCGATCAGCGTGACCATCGCCTCGTCGACGCCGTTGCGGTCCAGGCGCGACTCGACGTCGGCAAGATTGCGCTGGGAACCGCCGGGGACGAATCCCGCGTCGGCAAGTTCGCGAACGCCGTCGATGATCGGGATGGTGCCCGTGTCGATCTCGACGTCGACGTGGGATTCGAGGGCCATGCGCCCGAGGTGCCCGAGGAGGCCGAAGCCGGTGACGTCGGTTGCGCCCGTCGCTCCGCGTGCGAGCGCGAGACGAGCGGCAGCTGCGTTCGAACGCGTCATCGAGGCGATCGCTGCCGCTTCGATCGCGGGCGGACACGCCCCGCGTTTGATGGCGGTCGTGATGATGCCGATGCCAAGCGGTTTCGTGAGCACGAGGACATCGCCATCGCGCAGTCCGGTGTTGGTCAACATTCGTTCCGGGTCGACCTCGCCGATCACTGCGAGCCCGTATTTCGGTTCGGGGTCGTCGACGGTGTGCCCGCCCGCGATCACGAACCCATCGCGCCGCGCGACATCGAGCCCGCCCGCGAGGACATCGCCGAGCAGGTCGGTGGACAGCGACTCGGTGTTCCAACCCACGAGGTTCAGCGCGAGCAGCGGACGTCCGCCCATCGCGTAGATGTCGCTCACCGAGTTGGTCGCAGCAATGCGCCCCCACGCGACTGCGTCGTCGACGACGGGGGTGATGAAGTCGGCGGTGAAGACGAGCGCGCGCGATGCATCGAGCCGCCAGATTGCGGCATCGTCGCCCGTGTCGGGTCCGACCAGCAGGTCGGGATGTGGATCAGGAGCCAAACGACGCAACACGTGCGTCAACTCGCCTGGGGCGAGCTTGCACGCTCAACCCGCGCCGTGGCTGAACTCGGTCAGTCGTCGGGCGTCGTCGTGATGTTCGTCGCGTGTGTGCATGTCACCTCCTCGTGGATCCCGATGGTTCGCCGGAGCGGGCGAAACCTGCGCTGGACACCGGGTTCGATGCGGTGCATCCAGCACCGGCATGCGTCGGTGGCTGACGCTACCGGCGATATGGTGCGCATCGTGGTGGAGCCGCGCCGACCTGTCGGGGCCCGGGATGGTCGTGCGCCCGACCGTCTGGCGCGACCGGCGAGGTCGATCGCTGCACCGCAACGTCGTCTGATCGGTGCCACGGCGCTCGTGATGGTCGCAGCGCTCGCAGTTGCGATGCTCGTCGACCGCGGCGACGACACCGATGTGGAGGCAGGTTCGGGACCCGCCCCGAGCGTCAGCGTCGCCGTGACGACGATGGATGGGAGCACGCCGACCTCGGCGGACTCGCCCGACGATCCGGCGACGACCGTGGCAACCGTGCCACTTCCGCCAGCGCATGCGGCTCCGCCGCTCGCATCGTTCGAGAACCAGGGGCTACGGCTCGAACCCACGATTGAGATCCCGTTGTTGACCGGGATGGTTTGGAACCCAGACGAGGAGGCGTACTTCGCCATCAGTCAGGACGGCAAGGTCTTTCGGGTCGACGAAGCCCTCACCGCGTCCGAACTCTCGCTGGATCTCACATCCGCCGTGACGAAGTTCGAGCGGTACTCAGAGCGCGGGTTGCTCGGCATTGCCTTCGACCCCGGCGACGGACGCATGTTCCTGCACTACAACGACCCCGACAGTCAAACCCATGTCGTGTCGTACGCGATGGCCGATGGGGCGCCCGACCCGGGTTCGCGTCGGGAAGTGCTCGTGCAAGAGCAGCCGGGCGTGGGTCACAAAGGTGGTCAGATCGCCTTCGACAGCTCACGCAATCTGTATCTCGCGCTCGGCGATGGTGGCGGGTCGAACGGGCGCGACGCCCAAGACACGGGGAAGCGTCTCGGCGCCATCGTGCGTGTCCTCCCCAAGCCTGACGGCGACGGCTACACGATTCCGGCGGGCAACCCCTTCGTCGACACCGAAGGGGTGCTGCCCGAGATCTACGCCAAGGGTTTGCGCAATCCGTGGCGATTCTCGATCGACCCGCCGACCGGTGATATCTGGATTGGTGACGTCGGCGAGTCGACCTACGAAGAGATCGACAAGATTCCGGCTGGAACTGCTGGTCAGAACTTCGGCTGGTACTTCCGCGAAGGCGCCAATGACGCTGCGGGCGATGCTCCCGAAGGGCTCACCGACCCGGTGTTCGAGTATCGCCACGACGAGATCGGACCGGCGGTGATCGGCGGGTTCGTCTATCACGGTGCTGCGATTCCCGCCTTGCAAGGCGCGTACGTCTTCGCCGACATGAGCGGACCGATCTTCGGGCTCGGCGCGAACAACGAAGGTGTTCGCCTCGCGGTGACGGGACAGACCAACGGCGTCATCACGTCGTTCGTCGTCACGCCCGACAACGAACTGCTCGTCATCACGCAGAACGCTGCGATCTACCGGGTCTTGTCCGCCTGATCGTCCGACCCCTCGGGGTCGGTGCTCACGCGCCGCGGCGTTCGGAGTTCGTACGCTCGGCCGATGGCGCGCGCGGCGCCCTGCTCGACCCGACGCGGCGCGCGGCGACGTGCCGATGCGGCGCCTCGGATCGGTCGGGGGTTGCGTTCGTCGGTTCGCATCGTCGTCACCACCTCTCGCAGTCGGCGGACGGCGGGTCGCCGTCGTCATTGGATGCTCCAAGACATCGTCGACCATCGCGACCGCGAAACCAAGCGAATTACTGTGAACGCTCGATTGCAGGCAGGCGGCGCGACCACCAGGTGGTTCGGACGCGGCCGCAGGACGCAGCGCGTCGCGGGCGCTACCAGCCGCGACGGACCCACTCGTCGAGGTGCGGACGCTCGGTGCCGATCGTCGTGTCGAGGCCGTGTCCCGGCATTACGAGTGTGTCGGGTGCGAGTGTGAACAGCCGTCGATCGATCGAGTTGATGATCGTGTCGAAGCTCGCCTGCTCGTGTGCGTTGGTGTTGCCCGGTCCGCCGGGAAACAACGTGTCGCCGGTGAACAGCACCGGGTGCCCTTCGAGCAGGAACGAGGTCGAGCCGGGCGTGTGACCGGGATTGTGGATCGTGCGGAGGCGCAACGATCCCACTTCGATGACGTCGTCGTCGTCGATCACGAAGTCGTAGCCGGAGATCATGTCGGCGTCGCCCGCCGCGATCCCGACGTCGATGCCGGCGTCGCGAGCCGCAACCACCGCCTGGATGTGGTCCCAGTGGCCGTGGGTGGTGAGGACCCTGCGTACGCCGGTGGCCTGGGAGAGTGGAATCAGGAGCTCGTGCTCGTTGGCGGCATCGATGAGGACCGCCTCGCCCGACTGGAGGCATCGCAGGACGAATGCGTTGTTCTCGAACGGGCCCACGACGACCTTGTCGATGCGGGCCTCGGAGGTCAGGTAGTGCACCGGGCGGCCAGCCATGTGAGCAACGTAATCGTCGGAGTCCACCACTCTGAGCGCGCGACGTGTGACAATTCGGGTCGAGCCCGTCGTGGGCTGGCGAGAGGTGGGCGACATGGGCGGGCTGGAGCAGTGGGGCAGGCGACTGGTCGCGTCGATGCTGGCGACGACGATCGTCGCCGCGGCCCTTTCGACCACCAGTCCCGGCCACGCGCAGGCGGCGCGTGCGCGGCCCGTCGGGGTCTGGTCGATCGAACGCGACGGCGCGGATGTCGTCGTGCGATGGACGGGTTCGGAACCGTTGCCGATCGGTGGCGAACGACTCGAGGTGCGCAGCGGTGACGCCGTGATTGCGGTGGCCCGCGAGGTCGGTGCCACCGCAGAAGCGCGCATCGAGCGCGCGCCGTTCGTGCTCGGCGAACTCGAACTCTGGCGCGGCAACCTACGTTTGGATGCCGAAGTCGATCGGCCTGCGGGTGGCGACACCAACGTTGCGCGCGAGCGCGATCGCCCGCACACGCGCCACCTTGCCGTCGACGCCGGTGCGCCTGGTCCCTACGCGACGACGCGCTACGACTACGACCTCGCACCGCTCCCCATTCGCGGATTCGAACAACCCGTCGAAGTTGCCGCGGAAGTGACCCTGCCCGTTGGCGCGCCGGGCGCGCGTCCGCTCGTGATGTTGTTGCACGGTCGTCACGCCACCTGCTTCGAGGGCGGGCCGGACGGTGCGGTGAGCGGTGATTGGCCGTGTCCGGCCGGGTGGCAACCGATCCCGAGCTACCGCGGATATCGCGCGATCACCCAACTGTTGGCGTCCCAGGGATACGTGACCGTGTCGATCGCCGCGAACGGCATCAACGCGCAGGACTTCGCGCCGGCCGACGGCGGCGCGGCCGCTCGAGCGGCGTTGGTACGTCACCACCTCGCGTTGTGGAGTTCTTGGGCTGCCACCGGCGGTGCTCCGTTCGCCAAGGTCACGGGTCGGGTCGACCTGACCCGTGTGATGCTCGTTGGCCATAGCCGAGGCGGTGAAGGCGTCGCGCGCGCCGCCATCGAGAGCCGTCGCTCGGACCCATGGCGCATCATCGGTCTCGTGCCGATCGGTCCCACCGCGTTCGGACGGCAGGTACCGGCGACCATCGACACGATGGTGTTGCTCCCGCGTTGCGACGGCGACGTCTCCGACCTCCAAGGTCAGCTCTACGTCGACGATGGCCGCGATCTGTTCTCGCCGGGTGATCACGCGCTGCGATCGGCGGTGTTGTTGCTGGGCGCGAACCACAACTTCTTCAACTCCGAGTGGACGCCGGGTCTCGCCGTCGCGCCCGCCGCGGACGACTGGGACTTCACCGGTCTGACGGATGACCCGAACTGCGGGCCTGCGAGCACCCGCCGATTGTCGCCTGGCGCTCAGCAGGCCGCAGGCGCGACCTACCTCGCGATCTTTGCGAGGCTCGTGTTCGAACGTGACCCACTGATGCTGCATCAACTCGACAACTCCTTCGGCGCGCCAGCCTCCGCGAAGGGGGCCGCCGTGCTCGTCACCGCGCTCGGCGGCGACCGCACGTTGTTGTACGCGCCGCGTCGCGTCGGCAGCCTCACCGCGGGCCCGGGTTTGTCGGCATCGATCTGCGAAGGTTGGTCGTTCGACGGCGGACCGACGTGCGGATTCGACTTCGAGAGTCGCACGCCGCACTGGATCCCGCCGACGTTCGGGCAAACCCTGCCGCGAGCGACTGCGGCCGAACTGTCGTGGACCGGAACGCGTCGCATGACCTTCGCCACCGATACCCCGATCGACCTGCGCGGGACAGATCGCATCGACCTGCGAGTTGCGATCCACCCCGATGCCGACGCGACCTGGTTCCGAGCGCGGCTCAAGGATGCGAGCGGTCGCACCACATGGTTGCCGGTGTCTGGTGAGCTCCGCGGTCTGGCCGGTTCGGGTTTGCCGGCCAAGGTCTGGGCGCAAGCGGCTCGACTCAAGGTGCGCGGCGCGACCGGCGTCGACCTTCGCCACATCGTTCGTATCGATGTCGAACTCGCTGCGGGCGTCGACGGCACCGGTCGCGGTCACGCATTCTTGCTCGATGCCGCCGTCGTCGATCAGTACGTGCCGACGTTGTACCCGGCCTGGTTGCCCCGTGCGCACTTCCAAGACCGCGACTTCACCGAAAGCGACGCGCCGAGGACGATCGACGTTCCGGTGCGGCTCATCGGTTTCGCTCGTGTCGGCGGGAGATTCTGGGCCGAGACCGTCGGTCCCACGGGCATCGTCGGACGCTGGATCGATGTGCCGGTCGGAGCCACCTCGGCCTTCATTCCGTTGGCGGTGAACGGCGACAACGTGCGCACCGGCGACCAGTTCTTCTCGGTCTCGCTCGCGCCCGGTCGCAACGTGACGACGGGCCGCTACGTGGGCTCGGTGCGAATCGTCGACGACGAACTGGCTCCGACGGTCACTGCGCTCGCCACGACCGCCTCGGGTCGCGAAGGAGACACGCTGACGTGGGCGCTCGAACTCTCGTCCCCGCAGCCGACCGAAACCGTGGTGTTCGTGCCGTTCTCGGTGCCCGCGGTCGGTCCCGAGTTGGATTCGGACGACGTCACCGATGCGGCGTGGATGCAATGGGTCGGCGCGGCGAAACCCTCACCGGCGGAGTTGCTGTCGACCACCTTTGCGTTCCAGTTCGTGCGTTTTCCTGCCGGCGTGACCAGCGCCACCGTGGAGGTCCCCACGGTCGTCGACGGCATCGCCGAAGGGCCCGAATCCGTCGCGCTCCAGGCGTTCTTCGATGGATCGGTGGTCGCCACCCTCACCGGGACCTTGGACGATTGACGGCGCGGCGGGGCGTACAACCCGCCGCGATCGTCCGCCGTTGGCAACCTGACCGAGCGGTCAAGTACGGTTTCGCCGTCCGAACCCGGGCCCACGACCCCAGCCAACGCTGGTGTCGCGGTACCCCGCACGACCAGGGAGCCACCCTCATGAACTTCGCCTTCTCGGAGGAGCAGGAAGAGCTGCGCCGCACGGTGCGCGCCTTTCTGGAGTCCAAGTCGCCCTCGGCCGAGGTGCGCCGGTTGATGGAGACCACCGAGGGCTACGACCCGGCGGTGTGGAATCAGATGGGCGCCGAGATGGGCCTGCAAGGCCTCGCGATTCCCGAAGAGTTCGGCGGACAGGGATTCACCTTCGTCGAACTGTGCATCGTGCTCGAAGAGATGGGTCGGGTGTTGTTGTGCGGCCCGTTCTTCTCGACCGTCGTGCTGGCCGCGAACGCGATCTTGAACGCCGGCACCGATGCCGAGAAGAAGGCATTGCTGCCGGGCATCGCGTCGGGCGAAACGAAGGCGGCGCTGGCGTTCACCGAGCCGAGCGGCAAGTGGGACGCCGATGGCATCACGATGCAGGCGTCGCAGAGCGGCTCCGATTGGGTGCTGAACGGCGAGAAGATGTTCGTGCTCGACGGTCACGTTGCCGACCTCATCGTGGTCGTTGCCCGCACCGCCGGTTCCAACGGTACCGACGGCATCTCGTTCTTCACGGTCGCCGGCGACGCTGCGGGTCTCACCCGCACCGCGTTGGCGACGATGGACCAGACCCGCAAGCAAGCCAAGCTCGAGTTCGCGAACGTGAAGGCGACGCCGCTCGGCGAAGCGGGCACCGGCTGGGCCGCATTGAGCAAGACGCTGGATCAAGCTGCGATTGCGCTCGCCAACGAAGGCGTCGGCGGTGCCCAGTTCGTGCTCGACATGAGCGTGCAGTACGCCAAAGATCGCGTGCAGTTCGGTCGCCCGATCGGCTCGTTCCAGGCCATCAAGCACAAGTGCGCGGACATGCTGCTCGAGGTCGAGTCCGGCAAGTCGGCGGCGTACTACGCAGCCTGGGCGGCGGCCGAAGACAACGACGAAGTTCCGGTCGTGGCCGCGCTGGCGAAGGCCTATGTGAGCGACGCGTACTTCCACTGCACCGCAGAGAACATCCAGATTCACGGTGGTATCGGTTTCACCTGGGAGCACGACGCGCACCTGTACTTCAAGCGTGCGAAGAGCTCGGAGATCTTCCTGGGTGACGCGACCTACCACCGCGAGCTTCTCGCGCAGCGCATCGGCATCTGAGCCGGGCGGCTCGCCTGGCTCCGCTCACCGTCGTCGAATGGAACCTCCACTGGGGGTGCGAACGCGTCGCGGGTCGTTACCCCTATGCGCGCTTCGACGAACTCGAGTTCGTCGGTCCCTGGCTGAGCGACGCTGACGTCGCGGTCTTTCCCGAGACCTGGCGCGATCACGGCGGAGTCGGCGTCGTCGATCGGCTTCGCGACGACGGCTGGTGCGTGAGCGAGACCGCGTTCGTTGGTCTCGACATGACGGCGCGACCCGAGGTCGCAGATCCCGGCACGGGAACGTGGTCGCTGGCGGTCGCCACCCGCGCGCCACATCGGTTGGTACGGACGATCCCGTTGCCGATCACGCGCGCCGATCCGGTTCCGCGTCGTCACGCGTTGCACGTCGAGTTCGAACACGACGGCGTGACCGTCGATCTCGTCGGGTTCCATGTCTCATCGAAGCTGTGGTTCGCGGCTCCGCCGATCCAGTTGCGCGGGCTCGCTCGCGCGGTGCGCGAGCTCGGCCGCGTCGGTCCGGCATTGTTGGTCGGCGATGCGAATTGGTGGCGATCGACCTTGCCGTTGTGGATGCCGGGATGGCAGTCGGCGGTGCGAGGTGCAACGTTTCCAGCCGCGAAGCCCCACAGCCAGATCGACCACGTGCTCGTTCGCGGCGGCGTCGCGGCGATCGATTCGGAAGTCGCGCCCGACTCGTGGCGTAGCGATCACCGCGCCATTCGCGCGACCCTTGCCATCACCCCAGCCCAATCGTTACGCGCGAGACCCGTCGGCCGCTGAAGACAACGATCGCTGAGGACAACGATCTCGGTGTCGGCCTAACCTGCGCCCGATGTTTGCGGTGGCGGTGTTCTTGGCCTTCGGAGTGGCGTGTTTGATCGCGGCGTTCGTCGTCTTGCGTGAAGCGAAGCGCCTCGCGGTCGACCCCGCCGAACCCACCTACTCGATGGACGAGGCCTACGCGTGGGTGGTGCAACACCTGCCCGAGATCGTCGCCGCAACGCTGACACCGGGCGACGTTCGTCGCATCCTCGGTTTCCAGATCGAGTACTTCGAAGGGCGCGGCGTCGCGAAGAACGGTTCGCATCGTGTCGTCCCCGGTGAAGTGATCATCGGCGGGGCCGAAGTCGTGGACTACATCCTCGAACGCGCGAAGTCGACCGGCGAGGAATACCTCCCCGAACAGGTCTACCCCGTGGTCGAGACACAACTCGCGTATCTCCGGGCCATTGGTGCCGTTGGTCCTGCTCGCCGCACCGACGAGCGATAACTGCTTCCCCTCGGCTGCGCGTCGTGGTACAACTCGCGCTACCAGAGAAAGGAGGTGGTCCACAGCATGCATGATCATTCTGGGACCCTGGAGGTGCGCGGCCGCTAGGCCCCACACCCGACTGTGGTGACCGGGCGGAATCCCAACCGCCGCACCCGCCACTCCCTGCCGAAGTTGGTCCCGTCGGCGTCAACGGGGGAGCGGTGTCCAAATGTTCAACCAGTACTGCCGAGAGGGTCCCGAGCGACCGCCCGGGACCCTCTCGCCGTGGTGCTCGCGGCCCAAGCCGGCCAACGGTCAGTGTGCGGAATCCGGACCGTCGCGCTCGCCGAGCTCCGCGTCGATGATGTCGACCGCTCCGACGGCAGCGAGCGCGCCGCCCGCCGTGAACACCCGTCCCGATCGGACCATCGGTGCCGACTCGATGGACGCACCCATCGCCTCGAGGTCGTCGAGGGCAAGCCAATGACCGGTCGCGGGGAGGTCGGCGAGCACCCCGGCCGCGGCCACGACCAGGGCACCCGTCGAGACTCCGATGACGTAGCCGCCGAGTTCGAGTCCGGCGCGGATCCACGCGAGCAGTTGCTCGTCAGCCGCGAAATCGCGCCATGCGAAACCTCCGGGAATCACGAGCGCATCGGGAACCGTGGCCTGCGCGATGGTCTGTTCGACCGCGACCGTGCGCAGCGGATCGAATCCGTCGACCGGCCCCGGTTTCGGTCCCACGTAATCGGTCGCCCAGCCCAGGGCGGCGAACCGGGTCATCGGGAGTTCGAGATCCCGCGACGCCATGCCGTGGAACGCGAACCCCGCGGCACGGTGGCTCATGCCCGAGCGACCGTTCTGCGTCGAGTCAGTCGGATCTGCGTAGACTCCGCCGCCATCGTGGACTCCATCCGGCGCACGCGTTCTGGGCTCCGACCCGCCCGCACGATCGCACTCGCGATCGTTGCTGGATTCGTGGTCTCGCTGGTGTCGCTGCTGGCAGGCGGTGCCGCCGCGCAGACCCCCGGCAACGTCACCGGGACGGTGTCCGCCGACGGAACTGCCGTCGAGGGCGTGTCGATCACGGTTCGAGACGGCGAAGGCGCAAAGGTCGGTGGTGGATTCACCACGGCCGATGGTACCTACACCATTCCGATCGCGGAACCGGGCGATTACACCGTCGCGTTGGATCCGCAAACCCTCCCTGACGACGTGGCGTTCGCGCCGACCGCGTTGCAGGTCGAGATCACGCTCGACGCGGCCGGTGCGGTCGTCGACTTCGACGCGGCTGCGGGCGAAGAGCCACCTGTCGGCGGCGGCGAGGAAGTGCGCGGAACGCTGCGACGCCCGAACCCCGACACCCAGGTCAACGAGCCGGTCGCGGGTGTGACGGTGCGCGCCGAACTCGACGGAGAACCGGTGGGCGAAGCGGTCTCCGGTGCCGATGGCACGTGGTCGATTCCCCTGCCAGGACCCGGTACCTACACGGTCGTCCTGGTCGTCGAAACCTTGCCGGAAGGTGTCGACCTTCGCAACGAAGGCAGTGACCGCCTGACCAAACAGATTGTTTCGGGCCAGTCGTCGCCGTTGCTGTTTCAGTTGGGCGATCGGGTCAACCGGGCGACCGACTCGCTGTACGAGCGAAGCATCCGGTTGTTCTTCGACGGCCTCAACTACGGGTTGATCATCGCGATCTGCGCGATCGGGTTGTCGCTGATCTTCGGCACGACCGGTCTCACGAACTTCGCACACGGCGAACTCGTCACCTTCGGGGCGGTCGTTGCGATCCTGTTCAACGACACGTTCGGGTTGCACATCCTGATCGCCGCGCCCATCGCGATCGTGTTCGGCGCGGGGTTCGGCGCGCTCCAAGATCTCGGACTGTGGCGTCCGTTGCGTCAGCGCGGCGTTGGGCTGAACACCGCCATGATCGTCTCGATCGGCTTCGGACTTGCCCTGCGCTATGTGATGCTCTACCAGTTCGGCGGCGACCCGAGGAAGTACGAGCAGTACCAAATTCAACCCGACGGTCTCGACATCGGTCCGGCGACGATCAGCCCCAAAGACCTCACGTCGATGGTGCTGGCGGTCGCCGTACTCGTCGGCGTCGCGTTGATGCTGCAGCGCACTCGAATCGGGAAGGCAATGCGCGCCGTCAGCGACAACCGCGACCTGGCTGCGTCATCGGGCATCGACGTTCAGCGAGTGATTCTGACGGTGTGGGTGCTCGGTGGCGGGTTGTCGGCTTTCGGCGGTGTGCTCCTCGGCCTCGACGAAGACGTGACCTGGGACATGGGTTTCCGGTTGCTGTTGTTGATCTTCGCCGGCGTGACGCTCGGTGGGCTCGGTACTGCGTACGGCGCCCTCGTCGGAAGCTTGGTTGTCGGTCAGTTCGTGATCCTGTCGACGTTGTGGATCAAACCCGAGTTGAAGAACGTCGGTGCGCTTGTCGTGTTGATCCTGGTGCTCCTCGTCCGACCGCAGGGCATCCTCGGCCGCAAGGAACGGGTGGGTTGACGTGGACTGGAACCTGATCTTTCGGACCTCGCTGGAAGCGTCGATCGGGGTCGACGCGGTCATCTACGCGATCGCGGCGATCGGCATCAACCTTCAGTTCGGGTACACGGGACTGTTGAACTTCGGCCAGGTCGGGTTCATGGCCGTTGGTGCGTACTCCGTCGGTGTGAGCGTCGTCTACTACCACTGGCCCTGGTGGATCGGTTTGGCGATCGGGCTCGGCTTGTCGATCGTGCTCGCGTTACTGCTCGGCGTGCCGACCCTTCGGCTGCGAGCCGATTATCTCGCCATCGTTACGATCGCGACCGGAGAGATCATCCGTTTGATCATGCGCGCCGCGGTACTGGCCGATTTCAGCGGCGGTTCCGCGGGCCTGTCGGGCTATCGCAACGAGTTCTTCGCCGAGACGAGCCCGTTCGATCGCCCGGCGCAGTACCCAGGGTTCACGTGGGTCGACTGGTCCGGCGAAGACTTCTGGGTGATGTGCGTCGGCTGGGGTCTCGTCGCCATCTTCTCGATCGGGATGTGGCAACTGATGCGCAGCCCGTGGGGTCGCGTGCTCAAGGCGATTCGTGAAGACGAAGACGCGGTGCGGGCGCTCGGTAAGAACGTCTACTGGTACAAGATGCAGTCGCTGATCCTCGGTGGAACGATCGGTTGCTTCGCCGGCTTCATCTTCGCGATGGGCAAAGGGTCGATCCAGCCGGACAACTACGCCACCGCTGTCACCTTCTTCGCCTACACCGCGTTGATCCTGGGCGGTACCGCCACGATCCGTGGGCCGATCGTGGGTGCGATGCTGTTCTGGTTCTTGCTCCAGTTCGTCGAGCAGTTCCTCGGAGGCCTTCGCGACGAAGACCTGATCTCGGCGGATTTGATGAGCGACAGCCAGCTCGGCCAAACGCGGTTCATTCTCGTCGGGATCGGACTGATGCTGTTGCTCGTCTTCCGGCCGCAGGGGATCTTCGGCGACAAGAAGGAGCTGGCCCTCGATGCCCGCTGAGTCCTTCACCCGCGCCGTGCGTGGCCTTCCCGGGGTGGCTCCCGAGCCGGGCGCGACCAAGCCGAACCCGATCATCGTCGCCGACGGCGTCGTTCGTCGTTTCGGCGGAATCACCGCGGTCGACGTTGCGCACCTCGAGTTCGAGGCGAACGCGATCACGGCGCTGAT